>Ga0180436_10000142_pt1 | contig 75215 bp, 55 predicted proteins | sample SS_ome_2_FD_132434 | JGI IMG/M metagenome (GOLD analysis project Ga0180436, IMG submission 132434) | Hypersaline lake sediment archaeal communities from the Salton Sea, California, USA - SS_3_S_2 metaG | ecosystem: Environmental > Aquatic > Non-marine Saline and Alkaline > Hypersaline >...
CCTCGGCCGATTCCGCCAAAGATGTCGCCGAGGATGTCGACGATTCTCGAAAAAACGTCTTCGATAGCCATGATATTGATCGACCCCCTCTTTCGGAGGCCGTGATGGTGTCTGATCGCGCGCTGCGGGGCAATTCCTCCAAGGCGGGCCTAGCCAACAGCCCAGCCATCGACGTAAGCAAATTACCCACAATACTTTACGTCACACCAACCCCGTGGACACGCTCGCACCACGAAGTTCGCTGGGACCGCTATCGCCGCGCGCACCCCGACCGCAAAAGCGCAGTGTAGGCCTTAACTTACGCAGGGTCAATAATGGTTGTTCGCTCGTTTCGCCTCGGACTTGCCCCGCGAGTGTGAACGCGGGGGGCGGAGAATGCCCATGCCGGCCGAGGGCATGGCACCCAACTTCCCCTGCGGGTAAAGTGATGCGTCGCTGAATCGTTCCCCGACGGCCACCGGCCACTTTCCCATCAATCCACCACTCGTGAACAGCCCTTCCTCCAGCGGTCGGATGGTCTTCCTTGGCACGGGCACGTCGCACGGCGTGCCCGTGATCGGCTGCTCCTGCGCCACCTGCACCAGCGACGACCCGCGCGACCAGCGGACCCGCTGCAGCGTGCTGATGCAACTGCCCGAGGGCAATCTGCTGATTGACACCCCGCCCGATCTGCGGACCCAACTTCTGCGCGAGGGGATTGGCCGGATCGACGCGGTGGCCTATACGCACGAGCACGCCGACCACCTGTTCGGCCTGGACGACCTGCGCATCTTCCCCCGCTACCTGGGTCACGATCTGCCGGTGTACTGCAACCAACAGACGGAAGCTCGCATCCGCCGCGCCTTCGACTACGCCTTCGATCCGGCGACAAGGCTCTACAAGGCGGGCGGGGTGCCGCGGCTAGAGATTCGGCCGATCGGCGTTTCGCCATTCGAGGTGCTCGGGACCACGATCCGGCCCATCCCGTTGCTCCATGGGCGGTTCGAGGTGCTGGGCTTTCGCATTGGCAACGTGGCCTACTGCACCGACACGAACGAAATCCCCGCGAGCAGCCGGCCGCTGCTCGAAGGGCTCGACCTGCTCGTTTTGGATTGCCTCCGTCACAAGCCGCACCCCACGCACTTCTGCTGGGACGAAGCCCTGCAAGTGGTGGCCGAACTGGCCCCGCGACGCACCATTTTCACACACATCGCCCATGGGCTGAAGCACGCGGAAGCATCGCAATGCCTGCCGGCGGGCGTTGAACTCGGGCACGATGGGCTACGCGTGCCGCTGGCGTGACGGGGCGAGTGAGCCTAGGTTAGCGCGTAGCTCCGCACCTTGTCAGTCGCTCACCTTGTCAGTCGCTCAACATGCCACCCGCCAGCCACCCTTCCAGCCGTCGCATCCCCTCCTCGGTACTCACCCGCGGCTGGTAGCCCAAGTCGCGGCGAGCCGCCGAGATGTCGAAATAGTGCGACTTCGCTAGTTGCGCCGCCAGAAATCGGGTCATCGGGGGATCACTTCGCAAACGCAACATCGCCCACACCGCCTCCAGCATCGCGCCGAGCCGCCACGCGGCATTGAAGGAAATCGAGCGTTGCACGGGAGGCAGGTCTTTTAGCGCCAGGAGCCGGTCGATCCACTCCCAACACGGCACCGGTTCGCCCTGGGAGATGAAGTACGCCCTGCCGGCCGGCGCTTCCTCGGGCGAGGTCAGTCGATCGGCTGCCGCCAAATGCGCCTCGGCCGCGTTGTCGACATAGACGATGTCGATCAGGTTGTCGCCCGGCCCCACGCGCCGCAAGCGCCCCCGACGTGCGCGCTCCCAAAGCCGCGGCACAAGCTGGCGATCGCCGGGCCCCCAGATCAAATGAGGGCGAATAGCGCATGTCATCAGCCCACCGTCGCCGTTGGCCCGCAGAACCATCTGCTCGGCCAGGGCTTTGGAGTGGGGGTAGTGGGCCAGCCAGCGGTCCGGATAGGGGTGCGACTCGTCAATGCCGCACTGGTCGCCCGCGCCGAAGGCCACGCTTGGGCTGCTGGTATGAACCAGCCGCGGCACGTCGTGGCGGCGACATCCGTCCAGAACATTCTTCGTGCCCAGGGTGTTCGTTTCGTAAAACAACCGGCAGGGGCCGCCGAGACCCGCCCGCCCGGCCACGTGATACACGACATCGACACCGCGGCAGGCTCCGGCCACGCGATCGGCATCGCGGATGTCGGCCTGGACCGCTTCCGCCCCGAGCGCCTCCAATTCGGCGTAGCGATTTCGCCCGAGCACGCGGACCCGATCGGCCCGTTGAATCAATTGCTTCACGATGGCGCTGCCGAGGAATCCGCCGCCACCGGTGACGAGAGCTTGCATGAATGATCGGGGGAGCGGGTCAGTTCGGTGAGGACGAGTGCGTGGTCGCCGTTGAGCCGATTCGCCAGGTGCCGCGTCTGGATTCCACTGGCATCTTGCCAGAACATGGGTGCCCATTCACGGGCGACAGTCCCCTTCGGCCGGTCAAAAGAGACGTTCCGACTACACAGCACCGACCACGATCCCTATTCTTCGTCTGGGAACAAGCCCGGCATCTCCCGGCGCATCTTCTCAATGCCGGTCTCGTCCTGGCCGCCGGGGGCGGGGCGGTTGCCCGATGCGTCCGGCGGTTGGGCGTCGGGTTGTGCGGGTGGCTGTTCCCCGTCGGGCGCGGTCGGCTCCGAATCGGGCTTGGGCCTCCGATCCCGGGCCGGCCGGGCGGACGTACCAGCAGCATCACCGCGATTGGACGCTGCAGCGCCGTCGCGGGTCGGGGACCTTCTCCGGACCGTTTCCTCCTCGTCAACCAACTGCATATTGAGCGGGTCATCCGCGTTGGGGTCGGCCGGCCGAGTGCCCCCAGGTCTCGTTCGCGACGATCCATCGGAATTCTCGCCTCCCGCCGGTTCTGCCTGTTTCTCGGCGTTGGCCGCTGCCGCATCGGACTCCGCCGACGGTTTGCCCGACTTGGGGGAGTTGTTCTTTCCGGCCGTACCACTTGCAAACGGGTTCATCGTCAGCACTACTGCCGCGACAATTCCCACAAGGCAAACCGCCACAACGAGAACGACCAGCAGTAGGGTCTCGCGCTGCCGTTTTCGACCGCGGCTGTAACGGCCATGGCCGCGACTGCTTCGGTGTGCGCCCATCGTGGCGGCGGGCACCGGAGCCACACCGATCGGCGCCTTGGAATAGCCGGGCGAGCCGGACGTTCCGGAAGGCGATGAAGCCTTTCCAGGCGCTTCCCGCGTCTCGGAGGGGACCCCCGGTACGGCACGGCGAGCCCCGCCCACTGCTCCTGTCAGCTTTCCGTCGAAAAGCCCATGCACGCGCGACGCGGGGAACCAGGGACCCTTCAGGTGATTGCCTACGTGATCATCCGGACGAACCGCCCCCTCGGCGGCGAACTGCCTCAGTTCAGCCGGAGAGAAGGGGCCGGTCACCTGGCCATCGGCGTTGCAATACCATTCTTTCGCCATTTCGCTTGCGCCCCTTGGCGTCCACCAAATCACTTTCCGGGAGCGGCCGTCCGACTGCCGCAATCATTCCCCAGCAGTGCGGCTCCCTAGCAGAACGACCCCCAAACAGAGCCATCCCGACCGGGCGCCTGAACCCGGAAGCTGCCTTTCATGTTAGCCGAAACTCCCGAGATTTGCCACTGCCCAGTAGGGAGATCGCCACGGTGCGCCTCTTGTATTCCCGACCCGCACGAACTGCCGATCGGCCCGCATCGCCGTCTACTGAACCTGCTCGGCCGCCCAAACAGCCAGTTTCTCGCGAAAAATCTTGGCATTGTGGCGGATATCGACCGGAAAAGCCGGGTGAAGCAGGAAATCGCGGATGCCCATCGTGCGGGGATTCCCGGCGGCCAGCTCGCGCACCTCGGCCAGTAGCGACTCGCCCCCTGGGGCCTCTCCGGGCGTCTGTCCGACCTGCGGCTCCACAATAATCACCGGCCGGTGACGCCCCGGCTCGCCCACGCCCACCAGGGCAGAGCGGAAGACGCCCGAATGCTCGTTGATGATCGCCTCGCAGCAGACCGGGTACATGGGTCCCTGGGTGGTGAGCACGCGATGGGCCACCCGACCACAGAACCAGAACCGCCCTTGATCGTCGAAGTAGCCGGCATCGCCCATGCGGTGCCAGAATCCCTCGCCGTCGGAAATTTTGGCCAGCCGGTTCGTCTCCGTGCGGGTGACGTAGCGCGGCGTGACTTGCGGCCCGCGAACAATCAACTCGCCGATGCCTCCGGTGGGCAGATCGCGCGCCTGGTCGATCGACTCGATCGGCCCGTCAACAATATCGACCACGCGCCATTCGACGCGGTCGAACCGGGTACCCACGCAAACACCGGCCCCCTGTCGAGTTCGTTCGGCTGTCTCCTTGAGCACTTCGGAGGCACTGATCGACGCGACCGGCAGGGCCTCGGTCGCGCCATAGGGCGTGTGCATCTCACCCTGGGGGTGAATACAGTCGCGCATTCGCCGCAGCACGTCGACCGGCACGGGCGCCCCGGCCGAGAGCACCCGACGCACGGTCGGCAACCTCACGCCGTGTTGCTGGGCGTATCGGCCCACGCGATTCCAAATGGCTGGCGAGCCGAACGTCTGCGTCACTTCCCAATCGGTGGCGGCCTCGACAATACGGCGTGGATCGACTTGGGCCGGACGGGAGGGATCCATCTCCGGGATCACGGCCGTCACCCCCATCGCGCAGTTGAACAGGCCGAACATCGGAAAGCCGGGCAGGTCCACTTCGCCCGGCTGGATGCCGTATCGCGACTGGATTTGCTCGACCTGAGCCTCGAAGTTGCCATGGGTGAACAACACGCCCTTCGGCGGACCCGTGCTGCCCGTGGTGAAAATGATGGCCGCCGGATCGCCAGCCGTCGTGTCGGCCACATGGGTGCCTGGCCAGGGACGATCGCGTAGTCGGGCAAGCGTGGTGCCGCCCCAGAACCACCGCCGACCCACGGTCACGTTCAGCCGCGCGCCGCGAAAGCGGCGTCGCAACAAACTGCGAACCGCGTGAACTGGCGGGATGGCAACGAAGCCCTCGGGCTCGGCGTCGGACAGGCACTGGATGAGGCTCTCACGGCCCATGCCCGGGTCAATCAGGATTGTCACCGCGCCCGACTTGAGCAACCCGAACACGAGGGCGATGAAGTCCACCCCCGGTCGGACCAGCAAGGCCAACCGGGTGCCGGGCCGGACCCCCATCTCTTGCAGCCCGGCGGCAATCCGGTCGCTATCGTGGTCGAGCTGTTGAAACGAGATCTGCCCGTATTGCGGCCGGTCGTCGCCCCCTCGGCCGAGCGGCTCGACGATGGCCGTCGCCTCGGGCCGAGCCTCGGCCTGTGCCACGAGGCGGCGTGCGACGTTGATCTGTTCGGTCGCCATACGCGATGCTCAATGGTCAATAATTGAATCGCGGACAACCAATAGCCGCGGCAGTCGCCCCGTCGAGCGGACAAAGCCGGGCGGATCGTCGGCGTTCCAACCGGGGGGGAGGATTGCAAAGTCGATTGCAGCTGGCGTTGAGCGCCCCCACGTCATTCCCGCGCACGCGGGAATCCAGAGAATTGGGACGGATCACTACTGGATTCCCGATACCCGCTTTCGCGGGCACAAGCTTCTCGGGAATGACGGAAGAAATCGACTTTGCAATCCTCCTGCCAACCGGGGTAGGCGCGAAATGTTCACGGGCAGACAGGCATGGGCCGATTATAGTCATTCCCAATCAAGTCGAAAACCAACCGCCAATTGCCCTGGGCGGCCGCGGCATTGCTCGGCTCGCAGGATGGCTGGTTCCCCCCTTTGACGGTTCGCCTCCTCGGGCGTACAACTAAGGTCTTGGCGATTCGAGTGTGTCGGCCTCGGACGAGGGGCCCCCACAATGGCGGCCTGCGAACCTGGTCAGGGCTTAACCGCAGCAGCCATAAGCAGTTACCGTCAGGTGTGCGGGGTCCCTCGTCGGGGGCCGACGCAGGGAAATCGCCCACAAGCTGCCGTCCACGTCTCCCCCTTGCGAGCAGCTCTCCGGGTCGCACCGTCGGCCCTTGAAGGACGCCCCATGGCCGAGCAAGCGCAATCCGACTATGTCGTCATCGCGCGGCGCTATCGGCCGCAGCGATTCGACGAATTACTCGGCCAGCAACACGTCGGGCAGGCGCTGGCCGGGGCGATCGCCTCCGGGCGCGTGGGCCACGCCTATCTGTTCACCGGTGCCCGCGGCGTGGGCAAGACCTCGGCCGCCCGCATCCTCGCCAAGGCGTTGAACTGCCGCGAGGGCCCCACCGCCGAGCCCTGCAACCAGTGCGAGATCTGCCAATCGATCAGCACCGGCGACGACGTCGACGTGCTCGAGATCGACGGGGCCAGCAACCGCGGAATCGACGAGATCCGCCAGCTTCGGCAAAACGTGAGCGTGCGTCCCAGCCGGGCGCGGCTTAAGATCTACATCATCGACGAAGTCCACATGCTGACGCGCGAGGCCTTCAACGCCTTGCTCAAGACGCTCGAAGAACCGCCCGAGCACGTGAAGTTCATCTTCTGCACGACCGAGCCGCAGAAGATCCCCATTACGATACTGTCGCGCTGCCAGCGATTCGACTTCGCCGGCATTTCGCGTGAGGCGATCACCGCACGGCTGGCGCATATCGTCGCCAGCGAAGGGGTCGAGGCCGACGCCGAAGCGTTGGACCTGCTCGCGCGACGCGCGGCCGGCTCCATGCGCGACAGCCAGTCGCTGCTCGAGCAACTCCTCGCTTTCGGCTCCGAGCGAATCAACGTCGAGGAGGTCCACAGGCTACTGGGAACAGCCGACGAAGATCGGCTGATCGGCCTGCTCGGGCATCTGGTCGAGCGCGACGCGGCGGCCGCTCTGGCGGAACTCGATGTCACCCTCGGGGCAGGCGTCGACGTCGCCCTGCTGCTCGAGCAACTGCTCGGCTATCTCCGCGACGTGATGGTCCTGGCGGCCGGCGGCGGAGAGAAGTCGATCCTCTACGCCTCGCCGACCACTGTCCGCCGAATCGCCGAAGCCAGCCAAAGCCTCGGGCTGTCGACCGTCCTGGCGGCCATGCAGATCATCGAGCAAACGCTCGCCAAAATGAAACAAAGCACGCAGAGTCGCGTCCTCGCCGAACTGGCGTTGGTGCGGATCTGCCAGCTGGAGGAACTGGATGCGCTGCCGGAATTGATCGAGCAGTTGTATTCGGGCGGACCGGCCACGGTGGCCGGGACGCGGGTGGGGCCCGCTCATGGTGCGGCGCAAGGCGGCGTTCGCGGCAGCGGCCAGGGAGCAGCCCGGCAGGGCGGATACGGCGCGGCGTCGGGCCGGGCGTCGGCAACCGGAGCTGGCCAGCCCCCCTCCCCTGCCCCGCCGTCGGCCTCGAAGGACCATGATGGCCCTCCGCGCGGAAAAAAAAACGATGAACCCTCGGCCGACGGCCCCGTAGCGGAATCGGAAAACGTGGCAACCGGCACGGCCGTGGCGGAACCGGTCACTTTGACCGACGAAAACGCCGAACACGTTTGGCGGGCGGCCCTCGCAGGACTCAGCACCACGGCCGCCAATCATGCCCGACAGTTCGACCGCGTCACCGTGGCGGGGCCGGGGCGACTGGTCGTGCATTTTGCGGCCGCCGAGGCGTTCGCCAAGACGATCTGCTCGCATGTTAGCCACGTGGCCCGATTTGAACAGGCCTTGGCGGACGAACTGGGACAAACGGTGCGTGTGGAGTTCCGCGCGGACGAAGCACCTCCACCGGCCGACGCGGCGTCGCCGACCAGTGCTGCCCGGGTCTCGCCCCAACAGCGGATGCGGGAAGTGTCGAAACACCCGATGATTCAGCGGGCGAACGAACTATTCGGCGCCGTACCAACCCGGGTAGACGACCCGCGATAACGGGTGCTTCGGTTGGGGGTCGACGGGCGAGCCGGCCCGGGCGATTGAACTGACACGGATTTTTCACGGCAAGATCACGTCCTTGGGAGCAACCATGTTTAAGAACCTGGCCGGACTCGGGTCGCTACTGAAACAGGCCCAAAACATCGGCGGACAGCTTGGCAATCTGAGCGAACAACTCAAACAGCGCCGCACCACCGGCAGCGCCGGCGGCGGGATGGTGGAAGTTGAAGTGAACGGCATCATGGAAGTCCTTCGCTGTACGATTGACCCGGCGCTGATGCAGCAAAACGACCGGGAATTGATCGAGGATCTCGTTGTGGCGGCCGTCAACCAGGCCATCAGCAAGGGGAAACAGCTTCACGCCGAGGCCGTGCAGGACTTGACCGGCGGCATCGAACTGCCCGGGCTGAACGAGGCGATGGCCAAGTTCATGGGCGCCGCGCCGGACGAATCATCAATGGCGGATGCGACGGAGGAGGACGACGAGGACCGCCCCCAGGGTCCACCCACCAGCACGGCCTGATTCCGAATGTCCGGCAGGCACGGCCGGATGAGGCGCGACATGCCCATTCCCCGCTTCCATCTACGTCAGGCAAGGAGCGACCACCGGTGCCCGAGCTTACCGAATCGGTCAACGCACTGATCGAGCAGTTCGCCAGACTGCCCGGCATCGGCAAGAAGTCGGCCGAGCGGCTGGCGTATCACGTTCTGCGGATGCACGAAAGCGAGGCCGAGACGCTGGCCGAGGCCATCACGGCGGTGAAACGCAACGTGCGGTATTGCTCGCAGTGCTATAATTTGTCCGAGCAGGAGTTGTGTGTCATCTGTCGCGACTCGAGTCGGCAAACCGAACTGCTTTGCGTGGTCGAGCAACCTCGCGACCTGATTGCGTTGGAGCAGACCGGCATGTACCGGGGTCTCTACCACGTGCTGCTCGGGCGGATCGCCCCGCTGGAGAACATCACGGCGGAGCAGTTAACCATCGGGCCGTTGATGGAACGGCTGCGCGAGGGTTCGTTCCAAGAGGTGATCATGGCGACCAATCCCACCATGGACGGCGACGGGACGGCCCTTTACATCACCAATTTGCTGGCGGAGCTTCCGGTCAAGGTCACCCGGCTGGCGCGGGGGATTACCACCGGAAGTGTGATTGAACTGGCCAACAAGGAAATCCTTTCCGACGCGTTGAGCGGACGGCAAAAGATGTAGTCCGCCGTGTTCGGTCCATGGCGGCCGTCCACGTGTCGGCGACCGGCGTGGCGACGCCGGAAAGTTGCCTATTTTGCCGCACTCGCCACCCTGGCTGGACGAAGCGGACCGTCGATTCGCCGCCCCCTATTGCCCCCGAGCCGCTGAAATAAGATAAAGTTGAGGGTGACGGGCCGGCCCTGATGCGGCCCCCGGCGGACAATACGAGTATCCCTTCCAGGAACAAACAACAGGCAGCATTTCCACCATGCGTTTATCCTTCGGTCAAGAACTGCGGATGCAGCAGAAGCAGGTGCTGGCACCGCGGATGATCCAGTCCATGGAGATTCTGCAGTTGCCGATCCTCGCATTGCAGGAGCGCATCGAGCAGGAAATGACCGAGAACCCGGTGCTTGAGCTTCGCGAGGCCGATCCCGACCTGCCAGCCGACGCCGAGGACCGTGAATCGCCCGACGCCGCCTCCGACGAAGAACGCGAGCTGGTCATCGACGAGTCGAAGGACCACGAGGACGACTTCGAGCGGCTGATGAACATGGACGAAGAGTGGCCCGACCACTTCGAGGATCGCCCCCGCGTTTCGCGCGGCCAAATGGAAGACGATGCAGAACGCAAGCACGACGCCATGGCCAACATGACGGCCCGTCCGCAGTCGCTCCAAGATCATCTTCACGACCAGCTCGGCTGGTTCGATTTGAGCGCGCCGCTGCGGGCGATGTGTGATCGGATCATCTACAACTTGGACGACAACGGCTTTCTGCCCGGCCGCTTGGAAGACGTGCTGAAGGCCGACGCCGACGAGGATCAGCGCCGCCTGGCCGAGGAGGCGCTTACCGTCGTGCAGCGGCTCGACCCGCCGGGCGTGGGCGCCCGCGACCCCCGCGAGTGCCTCCTGCTGCAACTCAGCCCGGGTATGCCGTATTACGAGCAGTTGCACACGCTGATCTCCGACCACTGGGAAGACCTGAAGCACAATCGGTTGCCGACCATCGCCCGACATACGGGCTACTCGCTGGAGTTGATCCAGGAGACGATTGAGCAGATGAAGAAGTTGAGCCTCAACCCCGGGGCCTACTTCACCAGTTCTCCCTCTCCGCCGGTGATCCCCGACGTGTTTGTCGATGAGAACGACGACGGCAGCTACACCGTTCGACTCGAGGACGGCCGCACGCCAGGGTTGTTCATCAGCCCGTATTACCGCAAGCTGTTCCGTAGCGGCAAGGCGAACGCCGAGACGCGGGAATATATTAAGCGGAAGATCAACTCGGCCCAGTGGCTGATCGAATCGATCGAGCAGCGCCGCGGGACGTTGACTCGGGTCTCCCAGGCGATCGTCGATCATCAGCGCGAGTTTCTCAACAAAGGTCCCGAGGCGATCGAGCCGCTCAAGATGCAGCAGATCGCCGACAAGGTGGGGGTCCACGTGACTACGGTTTCACGAGCCGTGGACGACAAATGGATTCAAACCCCCCGGGGCATCTTCCCCCTGAAGAGGTTCTTCTGCGGCGGAACGGTCAGCGCGGACGGCGAGGAAGTGGCCTGGGACGCCGTGCGGCTGAAGCTCCAGGAGATCGTCGACAATGAGGACAAGAAAAGCCCGTTGAGCGACGAGGACCTGATGAACGAGCTGGCCCGCCACGGCATCAAAGTGGCCCGCCGCACGGTCACCAAGTACCGCAAGGCCATGAACATCCCCAGCAGCCGGCAACGGAAGGCGTGGAAGTGAGAGGAAGAGGAGAGCTGTTAGCCGGGCATAAGCCCACGGGCACCGCCCCGTGGCACCGCCCCGTGGGACCATCCGGCGGCACCAGCCGCGAACGCGCCACTCGCACATCCGCCGACCTCAAATGCTCTCGATATGCAGCCCTCGCCGGCGACGTTCCTTGCGGCGGGCATCGTCGATCACCTGGGCCACGTCGCGCACGTTCTCGATGCCGATCATCTCCAACTGCGGATGAGAGCGGTCCGTGGAGCTGATCTCGACCGTTCCCACCCCGACCATCCGCTCGACGAGCCCTTGCCGGAAGGCAATGTCGTCGATGTCGATCAGCTCGATGCGGTCGGTTGTGCGGCTGAGGATTCCGTGTTCGTGGGTGAAACGCTGCGTGGTGAGCCGGTAGCGGACGCTCATCTGCCGGTAGAGCATCACGCCGAACTGGTAAAGCCAAAGCACGACGATGATCCCCAGAATCGCCCACCAGGCCCAGCTTCGCTGAATATAGAAGCCGGCGATCGGCAGCAGGACCGTCACCAGCAGCGTGAGCAGCCAGCGGCCGATCATGGCCTTGGGGCTATAGCGTCCCATCCAAAGCTTTCGCTCTTCGTCATCATCGTCATCGGACGAGTTGCCGTGGCCGGCGGGTTGGCGAAGGCGGTCGGCCGGGTCGTCCGCCGCTTGACCACCCCCCGAGCCGCCACGTGAGTCATTGCCATTGGGCTCATCGGCCCCGTCCACGCGGGTGCCGCAGTGATGGCAGTAAACCGCTTGGGAAATCACTTCTTCTCCGCATTGGGGACAGTGCATCGACGGATGACCCTCCGAGTACCACGGGGCAAGGGGTAATGATGACTGGGCTTCCCTGCCCGACGAATCGCGTTGGCCCGCCACATCCGTGCGATACCATTCGCTTGTCGGGTTCGTTTGTACCGGAAGCCCGTGGAGCCATTATAGGCATCCTCCCGCGGCGGCAAAAGTCCGCCCCGCGTCAGCAGGAGGACTGCAAAGTCGATTGCAGCCGGCATTGAGCCTCCGCACGTCATTCCCGCGCACGCGGGAATCCAGGGAACTGAGAAGGATCGCTGGATTCCCGATTCCTCGGGAATGACGGAAGAAATCGACTTTGCAATCCTCCTGCACGCGGCAGTGGGAGAACCGCGCGAGACGCCTTCCCCCCAGCCCGACTTTCCCGTTATAACTGTGGCATGCTTGGGACCATTCGGTCGGTGTGGGCCGGCGTCTGTTGGGGCTGGCTCTCGCCGTTGGCCAAGGCGACACGAACTCGTCCGCACACGGGTAAGCGGCACGTCGCGGCCGAACTGGACTGGTTTCAGGCCACTCATCGTCGAATCAACCGCCCGGATGCCATCCCATGAAATGCCCCTTCTGCCGCGTCGACAACGACCGCGTGATCGATTCTCGTGCCGCTCAGGATGGCTTCGCCATTCGCCGCCGCCGGGAATGTCTCGGCTGCCGACGCCGCTACACCACCTACGAACGACTGGAGACCACCACGGTCAAGGTCATCAAGAAGGACGGCGTTCGAGAGCCCTTCGACCCGACCAAGATCAAGCAGGGGCTCGAAAAGGCCTGCTGGAAACGGCCCATCAGCGACGAGCAAATCGAGGCGATCATCGCCTCCGTGGAACAAGATATCGAACAGAGCTTCGAAACCGAGGTGGAAAGCCGCCACGTGGGCGAGGTGGTCATGCAGCATCTCCGCGAGATGGACGAGGTGGCCTACGTCCGCTTCGCCAGCGTCTATCGGCAGTTCAAAGACGTACGCGATTTCGTTGACGAGCTGCGCCTGCTGGAAGAAACGCCCCGCGACGACATCTAGCAAGCGTCCCCAATGCGTCACGGGCAACGGATGTTACCGCACCCGTGGGAAGCCGCAAGAGCCCTCGCCCCACGGCCAAACAAATCGGGGAGTTGCCATGAACTGCGAACTGAAGTGGGCCGCCGACCGCGAAGCCACCGTGCTGCATGCCTGTGATCTGCTCCGTCGGGGCGTCGACCTGACCGAGCCCCGGCTGGCCGAGGCGCTCTCCGAGCCGGCCCAACGGCTAGCGCATCAACTTGATCTTGCCGGACTGACCGGCGAACAGATCCGGCAGCATCTGATCCCCTTGGGCGTGCAAACCGACAGCCACCGGCAACTCGCCGAGACCTTGATGCGCAAGACCATCGGAGGGCTCGACCGCTGGGAAGCCTACGTCGCCCCCACGGCCGGGCTGGTTACCGAGGCCTGCCAGGCGGCCAAGCCGCTGCTCGGACCACTCAACGCCCGCCTGGCCGAGTCGCTAACTCCGCTGCACGAGCAGTGCACCATCCACCTCAACGCGCTGCTGAGCGGAATCGCCAATCAGACCGATCAGGGTCTGATCCCCAGCCAAGCCGAGGTGATTGCCCTGCCGTCACTCTCGACCAATCAAGCTGGGCCCATCGGGGGAGGGACGGCCTACATTCTCTATAACATGGCGAGCCTCGAAGCCGTGCCCGATTCCGAATCGGACGCCACGGCGGAGGAATCCAGCCCAGCCAAGAGCTCGCCGCCATTGCCCGAAGCGGTTCGGCTGGCTTGGCTGGTGGCACAGTTGAACATCGACCTGCCGATGTATTCGGAGAACCTGCCGCGCGACGCGGGGCCTCTCATCGGTGCGCTGGCCATGCTCCCCCCAGCGCTGGTGGCCGGCGAGGAACTGGAGCTGTGCCGATTCGATCGGGAGACACTCGCCGCGGCACTCGTCCGTTGGCAGATCGTTGGTCCCGAAGCCCCCGACTTGACCGCGGCGGTGCTCGACTGGTGGGACACCTACAAGGCCAGTTCGCCGCCGATCCCAATCGCCCTCGGTGCGTTGCTGCGAATGATCGAGCAGGCGTAGCGAACCGCATTGTCGACCGAGCCACACCGTCGCATTGTCGACCGAGCCACACCGTCGAGCCCGACCGATCATCCGCCAGCCGTGTTGGCCGCGGCAGCCCGGCTTGGGCAACGCCGCGGGTGATGCTCATTCGTCTTCGGCGACTACGGTGATCGGCACGGAGATCGAACCGAGCCGACCTTGACCCTGCGCGTCGACCTTTAGCCGGTATTTACCCAAATCGTCCGGCGTTCGCAATCGAACGCTGGCCCGCCCTTGCTCGTCGCAGACGACCAGCGGTAGCCAACCGCCAGTGGCAACAGTTTCGCCTGGTTCGGTGGCGGCCTCCGCCGCTGGGTCCGGCGCGTCGCTTGGCGGGCGGGGTGCTTCAGCCGGCTGATTGCCACCGTCCGAGCTGCCGCCACGATTCAGATCGCCGGCCTCTTCCCGGCCGTTGTCGCTGGTCGATGGATGATAGCCCATGAAGGGCACGGCCCGTCCGGCCCGACCGGCCACCGCCAGCGGATCGAGCAGCAGGGCGCCGATGAGCAGACAGCAGACCGCGACTGCCACCGATGGCAACCAAAGCCGCGGACCGTTGATCACGCCCAGCATCCCCAGCATGGCAACCGCCGTCACCAAGGCCATGCCGGCGAAGAAACTCAGCGTGGTCAACGCGTTCAGTGCCCGCGTGCGTGAACGGCGGTACCGGTCGAGGCTCTCTTGATGCTGCTGCTGAAGGTCGGCGAGATTATCCCATACCAGCGGCGGCCGCGGCGCGGTTTCGGCAGTCGCGCCCCGGTCGGCCGACAACGGCTGCGTGCCCAGCAACAAATCCAGGGCCACTCGGGCCTCGGGCGCTTTACGAAGATAGGCGTCGGCGTCCAACATGGCGCCGTCGATTATGGCGGAATCGTCCGGCAGCCGGCTGACCAGTCGGGCGAAGGCCGTTAAGGACGGTTGCTCGTCTGGCAGCTCTCTCGATGGAAACCGCCGTTGCGTTCCCGACCTGGGTTTCGGGCCGGCTTCGTCGTTGGCCGTAATGGTGGCCGGCTCGCCGCCAGCGACGAGGTCCTCGACCTCGACCAGCGTCACCCCGGCCAAGCCCTCGACCGGTTCGCCCCGCTCGTCGCGAATCTGCAGCCCCAGTTCGCTGATTCGGTCGGGCACCAGTTTCAACGCGTCGGTCTCGACTCCGATCGACAATTGCTCGGCAGCCCGACGGTAGATCAACCGTCCGGCAAGCGGACGCGGCGGGCTGACACTGTAATCGAAAAGCATCACGCGAAGCACGCCGGCCACGCTTGCTGGCAGATCAATTTGCACCGAATTGACGCTGGTCGCGACGGGCAAGCCGGGCGGCTGCCGGCCCTCGCGCGGGTCTTCGGTGATCAGCGCCTGCTGTCCCACCAGCGAGTCGCCCTCATAGACGGCCGCCACCATCGGGATCGCCCCCTCGCCGGAGCGAACGACGAATTCGATTGGGCGCCCGCCCTCGAATACCCCCACGCCCGTGCTCATGACCACTGGGCGTCGCTTACCCACCGCGGGCAAAGCGGCCGTATGGTCCGCGCCGCCGGGTGTGGTGAATCGCAGGCGATACGCTTCTCCCGCGCGAGGCACCATGCTGAAGCTGCCTCGGCCCTGCTCGCCGCTGGAGGCCAGGACGATGGTGCGGTCGGCGGAATCGACCACGCGCCCCTGGATAGTCACCGGCGCGGCCTGCCGACCACGGATCCGGAAGTACACGCGATTCTCCAGACCCGCCACGAGGTGTCCGCCCTCGGGGAAGAACAGCGTTTCGATGGCGGGCAATTCGTCGGCGGTCCCGTTGCCTGCCGAGCCGCTGGGGCGTTCCGTGTCACTTGCGTCTTCTTCCGTGGTTTCCTCGGAGCCGGCTTGGCCCGCCGCGGCGTCACCCGAGTCCTCTTGCATGGCGTCGTCTTGCTCAGGGTCGTCAGGCGAAGACCCTTCGGCGCGGGGCCCGTCTTCGGCTGATGCGTCCGCCGACGAGCCGTCCGCGTCTTTCGCCGACGCATCATCTTTCGCCGCACCATCGCCCGGCGCGAGGGAACTCGGTGCGTCGGCGGCAACCCAAATGGCACGCCGACCGGTAGGCAACTTGGGTTCGTCCGGCTCGACCAAGACCACGTATTCCCCCGCCGCAAGATCCGCCGGGAGGCCGAACGTTCCCGCCATAACGCCGCGACGCGTGGTCTTCTGCAACTGAAGCCCTGGGACGGATTGCCCACCGTCGTCGACTAAACGCGCGGTAACGCTCGTCGGCTCGGGCGGCTCGTGGCTTAGCGATCCAAGCATCACGGAGCGAAATCGCACGGAGTTACCCGGCTGGTACCGCGCGTGATCCGTCCGCACATAGGCGAAATAGCTGGGCCGGGCGACGGGGAGATCGGCAACAATCGCCTCTTCGGCCTCACCGTGACGGACCCGAACCTCCAAGCCCACGTCGTCGGTCGGCAAGGCGAGTTCCGTGGGCGTTTCGATGGTCAAGCGGCCATCCTCGCCCACGGTCGCCGAACGCTCCAGCAAGGGTTCGCCCCCGGGTCCCAGGAGCGCAAACTCCACCTCGGCCGGGACGGTCACGTCGGTGATGCCGGTCGTCTTCAGCACGAACCGAGACGCGACTGTTGGCCGCAGTTCGGCCGGCGCCGAGAACCGGACACGCAGATGCTCGGCGGCAATGGCGGCCAACTGATCGTAGTGATACCAGTAGCCGCCGATCGCGGTGGCCAGCAGGACGGCGGCTGCCAGAGCCACGATCCACTCGGTACCTCGGGCGCGTGGCGTCAAATCCGAGCGCCCAGAGCGAGGTCCGCGATTCGCGGCAGCGCTCTCCGCGGCGGGCGAAGGGCCGTTCGGCTCCGACGCATGCCCCTTGCCAGGCTCTTGAGGTACTCGATCGCTCAACGGTCGGTCTCCCCGAAATCGCCCTGGGGCCATCCGCGGTCCAGCCGGCCAGCGACGCAAGCGAACGGCGATTCCCTCCAGCCGCCCACCGACGCTCGCTGACCCCGCCCTATTTCAGCGGCACACAAACCCGCGTTTCGAGTTTCTCCGGGGGCGTGCTCTTCGGATCGTTCAAGTAAAACTCGATGTGAGGCGCCGCGGCCTGCTCGCGGCCGCTGCTCGGGAGCCAATCGCTGTAGAACTGCTTGTAGCTGGCCGCGATCTGATCGAACGGCCCCTTGTGAATGAAGGTGGCGTACTCGCCGCCAGGCAGCTCGGCGAGCTTCACCGGGTCACTCGCCTGAGCGTCGGGCCCGACGGTCACGCAGGCGTCGTACCGAATCTTCTCATCCGGCGTGGTGTCCGGATCGTCGTGACAAAGCCCCAGGCACTGGGTCTCCGGGCTCATCCAGCCCTGCTGTCCGGCATGCTGAAAGAGCGTTTCCCATGCGGGATTGCATTCGTTATAGGGCCCCGTGTGACGCACGCAGGCTACGCGCATCGGAGGCAGGGTTTCTACTTTGACATCCACGATTTCGCCCTCCTATTGGGATTTCAACGTCTCGGTTTCCGATCAATGCGCGATCTTCGGCCACGGAGGTGGCCCAACCGGTAATCCAATCGGCTTGGCACCGGTCACACCATTTTGCCAGATTTCCCGCGCAAGGGAAGGGTCCCGGCCGCAAAATTGTCCTCCGGCAAAAAATTTTTCCCGCCGCGGACATCGCCATTTCCAGATTCCCCCGCGCTGATCCGAGCAAAAAAACTACTCAATGGCTGGGCCATCCGGCGCGCATCTCGGCTTGGTTTCGCACGGGGCGAGCGCGGCGCGAGATCCAAGCGAACGCCCATCGGTACCACGGCCCGCGGCGCGAATGGATTGATGGAATCAACCGCCATTCGGGGCCGAACTCTTACCGCTTCGCGGCAATGGTGGCTGCGTGACTGGTCGCTGCCACTAAGGGGCGCGCAAACGTGGAACGTGCAGCCAAGCCCCGTTGGCCGCAAGCTGCACCCTCGCCCTAACCTCTTTATTTCCAACACGTTACGAAACCCACTGCGTTAAAGGATCACTGATCGCGCGGAGGGCCCTCCGCCGCGCCGATGCGCGGAGATGGACCCGTTTTACCAACGGGAGACCGGCGTTCAACGTCCTTCGCCGCGGCCTGGCAACGACGCGCATTGCCGCGACCAAACGCGGCGCGCGAATCGATTTCGGTCACCGTCATGCCGATCGCTTGCGTTGCCACGTCGCCCCTTCGAAGACAAACGACGAACGTCGATGCGTTGCGGAATCGGCTGCGCCGGAAAGACCTCGCAAGCTGAGTCTTCACCATCGCGGTGGACACGTCGTCGAAAAAAATTTTTCGTGATCGGCAAAACTGCGCTTGCAATAGTTTTGGAAATCAGTACGATCTATATGAAAGCAACGACAGCAAGTGCGTTTGCTTTTGAACGTGTCACGCGAATCGGTGTGTGAGTGTTGCTGGCGAAGCGAGGTGACAACCGCCGATTCCCGTATCACGGAGGTTTGCGACAACTCGAGGAAACGAACGACGACTTGTTTCGAAGCCCGCGTGGTTTCGGAGGCAGGATGTCGAAAAGTTCGTTGTCTTGTTTTCCGGGTGCGTTGCGAGTCGTGAGTCGACCCCAGCCCGACGGCCGACAATGCGACCGCCCGACACGTTAGTTAGGAGGACGTGAGGTGGCCAAGAAAAAGGCAACTCGGAAGAAGGTCGCTAAGAAACGGCCGGCCAAGAAGAAGGCAGCCAAGAAGAAGGCGACCAAGAAGAAGGCGACCCGAAAGAAGGCGGCCAAGAAGAAGACCGCCAAGCGGAAGGTCGCCAAGAAGAAGAAGGCAACCAAGAAGAAGACCGCCAAGCGGAAGACCGCGAAGCGGAAGAAGAAGACGACCGCCAAAAAGGCGACGCGCAAGAAGAAGTAAGCGCGTTGACCGCGGGAGTCGCGAAGGCCTTCTCTCCTTCCACTCAACCGAACCGACGAGAAAGAAGCGCCCGGAGCAGCTGACCGGGCGCTTCTAGTTTCTTGGCACCCAGGACGCACGCAACTCGCTACCCGGCAACAGTTTACGACGCGCCCTGCCAGGCCCTCGCACAAGACGCCTCGCCTGGCGCGAGCTTCTCCCCGCGGGCCACATTCCAGGATCCCAGGCCGCCACAATGCTGGCGTGCCCGGCCTCGGACCAACGTTCCTAGATCCGCATTTCCCCGGCCGCCATCTCGCACATGCTCGGCTGGACATTCCAGACTCGCTCGCCCAGGCTCACCCTCACGCTGGCCCCTTCGTCGTCTTCGCACCTTCCGCGTTGGAGCACGAGCATCGCGGCGGTGTCGACGGCCCGCTCGGAAATCTCGCCCACGACGAGTACGTCTGGGCCGACGAAGCTCTCCGGATGCAACCAGGCCACGCTGACGCCCACGGCCCGATCGGCCATGGCTCGAAGCCGCCCATTCTCTTCCTCGTTCCAACCGACCACGATTTTCGTTTCCGGAGAGAAGCGAAAGTGTTTCCCGACGGTGAGCAAATCGAACTCCCATCTGGTGGGGTGAGCTTCCCCGGCATGACGAAACAAGTCGCGCACCTTGTGCGAGAAGAGCGGCTCGGTCAGCGGACAACCGGTCGAGGGGCCTTCCAGCGGTGGAATCCCGAACTGCTCGGCCAGTCGCAATAGGGGACGCCGCGAACGGCCGGTGAATCGGCCCAGCCGTTCACGATCGATCAATCCCTCCCGCTCCGCGATGGTCGGCTCCAACAAAAGGGCCGAAAGCGGGCGGAGAAGCCGTCCTTCGAGCCCACTGTGCTTCGCCACGGCCTCGAGGTCGGGCCGCTTCTGGCTCATCGGCCGCTGTCCGAGCACTTCACCGCTGACGACCGCGCAGGCTTCGAGCTGCTCCATGCGTCGCGCGGCGATCCGGCTCATGTAGATCCGGCAGTCGACGCAGGGATTCATCCCCTTGCCGTATCCAAAACGGGGGTACCGCAGCATGGCGAGGAAATCGTCCTCAACGTCGGCTATCTCCAAGGGAATGCCCAGCACGTCGGCAGCCTGTCGGGCTTGGACATCGGTCGCACCGTAAAGGGGCCGCACATTCAGCCCATGCACCTCCAACCCCTGGTCCTGTACCATCCGCGCGGCCAGCGCGCTGTCCAAACCGCCAGAAATCAAGGCGATAACGCGTCTCATGAATCATGCCTCGGGTGCGAGTCGATGCGGTCTGCTTAAAGCGGCGGGCTTGTTCGGGGGTGTCGGGGCGAGGCCCGACACGACGCGCATCTGTTTCACAACGGACACGCCACCGACGTGGAAAACGGAACCCGCAGGGCCGCTAACGCCGATCCTTCTGGCGCCGCCGCTCGACGTGCTCCAACTCCGCGCGTAGTTGCTTGACCGGCAACCCCGCCTTCTCCGCTTCCGCCCAGAGCCGCTTGGCACGGGCCACGTCGGGTTTGCCAACTTCGTCGAAAGCGAGAAACGTCCCCAGTAGCAGCTTCGTGGCGGGTTGATCCTCAAACCAACTGCCGGCGATCATTTCCACGACCCAGCGGGGACAGGTGCGAAAGGCGAATCCGCGCGTTTGCCCGGCGGTGCGGAGCTTGATCCCCCCCGGCATCACTTCGATGACGACAATGCGGCGTCCGTCGACGATGAACTCACGCCCTGACTCGAGCGCGGCAGCCGCCTGCGTGCATCCCTTGAAGAACTCCATCAGGTTCAGTTGCACGGTGCGGACTTGAGCCACGAGGTTGGATTCTTCCCGCGTCGCGGCCAGGGCTTTCGCCCGATCGAGATGCTCGCCGGCAGCAACAGGATCGCGGCCGGCAATCGCGTCGCGGGCTTTTTCGATCGCCTTTCGGAAGGCCCCGGGGCGTAGCGGATCGACCGGATCGTCGGCAGCCCGCCCGCCGGCATTGGCTCGGGGCGGTACGCTAGGGGTGGTACCGTCCGGTTGAGACGACCCATCGGGCTGCCCGGGGACGCGGGGCGACTCGCCCTGGGGTCGCGTCGCCGCGCCGCGATTCGGGCCGGTATGCGGCAATTCGCTCGGGCCAGGTACCGTCGCTTGCACGGTCGGATCGTCATCCTGAGTTGGATCGTCGTCGGTCAAGGTCGGGCTGGTCGGACTACCGGAGATACTCCGCTCCTCATTGGGTTGGGCATCACCCGCGGACCGAGCATCAGCCGAGCCGTCACGCGTCGGTCCGGCGGGCAAACGACCCTCCGCCACGTCGCCAGCGGGCACGGCCGCCGTCGCTGCCCCGGACGGGTCCGGCTCGTCGGAACTGGAGTCGGGCGGCCGTGGGATCGCGTGGTCGGGCTCCGTGGCAACGCCGCTCCCAGGGAGATTAGCACCTTCCCCCGCACCGGCCGTTCCTTCGGTAGTATCCTCCGAGGGAAGGCCTGCCTCGGCGTTGTCGCTGCCTGTTTCAGTGTTGCCCGCCACTTCCGTCGGGGCGAGCGGTTCGTTGGCGTCATCGTCGTCCGTTAACGCCGCGAAAAGCAGGGCTCCGAGGCCGACCCCGGCAAGCACAAGCGCCAAGGTCGCGAGGATGGTCTTCAGAGATTGCCTACGCTCGCGCCGGTCATTCGCAACGACACTGGACCTGCCGGGCGGAGCGGCCACGGTGATGCCCGCGTCAGGCTCATCCTGCCAATCCCCGGCCGACGGGGGAATCGGGGCGGCGGTGGGCAGTCGGCCACCACCCCCGTTTTGATTGTGGCCGGTCCGCCGCTGGTCTCTCGTTTCAGCGCCCAGAGACTGCTCCGGATGCTCGCCGACGAACGCGTCCCCCGCCGCAGCGCCGGCAGTCGGGGTCTCCAGGCGGAGGTCGTCTTCGGACGGCCCGGACGGCTGATCCGGCGTTTCTGGGGCCGCCAATCGCTCCCAAGGCCGTAGTGGCGGAGGCGATGACGACGTGGAGGCGGCGGAAGACGGCTCCCGGCCGCGCGGGGCGGCACTGGATTTCGAACCAGGGCCGGCCGAGGCCACCCCTTGGCGACCGGCTTCGCTGGCCGCAACGCGGCCGGTTTTGCCGCGATCGCTCGCTCCGCGCCCCGATCCCTGGGAACTCCCCCCTCCCGGTCCAGCGTCGGCCGCTTTCGCCCCGGGTAGGGATGCATCGTAGGCGGCTTTGGAGGCCGGATCGAGCAGGCAAGTCTTGGCCGCTTCGAGCTGATCCAGCAGCCGGCCCCATTGAGCCGCGTGTGGGCCGGGCCGCGCGCGGCGGACTTTGGCCATCGCCTGATCGGCAGCGGCGGCGATTCGTTGCGGATCGCTTTCGCCCGGCTGCAAACCGAACAACTCATAATGGGAGCGTGGCCGATCGGCCACGTCCAATTCCAGCCAAGCGCGATAGGGGTTGAACTTCTCGGCCACGGTGACAATCGATGTTGAGGCAGTGAATCTGAAAGGCGAGGCAACCAAGTGAGCTTTCGCCCGACACCGGCAAACGCAAATCCGCTAACACGCCGGACAACCGACGGGCCGGCAGGCTTCCGGCGGTTTCAACAGCCGCACGACCTCCATTCGCCCGAACCGTCTTGTGATATTCCTCCCGCGCGGCGTGCGGGTTAAGCCCTCCGCTCAACCACGAAACGGGTCAGATCCAACAACGCCTGCCGGGCGGGAGAATCCTCGACGTCGAGCAATTCCCGCCGCGCGGACTCGGTAAACTGCTCGGCCCGATGCCGGGCGTAGCCGACCGCGTCATATCGTTCGATGTAGGGACGCAGGGCTTCGGCATGGTGGTTCCCTTCGCCCTGAAGGATCTCCGTGATTCTGGCTTTTTCGGCGGCATCGGCCTGCTGAAGGACGTGGATCAGCGGGAGTGTCGGTTTCTGTTTGGCCAAATCGCTGCCAAGCGACTTGCCCGTGGTCGATTCCTCGCCGGTCAAATCGAGCAAGTCGTCCGCGATTTGGAAGGCGATGCCCAGGGCTTCGCCGTAGCGGCCCAACAGGTCGCAGGTACGTTTATCCGCTCCGGCGTAGTGGGCACCCAACCGACAGCAACAAGCAATCAGCGCGGCCGTCTTGCCGGTGACGATCTCGATATACTCGTCTTCCTCCAGCGCGAAATTTCCCCGGCTGTTCATTTGTCGGAGTTCGCCTTCGCAGGTGACCCGCGACGCCTCGCCAATGATCCGGCAGCCGTCGGCTCCCTCGACGGAGGCGGCCAAACACATGGCCCGGGTAAAGAGGTAGTCGCCCAGTAGCACGCTCGCCTCGTTATCCCATCTGGCGTTCACGGTGGCCAAATGTCGGCGGAGGGCCGCTTCATCCAGGACATCGTCATGGATGAGGGTGGCCACGTGAATCAGTTCCACGGCGGCCGCGAGTCGCACGTGCTCCTCAGTGAACTGGTCCACTGCCGCACCCGATAGCAGCACCAAGGCGGGCCGCAGCCGCTTGCCACCCAGCCGAAAGCCATGACGGACCAGGCGATCGACAAAATCGTCGCCACTGGCCGTTTCTTCGTCAATCAGGTGCCCAACCCGAGATAAGCCCTCGGCCACCGGCGCGTACAGTCGCTGGAGGGTCGCGGAGGACGCGGCAGGTTGGTTGGTGAGCTGTTCCATGAACAGATAGTTCCCCGTTGGGCAAGGCGGGAGGATGTTGCACGGTGAGGGCGGCTTCGATCGATTCAACGCGTGACCCACGGGCGGGGGCCCACTTACCCAATTCTAATCGGCTGGCGAGCCCCGTCGAGGGGGCGGACGTTCCGGCAACCTGACCAGGCGGGTCAGCCACACCCCCCGCACGCGAAGCTCGTCGACCACGGCACTCCCCTCGGTCAGTGGCCGAACCCGCGTCATATCGGCCCTACGGCGGTAGATGATCGCATACCGCGCGTGGTCGACCAGCTCCGGTCGCGCTGCATCCCAGCCAATCAGCCGCGTGCCCGTGCGTCCCAGCAGCGGCTCGGACATTTCGACTGCGGAGACCTGAAACGTGGCCAAACTGGGTGCGAAAATCACGGGTTCACCGTCAGCCACGCGCGCTGCCCGCCGGAGAATCGCCGGCAGGACGCAATCTCCCCAGTAGTTCACCTCGAAACCCAGCCGGGACGCCCCGCTCAACCCGCCCACGGCATAACTGTAGTGGCTCGTCCAACAGGGGCGATACAACCACACGCCCGCCCCCTGGAGCAAGATAATCAGCCCGATGGCGGCGGCGCGAATCGAGGGTTGAATTGCCCCCCAGCGTCGGTGATCGGCCGCCCAACCCGCTCCAATGCCGACGAAAACCGCCCAGAGCGGGTAGACAACCAACATCAACCTCATGCCATCGTACACAGGCACGCCTGGGATGGCAAAGACAAGGAGCGTCCAACCGATGACGCCCAACAACAGTGTCTCGCCCGATTCATCGGGGCGATCTGCTTCGGCCGGGGTCTCGGGAGGATTTTTCCGATCGCTCGCGGCATCTGGGCCCTCGGGCCGACGACGTCTGGTGGTTTGAACCATGCCGACCATCCCAAACACCAACAGCCCCACCGGGAGCGTGACAAGGACCATCAGCAGCGGATAATGCCAAGGAGTAGCCACGTCGTCCCATACTCGGCCGAAGTAGAAGACGTGGACGGGCGTGCGACCCGTGCCGCTGAATAGATATCGCGAGAGGTGCCCGAGCGGATCGAGCCACAGCCAGGGCCAGCCGGCCATCAGCATCAACAGACCACCGGTCAACCACGCGGCGATTGGCACGACGGCGCGGCGCCGGAACCGCCACAGGAGCCACACAACCACCGGCGGGGCGACCAGGACGCCCTGCAGCTTTACCAACATGGCCAATCCCCATACCCCGCCAGCCAAGCCCAACCGCCACCATCGCGGCTTCGAGGCGGCGGCAACCACCGCCAGCAGAGCCGCCACGGAGAAGCAAGCAACGAGCAAGTCCAACGCGGCGAAATGCCCATGAGCAAACAGGCGGGGCACCAGGACCACGGACGCCGCGGCCACCGTGCCGGCCAGCGGCCCGTGACGCCGTTGGACAAAGCAGCCGATCAGCAACGTCAATGCCGCTAGCGCGACAGCGGGAGCGAATCGGGCGGCGGGAATCGAAGGCACCCAAGCCAAGCCGGGGCCGAATACCCGTTCGCACACTCCAAGTAGCAAATGCCCCAACGGGGCCTGAACCGGGGGGCCGTCCTCCGGCCATGAGAAATTGCGCGGGATGTTCTCGGGCGACAGGAACGCCAGTCCCTGGCTCAGCAGGCCGTCGACCAGTCGCTTGCCCAACGCGGCGTGGTAGGGTTCGTCGCAGCCGATGCCCGGTCCGCCTTGGCCCGGGGTGAGCGTGGCCAGCGTGGCGGCCAACGCCAGAGCGGCGACGATCGGCGGCCCCCAGCGCCCCGTCATGGATCAGACCTTCCCCGCGTCAACCAGCCCGGCAAAATGCTCAAAGGAGCGGTCGTAGGTCCGCTCGGCCTCGTTCGGGAAGCAGCAGCCAGGCAATTGCCGACTCCGCAGGTGATACTGGAGGCAATCGCAGCAAACACCCTTGCGACTGCACGGCTCGTAGGAGCAGTTACAGAAGCTCTTGTTTTGGTCTTTCTTGCAGTCCATCGGCGGATTCCAGTGAGGAAAGGGCCCGGCACGGCGTCTGATTTTGACGGGGACGACGCGAAGCGTCAATCGAGGAGCCGGGGCAAGAAAAATTATCCGCCGCGGGGGTCTAACCGCGGCGGGTTGGGTAGATCGGCGACGATATGTTTGATGCCTCGCGGAACGCGTCACCCGGCGTGTAGCCGAATGACGTTTTCCGTCCCACCCGTGGTTGACCACGGGCGGGAAGCTTCGGAGGCTGTTTCATCGAACCCCGGGGGGAACGCCTGATGTGGCCGCGGCCGAGATCAGACGAGCTCCTTGCGGGTGCCGATGAGTGTTCGCAAACGCTCGGCAAGCAAGGCGGCATCGAACGGCTTCTTGAACGTCTCGTTGATGCTCGAACGATCGAAGCTGGTCGAGCTGCCGTCATCCGGAAGCAACGCAATCAGGATGATCTCGGCAAACTCGTTGTTCCGACGCAGATTCTGACAAATCTGCAGCGCTTCGGTGCGTCCGATCGAGAAGTCGACGATAATACAGTCCGGGTGGAAACTCTCGGCCTGAATACCAGCGTCGAAGCCACTCGCGGCCACGCCAACCTTAAAGGATTTCTCCAGCGGGAGTTCCCGTCGGAGGTTCTCGATTAGCACTTGGTCCTGGGCAACAATTAGGACCTTGGCCATCGCCTCATCCTCGAGGTCGCCAAGCGGCATTCCATGTTCCTTGAGGAACTTAATCAGGTATTCCCTGGGAATGCGGCGATCTTGCGAACCCGGGATGCGGTATCCCTTCAGGCGGCCCGAATCGAACCACTTGCTGACCGTGCGCGGGGCCACTTTGCAGATCTTGGCGACCTGACCAGTTGTGAAGACCTTCATCGCAGGCTCTCCAGTAATCTCACTTTGGATTGAATTTGCTTCGGCCGGGCTTTTTAAGCGCCAACTCGAAACGTTGTTGCCCCCTGCCTGGTCAACCTAACCCGCGCTCCATCGGGTCAACGACCGAAGTCGTTACGGGTTTTCAAGCATCTGGGTCGGGGCCTTTCCGTCTTTCGCTTCCGCTTCGGGCTGTGGTTCAGCTCCCTCTGATCCGCGCCGTACATATCACATCGGCATCCCGAGCATCCGGAAGCCAGCGAAAATCCGTAAAATAGAGAAGGCACGAACTAACCTCCCCATTAAGCATTTCGCTGCCTCTCGGCAAACTCGGCCCGGCGAAAAAATTGATCGCGGCGGACGGAGAGAGACGCACCGATAGCCCTCGCTCGAATCACGAACGACCGGCCACCAAGGCGAAACCTATAAGAGCTCTTGCCAGAATGGTCTCCACAACCCACACCCGGACGCATCACGCCCGGTGTCGCGAAAACCGCCCCCCGGCTCTCACTCCATGGTAGACTCCCCCCTCGGTTGCTGTTCCGCATCTCTTCGATTGTGGATCGTTCGTCGCCGGCGATAAAACCCGCCGACAGCTTCCACACTCGACGCGGAACATAACCTTCCGATGTTTAACTTCGCCCTATTGGCCGCTTACACTTTAGAAACTTTCAACGCTTGTGACGGCCAGACCGGTCGTTCCGACCGTGCCGGAGCCGCCGAAAGATACGCGTGCGACGATCGTCGCGATTGTTCCGAGCCCACTCCGAGCCGACTACGGGCAGGGAACTCCGGTCAGGGAACCAGCCGGCTCGGACGTTTCACAAGGCCAGTCCGACTCACCCCGACGCGGCTCAGAACGCCACTGGGAGGCTTCTCGGCGATGTTATCCCCGGATTGCCTCGCCGCATCCCAGGAGGATTGCAAAGTCGTTCTTGCCCGCGAAAGGGCCCCCAATCAGTCATTCCCGCGCACGCGGGAATCCAGGGGAGGCGGTGGGGCTCTAGATCGAGGTGGATGCCCGTCATTCCCACGCACGCGGGAATCCAGGCGTTTGCAGCGTTTCGCTGGATTCCCACTTTCGTGGGAATGACGAAGAAGCCGACTTTGCAATCGTCCTCGCCGCATCCTGCAATCGCCGCATGGCTTGGTATAATGGGCCGTAGCGGCCCGCAGACGCGATGCATCCTCGACCGAGCACCACCCACGCACCGATTTGCGCCATCATGCCCCTCCAACTGGGTCCTATGGTCACCTGTGGAGAATTGAGCAACCGGAGCCCCTACCAGGTGACCGGCTGGGTTCGGCTGCGCGGCTCCGACCGGATGCTCATCCTGCAACTGACCGGCCAGTGCCTCGGCTCGCTGCATGGCCAGCGGTTCCTCTTCGAGGTGCCTGGTACCCAAGCGGATGATCCCGACCCCGCGAAGGATGAGCGCGATTGCCACCGCAGCCGGCGCGCCCACCAGGACCAAGTTGCCGAACGGGCCAATGACGGTCGCCACTGGACCCCATCGCCCTGGATCGACCCGGACACGCCCATCCCGCACGATGAGGAATTCGCCTGGCAGCAGGTGGGGCCGGTCGAACACATCTGCCTGCTGCGGGACTTCGCTTCGCCGAACGATTCTGGCTCCTTGGGACCGGACGCCCCATCGCCGCCGGCCCTATCCAGCGAGGGCGGCCTGTTCGAGGACGCGGATCTCTTCGCCGCGGGCACCGTGCCGGGACCTCGTGTCCTCGGCCGAGGGCTACGCCTCTCCTGGCACGGCCAGAACGGCCTAATCACCATCGACCTGCCCACCGCTCAGGTGGTGGGCTTTCCGCCCAATAGCGAGCCGATCGACGACCAGTCACCCCGGCGGCCCGGTCGACAGGGTGACAGCGGCCCCGGCGGCGACGAACCTCTGGACGATGACCTGCCATGGGAGGCGTTGCTTGATGATCTGGACGACGAGGATGACCCCTTCGATCTCCTGCCGGAAGAACTGAAGCAGCAGTTTGAGATTGAAGCATTCGAAACCGATGTGGCTGCCGGAGCCGAGGCAGCCTTCACCGACGAGGACTCATGGGACGACGACTTCCTCGGCGACCAGCCGGTGGAAGAGGCAGAATGGCCGGATTTGGCCAGCGGCGGCGTGGAAGGCGACCCCACCGAGCCTGCACCGGGGTCTGGCGAGATGGACGACCCCTCGTCCAGCAGCGAATTTCTGACCGATTCCGACGACTTTGGCGATGAACTCGTCGCCGCCGTCCCGCTGAGCCAGGTATTCGACGAACCGCTGACCTTGCCGCGCCCGGCGTCCCTGACCGAGGAAGAAGCGGCCGAGGCACTCAAGACCCTGCTCGCCAATCTGGCCGGCTTTGGTGTGGCCGTTCGATTCTGCCGACACACGCGCCCCGCAGCCGCCTACCGACTACTGGTCGATGAAATCTGCCCCACCGAGCACATCTTCCCCGAGTTGCGCGGCACCCAGTGGGTCCACACAATCTTCCTCAGCGAGTATTGCCCGGACTGCGGCTGAGGGGCTGGCTGCATCGGCTTGAGACGCGTTGCGTTCGGCTCCATGGGCCGGTTTGAGCGGTTGTAACCAAGTGGCTCTGGCGTCCTTGAAGCCCCGTGCTCGGCACTGCCGTGGGGCTACTCATTCGTCCGACGAGTCGTGCGTCCGGTCAGATACATGTCGCCGTCGACGATCTCGACCTCTGGTCTCTCGATTTGCAGCGCGTCGTTCATCCGCTCGATTCCCAACCCGGCAATCGGACCGGGTGCGTCCGCCCCACCGATCAGCTTTGGCGCGACGAAGACATGCACTTCATCAATCATTTGTTTGTCCAACAGCGTACCGAGGACCTGGCCTCCGCCTTCGACCAGCACATTGGTCATGCGGCGGCGGCCCAATTCGTCCAGGAGGGCCTCGATCAGTCGCCCCGGCTCGCCATCGGTCACCGCGAAGACTTCACATCCGGCCGTTTCCAACCGCGCCCGCTCGGCCGACGGCGCATCAGGGCCGACGACGACCATGACCGGCGTCTCGCTTGCCGTGCGGACCAACTGGCTGTCGACGGGCAGTGTCGCCCGCCGGTCAAGGACGATGCGCGTGGCCGTCCGAGTACCCGGCGGTCGGGCGGTCAGGAGCGGGTCATCCTGCCGGGCGGTGCCTCGGCCGACGATAATCGCATCCACGCGTCCCCGCAGATGGTGGACTAACTGGCGACTCCGCTCGCCGGAAATCCAGCGGCTTGACCCACTACGGGTGGCAATCCGGCCGTCGAGCGTCATCGCCCATTTAGCAACCACCCAAGGTCGCCCCGTGCGAACCAGCTTTAAGTAAGGAGCACAGATTTGCTCGGCCTGCTCGCGCAGCACGCCCTCGACCACCTCGATCCCGGCCTCGCGCAGCCGAGACAACCCGCGTCCGGCCACCTCGGGGAACGGGTCGGGCTGGGCGACCACGACTCGTGCCGGCCGCGCTCGCAACAGGGCCTCGGTGCAAGGTGGTGTCTTCCCCTGGTGGCAGCAGGGCTCCAGCGTTACGTAGACCTCGGCCCCCGCCGCGCGCGAACCGGCCACGCGCAAGGCCTCCACTTCGGCATGGTCGCCGCCATACCGTCGGTGATAGCCCTGCCCGATGACCTCCGCGCCTCGAGCGACGACGCAACCGACCATCGGATTCGGCTCCACGCGTCCCTCTCCCCGAACGGCCAAATCCAGGGCGTGACGCATGTGCCAGCGATCGAGGTCGTTGCGATCCATGGTCGAACCGTTAGAATCTGATAGTTGAACGGTGGACGCCCTGAACTGCGCCCGCGTGTGCGATCCCGGGTTTTCCGGACAGCCGGTCCCACGGGGCGACGCCCGTGGGCTTGAGGTCTACCCGAGCCCGACGAGCCCTGAGCCCCTAGAACCCAGAGCCCCCAGTCACCAGCTCCCCAGTGTACCATGGCCCGTCCCGACCGCCAGATCACCGTCCCCGAGTTTGCCGCCATGAAGGCCGCTGGGCGGAAGATCACCCTGCTGACCGCCTACGACTACCCGACAGCCCGTCTGCTGGACAGCGCGGGGATCGAAGGCATTCTCGTGGGCGACAGCCTCTCGATGGTGGTCCAGGGGCATGCCAACACGCTGCCGGTCACGCTGGATGAAATGATCTACCATGCCGAGATGGTGGGCCGCGCGGTCGAGCACGCGCTGGTGATCGTCGACATGCCGTTCCCCAGTTTTCACCTGGGAGTACACAAGACCATCGAGGCCGCCGGGCGAATCCTCAAACAGACCCGCTGCCAAGCGGTCAAACTCGAGGGCGGGGCCGATCAGGCCGAGGTGATCGCCGCCCTGGTGGCCGCCGGCATCCCGGTGATGGCCCACGTGGGCCTACGGCCCCAGAGTGTCCATCGCCTGGGTGGCTATCGCGTTCAACGCGATGAAAAGCAACTGCTGGCCGACGCCCGCGCGGCCGAGCAATCTGGCGCGTTCTCCATCGTGCTGGAGTGCATCCCCACGCCGATCGCCGCCCGTATCACCGAGGAACTGAGTATTCCCACGATCGGCATCGGGGCTGGTCTCGGCTGCGATGGCCAGGTGCTGGTCACCCACGATTTGCTGGGACTAAGCACCGGTCGGCTGCCCCGCCACGTGAAGGCCTACGCGAATCTTGGCGAGCAGGTGCGACAGACTGTCGCGCAGTTCCGCGATGACGTTCGGGCTGGCACCTTCCCCACCGAGCAACAGTCGTTCGAGTAGCTCGGCCGGTTGACGAGCACCGCTACAATGCCGTGACGGGGGCCGTCACGCGCCATCCTGTGTTCGCGTGTCCGACCGTGCGTCCGCCGGGCACACGCCACTCGCTCGGGATCCGCTCGCCACCCGGTCACCATTCGTCGGCTTACGCCCGCGGCTATTCCGAACGCTCCAGCACCCAAACACCCCATCATGGCCAATCGACTCAGCGGCGAAATCAGCCCATATCTGCTCCAGCACGCGGAGAACCCGGTTGCCTGGTACCCCTGGGGACCGGAGGCTCTGGAGGAGGCTCAGCGCCGGCAGTGCCCGATTTTCCTCTCGATCGGCTACTCGGCGTGCCACTGGTGTCACGTGATGGCCCACGAGAGCTTCGAGCACGAGGGGATCGCCGCGTTGTTGAACGAGCAGTTCGTGAGCATCAAGGTCGATCGCGAAGAGCGGCCCGATTTGGACCAGTTGTACATGGAGGCCGTGCAGGCGATCAGCGGGCACGGCGGTTGGCCGATGTCGGTCTTCCTGACCCCCGACCGGGAGCCATTCTTCGGCGGCACCTATTGGCCGCCGGAGGATCGCAGTCAGATGCCCGGCTTTGGCCGTGTGCTGGAGGCGATTCTCGAAGCCTGGCGTTCCCGTCGCGACGAGGTACAAACGCAGGCAAGCCGCATCGCCGAAGCACTCCGCGAAAGCCGCCTGACGGCCGACCAGCCGGAGGCCGTCGGGGTCGACACCTCGCCCTTGATGCTGGCCGAGCGGATGCTGGAGCAATCGTTCGATCAAGAGTACGGCGGCTTCGGCCAGGCCCCGAAGTTCCCTCAGCCCACTTCCATACGGCTGCTCTTCCGGCGTGGGCAGGATGCCGACCGAAGGGAGCCGATCGAGATGGCCACGCGGACGCTGGATGCCATGGCCGCCGGCGGAATCCACGATCATCTGGGCGGCGGCTTCCACCGCTACGCCGTCGACCGGCAATGGCTGGTGCCCCACTTCGAGAAGATGCTTTACGACAACGCACAACTGACCACCTGCTACGTCGAGGCATATCGGGCCACGGGCCACGAGCGGTACGCCCGGGTGGTGCGCGACACGTGCGACTACGTGCTCCGCGAAATGACCCTGCCCGAGGGCGGTTTCGCCAGCACGCAGGATGCCGATACCGAGGGCGAGGAAGGGAAGTTCTACATTTGGACGCCCGGCGAAATCCGCGAGGTCCTGGGCCCCGATCGGGCCGAGTTGTTCTGCCAAGCCTATGACATCACCGAGGCGGGTAACTTCGAGGGTCGCAACATTCCGCACCTCGCTCGTCCGCTGCACGAGATCGCGACGGAGCACGGAATCACGCCGGAGCAACTCGATGGCCAACTGGCCGAAGCTCGGCGGGAGTTGCTGGCCGCCCGCGCGAAACGCACTCCGCCGGACCGCGACGACAAAGTGATCCTCGCCTGGAATGCGCTGATGATCGACGCCCTGGCCCAAGCCGGACAGGCATTGAATGAACCGCGGTACACCGACGCCGCGACCCGCGCCGCCGAGTTCTGCCTGCGTGTCCTGACCGACGCCGAGGGACGGCTGCGGCACTGCTGGCGGGCGGTTGATGGCGCCGTGGGCAGCGATGGCTCGGCAGTAGCCGCATCTTACCAAGGGTCGCCCACCCACGCATCGGGAACCCAGGGCGAATCGCCCCGCCGGTCGGAAGAAGGTCAGGTGCGTGGTGTCGCCTTCCTGGACGACCAGGCGGCCTTGGCGGCCGCGCTGCTCACATTGCACGAGGTCGACGCCCCAGCATCCGACGAAGCGTCGGGCGATGGCGACCCGTCGGCGAGTTGGCTCAACCGAGCCGTGGAACTGACCGACGATTTGATCGACCGCTTCGCCGACAAGGAGAACGGGGGGTTCTTCTTCACCCCACACGATAGCGAGCCGCTCATCGCCCGGCTGAAAGACGCGATGGATGCCTCCACTCCCAGCGGCAACGGGTTGGCGGCCACACTGCTGCTCCGCTTGGGCGAAGCAACCGACCGCGACGACCTCTCGGATCTCGGAGAACACACGCTCAAGGCGTTCTGGCCAATCCTGCAGCGGATTCCCAACGCCGCCGGGCAACTGCTGCTTGCGCTGCGTCATCAACAGGCGGTCACCGCCGAGTGAGGCGCCGAACGATCCCGCCTCATCACGTGACGGTGGCGGTATTCATTGCCCCATGGACTTTTCGAGCCGCTCCATCGACTGGACCAGTTCGAGAAAGGCGTCGGAGCTGGGTGCCTCGGCCCCCCGGCGCAACTGCCCGAGCACTTCGCCCAGCAGTTCCCGCTCCAACCAGTCGGCCAGCCATTGGGCGCGGCGTTGTGCGTACCGGGCCTGCAACCGAGAGAACATCCGAGCGGCCGCGTGTCGCACGCCCTCGCTGGTCGAGCTAACCAGAGCTTCGCCCCCGCCGGTCAGACCACCGGTCAGGGCGAGTTCCGTGGCCAGCTCGCCGGCCGCGTGTCCCGCCTGCCCAACGAGCCCCCCGGCCACGCCCCAACTGCTGACCACCAAGGCCACGGTGATTGTTGGCCGGGCGACCGCCCAGGCCCGATCCAGTGATTGCAGCAGCCATACGGCCCGGGGATTCGCTTGCCGCCAGGCATCCAATTCCGCGTGCAGGAACCGACGATAATCGTCGTCCACGGCCGGCAATTGCCGATGGGCTTCGCCAACGCGGCGGAGCAACTCTTCGCGGGCCCGGCCACCCAGCAACCGCTTCAACCGGGGTCGAAGCGTCTCGTTGCCCACTTCGGCCAAGCGGGCCAGTTCGTCCAGCATCTTGCCCACCGCCAAGAGGATGGCCTCGCGCTCACGGCGACGGAAATCGTCAAGCGGATCGGCCGGCGGCGCGGGGGCCATCGACTCACGCGCCGCCCGAAACGGCCAGGCCAGCCCACGGCCAAGCGTACGATAGAAGGCATGCACTTGCCGCGACCAGCCGCTACGAGTGCCATCCCACCAGCGGCGGATCTCGTCGACCAGGACGCGTGGCGGGAGAGTGGGCCAGTCGAGGCGCGCCATCTCATTCGTGGACAGGGCTTCGGCCGCGGCGCCAAACTCGGCCGACGCCCGACGGACCTCGGCCAGGTAACCGGCCACGCCCTCTTGCCCATCGAGCACACGCCGCAAGGCACCGCGAAACGTGCGAATCTTGATCGCATCAAACTGTAAGAGGGCGAGTTCACCGCGGAGGTCGGCCGGCTCGCCGATCGGCTGTTTGCCATCGGTCCCGACGCCGTACAAGGGAAGCTCCAAACGGTCGGCCGCCCGGCGGTCGTGTGGCGCGACGAATACTGCCTCCGGCTCCACGCCCGTTTCGCGAGAGAATGTATCCAACCAACGCGGCCAGTATTCGAAGTCTGCGGACAAGTCGACCTGATTGAAGACCACGATCACCGGCTTGTCCGCTTCGGCCGCCGCGCGGAAGAATCGCTTCACCGCCGCGTCGTTGTACTTCTGTTGCGTCAGCACGGCCAGCAAGACGTCGGCGCTCTGGCGGATCGCGCGGGCCCGATCCCAATTCACCTCGACGTCGCTATCGATGTCTGGGGCATCGAGCAACAGCAATCGCTCCGGCAGGTGACAACCGCCGCGCCAGAACAGACGATTCTCGGGCGTCTCGTCCAGCGGGTCGGTGGCCGCCCGCCAGCGATGCAACTCGAAGGGCTCGAACAATCGGGCAAGGACCGGCGGCCAGCGTGGAACGGACGCGAACAACGGCGGATCGCCCGCGGTGTTCCGCGACGTCGCCCCATGGTCCGCATTGGCATCACTCGTCGAACTTTCATCGAGCAAGCTCGCCGGGGCCAAGCACACGGGGTGCCGCGTGCCGGCGGCCAGGGGGCTGCTGGCGCTGGCCTCCTCGCCGGCCAACTGGTTGAACAGCACCGACTTGCCGATGTTTGTCCCGCCCACGACGGCCACGACCAGCACCGGGGGCAGGTCGAGTTGCGCGATCAGCTTTCGTTCCAGCAGCTCGAACCATTCCTGCTCGGTCGGCGGGGCAACTCCAACAGCGTCGGCCACCGGCCGCAGGGCGAGCAGGGCGGCGTGCAAGTGGCGAATCTCGGCGGCGAATCGTTCGAAGTCGGTCATTGTCCTACATTTTAGAACGATTCGACGCCTATTGCATCGGGGGACGGGCTGTCGGCGCGGGCCACACATTCGCTCTCGCCCCAACCTGGCTTCCGCGCTATAATCGGGAGCCATTTGCCCGCGTTACCCCAACCGCCCGCATCGCGATGGATCGACCTCCGGCCGCCCCACCCCAGCAGCAGATCAGCCCCCAGGACCTGGAAGCCATCCTCGACTCCCTGGTCGAGGGCATTGTCACGTTGGATCGGGACCGTCGCGTCCGAGGAATCAACCGGGCGGCCTGCGAAATCCTGGGGGTCAGCCGTCAGGACGCCCTGGGCCGCGGGTGCCGGAGCCTGTTCGGGCAACAATTCTGCTCGCAAGCATCGCGGGTACCCGACGCGTTGGAGCAAGGCTGCTCGGCCGATAACGTGCTCGCACGCCTGGAAGGCGGCAACGGTTCGCTGCGCGTGCTGAATCTTTCGGCCAAGCCGCTGCCACCCAGCGAAGCCGGGTCGCGCGGCAGCTTGGTGGTATTCCGCGACGTGACCGAGCTATTCGAGTTACGCGAAGACCTCGCCCGCCGCTACCGATTGCACAATATCGTGGGCAAGAGCAAGCCCATGCAGGAGGTGTTCCGGCTGGTCGAAGAAGTGGCCGACAGCGATGCCACCGTGCTGATCGAAGGGGCCAGCGGCACGGGCAAGGAGATGGTCGCTCGGGCGATCCACCACCTTGGCCCGCGGGCCGAGGGGCCCTTCGTCGCGGTGAATTGCTCCGCGTTGGCCGAGGGCGTGCTGGAAAGCGAGTTGTTCGGACACGTCGAGGGCGCCTTCACCGGAGCGACCCGTGAAAAGCGGGGACGCTTCGAAGTGGCCGCCGGCGGGACTATCTTTCTCGATGAGATCGGTGACGTGGCTCCCTCGATCCAGGTGAAACTCCTCCGCGTGTTGCAAGAGCGCAGCTTCGAGCGGGTCGGCAGCCACGAGCCCGTCCCAATCGACCTGCGGGTGATCGCCGCCACCAACCGGCCGTTGGCCGCGATGGTCGCCGAGGGCACATTTCGCCAGGATCTCTACTATCGACTCCGCGTGGTCCCCATCGAAATGCCCGCGCTCCGCGACCGGCGCGACGACGTGCCGCTCCTGGCGGAGCACTTCGTGGCGAAATTCCGTGAGGAGACCGGCCGGCCGATCGACCGCCTGGGCACTCCCGCCTTGGAGCTGATGCTCGACTACCCCTGGCCGGGTAATGTGCGCGAACTGGAGAACGCCATCGAGTACGCGTTCGTGAAGTGTCGCGGCGGTGAGATCCGTCCGGAGCATCTTCCGCCCGAGTTGCGGCAAAGCGCGGTCGACAGCGGGGCGCGGGGCGGGACGCGGGGCGAAGCCGTTACAGCAGCCGCGGCTACATCGGCTACCAACGATAGTCCTGATGGCCCACCGGGTAGCGACCGTGAGCGGCTGGTGCGCACGCTGGCCGAAACCGACTGGAACATCGCCAAGACCGCGCGGCTGCTCGAACTCAGCCGGACAACCGTTTACGAGCGGATCGCCCGCTTCGGATTGCGGCGGCCGGGAGAGTGAAACGTCGCGGGGCGACCGGCAGGTCAGTCCACCGCCCCGATCAACAGCGCGACCGCCTGGCCGTTGAGCGTGTGGTTCAACACCAGAGCGGTCGGGCGGCGAGCGGGGATCGGCTCACCCTTGACCACACACACCGGGCAGTCGGGATCCGGTCGCCGGTAGTTCAGCGTGGGCGGGATGAGCCCATGACGGAGGGCGAGGACGCTGGCGACCATCTCGACCGCTCCCGTGCCGGCGCCGAGATTGCCGAAGTAGCTTTTCGGCGCGGTCACCGGCACTTGCCCAAGCTCGTCGCGAATGGCGCGCGCCTCCATGGCGTCGTCGTAGCGCGTGGCAACGCCATGGGCGTTCACGTGCCCCACGTCACCGGGTTGGAGCTTGGCCTGTTTCAGCACGGCGCGAATGGCGGCGCGGATCGCCTTGCCCTGGGGGCGACCGCGACTGGCAATCGGCTCGAAGGTAGCCGCGAAGCCGAGCACGCGGGCGAGGATCGGCGCGCCCCGATGCTCGGCGTGGGTGCGCTTTTCCAGCACGAAGGCGGCGGCCCCTTCACCGTGGACCATGCCGTCTCGATCGGCGTCGAACGGTCGGCACGCGGCGGCTGGGTCATCCGCTCGGCGGGAATTCTCATGGGTCTGATTCCGTGCCCAAAGGCTCGGCACCACGTGGCTGGCCGTGCCTCCGGCGATCATCATCTCGGCATGATCCCGCTGAATCACGCGAACCGCTTCGGCGACGGCCGCAAGGCTGGAAACCTCGCCCAGGGTAATCGAGTTGTTCGGTCCACGCGCGTCGCGCGAAATGCCGATATGGCACGCCGGCATGTTGGGCAGATACTTTAGCATCCAGAGCGGAAACATCTCGTCGATGGCTTCGGTACCCCAGCGGGTGAAGTCGAAGCGGCCATCGACCATGCATCGCCGGTAGGCCATCTCCAGTTCATCAAGCTCGCAGGGAATGATCTCCGCGCCGAAAACCACACCCAACCGCTCCGGATCGCACGCTCCCGGTCCCGAAGCGGCTTCGTCGCAAGCCAGGTCCGCGGCGGCAAAGGCCATCTGAATGTCGCGGCTCATCACCTTGAGGCTCTTCCGCGGACGCACAAACCGCTTGGGATCGAAGTCCGCCACGTCCCCCCCAAACGTCGGCGGCAAGCCTTCGCCCTGCAATAGCCGCAGGTCACGCACACCGCTGCGACCCTCGATAAGTGATTGCCAGTACGCCTCGGCCCCAATGCCGATCGGGCTGACCGCGCCCGCGCCGGTAATCACAATTTCGAGGCTGTCTGGCATGGTTGGGGCGGCCGTATCGTCGCGGCGGCAGGAGATTTCAAACCTTCTAGCTTAACTTGGCCCCCCTTGGCGGGCAAGTCGCGAAGGGCGACGCTCGGGAGGCCCCAGGGCCCCGTAGTAGCCCTTTTCGCCCGTTGGAAGCGGGTGATGGGGAGACGTTTGGGCCGAGATAGCAGGCACTTCACCCTCGACCCTGGGGGCCTCATTCTCTAGCGGAACAGCCGCACGGCCTTGGCAGGCCGCCGGCATTCCGGCGTCCCCCTTCCATTCGGCCCCCGCCGGGCGAAAATGGACCTGAAGTTTCCCTACCCGTCCAATTCCATGCATCACGCGCGGCCGCCATGACTCGCATTGCTTACCTCGATTGCGCCAGCGGAATCAGTGGCGACATGACCCTCGGTGCCCTGATCGACGCCGGCGTCCCGCTCCACGCGGTGAACGAGGCGGTCGCCTCGCTGGGTCTGCCCGGGCTACGGCTCACGGCGTCCGAGGTCCGCAAGGGCCCGCTCCGGGCCACCCAAATCACCGTCACCCACGAGCCGGAGCACGCGCATCGGCACTTGGCCGACATCGTGGAACTGCTCGACCGCGGGCAGCTCACCGATCGGCAACGTGACCGGGCACGCCGGCTTTTCACGCGCCTGGCCGAAGCCGAAGCCCGCGTTCATGGAACCACGGTCGACCGGATTCACTTCCACGAGGTGGGCGCGGCCGACTCGATTGCCGATATCGTCGGCGTGGCCGTGAGCCTCGATCTGCTGGGGGCGGAGCGGGTCATCGCCTCGCCCGTACCAACCGGCAGCGGCAAAGTGACCATCGCCCACGGCACGGTAAGCCTGCCCGCCCCAGCCACGGCCGAGCTGCTTCGGGGCGTCCCGCTGGCCGAATCGAACGTGGAAGCGGAACTGACCACACCCACCGGGGCCGTCTTTCTCGCCGAGTTGGTCGAGCGATTCGGTCCGCTGCCCGCAATGACGATCGAGCAAATCGGCTACGGCGCCGGCACCCACGATCTGCCCAACAGCGCTAATGTGCTGCGGTTGCTGGTCGGCGAGGCCATCGAAGTGGAAAGCAATGCCGGCCGGACGATGCAGCTGCTGGAAACGAATCTCGACGACGAAACGCCCGAACTGATAGGATACACCATCGACCGGCTCTGGCAGGCTGGGGCTCTCGACGTTTGGACCACACCGATCCAAATGAAGAAGAATCGTCCGGGCGTGACCCTTTCGGCCGTCTGTCCGGCGGAGTTGAGCGCCCCGATCGAGCACATCCTGCTGACCGAAACGACGACACTTGGCGTGCGCCGGCGGCCGATCGAGCGACGCACACTCGCCCGGCGCGCCCATACGGTCGAGACGCCCTGGGGCCCGGTTGAGGGGAAGCTAGCAACGCGACCCGACGGGTCGACAAAATTCAGTCCTGAATACGAATCGTCGCGACGCGTTGCTTCGCAGCGCGGCGTTCCGCTGCACGATGTTTACGACGCCGCGCGGATAGCCTTTTTCGCCGCCGACCGTCAGACCACGGTTGATGCCGCCGATCGCACTGAATAGCCCGATGCCGCTTACCCAGCCACCCACTGTCCATCTTTTGCTGGCGGATTCCCAGCTACTGCCGCTGCTGGCGGTCGCCGCGCTGGGGCTGGTCATCGCCATGCTAATGCTCCGTGGCCAGCGGCTGCGCGGACGGCGCCGCGGCGGCGAGCCGGGTCCCTCGCGGCAAGACTCGCCGTGGGGTAACAACGCATCGGGCGGCGCGAGTCGCTACCGACCCGGTCAGCCCGCACTGAAGTCGGACGAGGAAAACCGCTGGGAAGTGCGGATGCACGAGGTGACCCGCGAGCTTTCGGGCACCTTGGATAGTAAGATGTCGGCCCTGCAAGCGTTGATCGCCGAAGCCGATCGCGCGGCCGAGCGATTGGAACGTGCCGTGGATGCGTCGGAGCGGCGCGACAAATAACTGCCCTTTGGCGCCCAACTGGAACTTGACCCTACGGCACGGGGCTCAGTGGCAACGTTGCGGGGGAACACTCGACATGACCACAAGAACCTCCCAAGGACGATTGCTCATGCTGATCCTGATTCCCGTCGGCATCGCGGCGGTGTTTGCTTGGTGGTTCGGCCTTTTCGGCCGACGCGACGCCGCTCCCCCCTCAGGCAATGCCATGTTGGTCATCCATCCCTACCGCCACGAGGGCACCTGGGTGTTCGACGACGAGCGCGTCGACCTGGTCCAGGAGCCGTTCGTGGCCGGCGTGCCGGAGATGATCGACGTGCTCGTCGCCGATATCCCGGACGCCGAGGACGGCTTCCGACTGCTCTTCTCCGCGCGCGAGTTCCCCGGCTGGCAGAAGCGGCTCACCTTCGTTCGCGGCGACATGGGCGGGGCCTACTACGCCACCGAAGACCCGCCCATGGAAGGATGGCTCTGCCCGGCGCTGTTCAAGTACTTCTCCAAGCCACCGGAGGAAATCTACGTTCGCGCGGAGCCAAAGAGGGCAAGTTGATATCGCCAAGCACGACGCGAAAGACCGCTTCAGTGGCAAGACCAGCGCCGAATCCCATGAATGAGCCCCAACTGCTGCTTCGTGCCGACCGCTTCCGGGTCGAGCGGGTAAGCCAAGCCCGCGCGTCCGGCACAACCTTCCAGCGCGACGTGATTCGTCACCCCGGCGCGGTCTGCATCCTACCGCTGCTGGAGGGCCCCGAGGAGCAGAGCCCGCGCGTCTGTCTGATTCGCAACCACCGGGTAGCGGTCGGCCGAGAATTGGTGGAACTGCCGGCCGGGACGCTGGAACCCGGCGAAGATCCCTTGGAAACGGCTCGACGCGAACTGGCCGAGGAAACCGGCTATCGGGCAGCGCGCGTGGAACCGCTCACGGAGTTCTACATGTCGCCGGGCATTCTCGACGAGCGGATGTTTGTCGTGCTCGCCACCGGCTTGAGCCCTGGGCCGACGGACTTACAACCCGATGAGCGCATCGAACCGCTCGTGATGTCTTACGACGAAGCACTGGAAATGGCCATCGCCGGACGGATCGAAGACGCCAAGACACTGGCCGCCCTGCTCTGGTACGAAGCCGCCCGCCGCGCGAACTAATCGCCAGCGGTTCGCACGGGCCGTCCCGTACCAGCTTTCGCATCCAGGCCGTGTGGCGATCAGTCGGTGAAGAAACCGTTTTCGCGCAAGTCGCCCTCGATGCCGCCCCACATGCCTCCGGCCTCCGAGCCAAACATGCCAATGGCGCCAATCGTGACCATCAGAACCAAGGCCAGCATCACGGCGTATTCAACCGCCGTTGCCGCCTCCTCCGCCCAGAGAAATTGCATGAGCCATCGCATGGTGGTGCCCCCTCTCGGAAGGCGCTCGATCCCGGCGCTGCGTGGCATGCACTGAAGAGGATTGGTTGGCCAAGAGACGTTCGTTCCACGTCGTGGCGGCAAGAGGCTGCCGACATTCAAACGCGCACGAAACCGCGATCACTGGCATAAGCCGGCTCGAAAAGTGCCCACCGCTGCTGGCGCTGAAAAGACCTTGCCCTCTCCGACGTGAAAAGATATGGACCGCCGGCGCGGCGCTCGACGAGCACTCCGCCGGTTGACGTTACCTCACCCATGGGAAGCCTACCTCGCGGGTGCGGTTTGTCAAACACCGCGACCCCAGTTAACGAGAACAGCCCCGGCGGAACGTCCGCCGGGGCTGTTCCACCGAGGCTGTCAAAGCAACATCGATCGGTAGCGGGCTGAACCGCCAGCTTATGGCACGATCGCGCGGAGCACGTTGCGAACCGGTTGACCGGGCACGCGAATCTCCGGCCGGTAGTAGACTGTCACCGGTGGGTAAGCCACCACGGGCGCCGGTCGGTAAACGGCCACCGGAGCCGGCACGACCGCCGGCCGGTAGGTGACCACCGGAGCGGGGCGATAAACGGTCACCGGTGCGGGGTGATAAACCGTCACCGGCGCAGGCGCGACGACCGGGCTATAGACCGTGACCGGCGTCGGGACCCCGTACCACTGCGCCATCGCGGTGCTCGAAGCGAACATGACCAGCGCCGCCACCATCAACATCAACAACTGATTCTTCACGTCTGTTCCTCCTCGTGCTGACTGGGCTCGTCCCGAATTGAGCTCGTCCTGAATGAAGTTCCGGGAAACGCGTCTCGAAGCGTCAATTACCATTCTACTATGCGCTGGGGCCGGCGGCCAGCGACAGCACCCCAAAAAGGCTCTCCAAGCGGGACGAGACGGCGTCGCCCCATCTGGCGCAAGCACTTATCGCACAAGCGCTTTCCCCGGCAGGAGAAATGTAAAGTCGATTGCAGTTCGCATTGAGCCTCCACACGTCATTCCCGCGTACGCGGGAATCCAGGGAGTTGGGGCGGGTCACTGGATTCCCGATACCCGCTTTCGCGGGCACAAGCTTCTCGGGAATGACGGAACAAATCGACTTTGCAATCCTCCTGCTTTCCCCGGCCGACTGCTTGCATCGCCAACATCCTCCGGCTATATTACGCACACTGCCGCTCGCGGGTGCCCAACGAAACGCTCGCGGACTTCCCCGCCCCGCGGCCCCGCCGTCAACGCTGCCCCTCCCCCGCCCCCCAGGAGCCTCGCCATGTCCAGCCGCACCGTGCTTTCGATTGGTATTTGCTGCACCCTCGCTCTGGCAGCTTGGACCGGAAATGTCGCGGCCGAAACGCCTTCCGCCGCGCGGAATGCCCCCGCGACCGACCAACTCCCGCCCGGCCAAAAGATACTGGACACGTTGCATGCCGAGCGCCCACGGTTGCTGGCCCATGCCTCGCGATTCGAGGAGTTGCGCGAGAAGGTCAAGTCGGATCCAGTGCTGAAACAGTGGCACGCCAAACTGACGCGTTACGCCGATCGGATTCTGGAGGATCCCCCCTCGCGCTACGAAATCCCCGACGGCAAGCGGCTGCTGGGTACGTCGCGACAAGTGCTCCGCCGCGTCTATCTGCTGGCGTTGCTCGACCGGCTGGACGACAAGCCGGAGTATGCCAAGCGGGTGTGGCGCGAGTTGAAGGCGGCGGCAGAGTTCAAAGACTGGAACCCGTCGCACTTCCTCGACACGGCCGAGATGACCCACGCCTTCGCCATCGGCTACGACTGGCTCCATCACCGGTGGTCGCCCGAGCAGCGGCGCGTGCTGCGCCAGGCGATCGTACGCCACGGCTTGAAGCCGGGGCTGAAGTGTTACCGCGGCGAAGCCCGCTACGGCTGGTGGGTTCGCTGCGAGCATAACTGGAATCAAGTATGCAACGGAGGGCTGCTGATCGGCGCGCTGGCCATCGCCGACGAGGAGCCGGAAGTCGCCGCGGAGATCGTCCACGGCGCGCTGAAAAGTCTGCCACTGGCCCTCCAGCATTACGCACCCGACGGGGCCTGGGACGAAGGGCCCGGCTACTGGTACTACGCGACCGACTACACGGTTTCCGCCTTCGCCGCGTTGACTTCGGCTTTGGGGACGGACTTTGGGCTATCGGAAATGCCCGGACTGTCGGTCACCGGCTTCTTCCCCATCCACATGACCGGTACGACCGGCGTGACGTTCAACTTCGCCGACGGCAGGGCGAGCCCCATGCGGCCCTGGATGATGTTCTGGCTCTCGCGCCGTTACGACCATCCGGAGTTGGCGGCCTACGAAGTGGAGCATGCCCGCCCGCTGGCTCGAGATATGCTGTTATATGACCCCCGGGGGCGCGACGCCACCTACACCAATTTGCCCTTGGACGCCTACTATCGCAACGTGGAAGTGGCCACCTTCCGCGGCGCCTGGCAGGATCCAAACGCCATCTTCCTTGGCTGCCAGGCAGGCGATAACGCCGCGAACCACGGCCATCTGGACCTCGGCTCGTTCGTCTTCGAGGCCCTGGGCCAGCGGTGGATCGTCGATATGGGCGCGGACAACTACAACCTGCCGGGATATTTCAGTGGCCATCGGCGATGGGACTACTACCGGCTCCGCGCCGAAGCGCATAACACGCTGGTGATCAACCCGGATCAAGGGCCCGATCAGGATCCGCGTGCCCGGGCGAAGATCGCCACATTTGACGGCAATGTTGAAAGTCCCCGCGCCGTGCTCGACCTCACACCCGCCTACGCGGACGACGCGGAGCGGGTCGTCCGCACGCTCGAATTGCCCCGGCGCCGTGAACTAATCCTCCGCGATGAAGTCGTCTGCCGCGAACCGTCGGAGGTGTGGTCGCTGATGATCACGCCGGCGGATGTGCGGATCACCGATGGCGGGCACGCCGCCGAACTCACCATGAACGGCAAGCGGCTGACCATTGAACTGAACGCACCGGAAGGAGCACGGCTCCAACTACTGCCGGCCGCGCCGCTGCCGACCTCCCCCAACCCGGAAGGACAGCGGGTTAACGACGAATACGGGCGACTCGCAGTCCGCCTGACCGATGTGCGCGAGGCAACAATCGAACTTCGCCTGCGTCCCCACTGGGAAGACTAACGCGGTGCGACGCTTTTGATATGGATGCGTGGAATCGGGAGCCACCGACGGCTCGGCGGGAGCCGCGGAACCTGGAAGGACTCAAGGTCCTCCCATTGCTCCCCCGGCCTTTGGTCCGGGGGTTGGGGTCTCGGCCGAGGGAGCACGCCTCCCGCAACCGGCCTACTCCGCCCCGGGCCGCCACCACCGATTGAGGCGATCTCGCAACTGGTCAACTAACTCTGCGTGATCCTCCGCCAGATTCTGTTTCTCGTGGGGATCCTCGGCCAGATTGAATAGCTCCACCGGCTTATTGGGTACGTTTCGGGGGTCGGGAACGAGCAGCTTCCAATTCCCCTGGATCATCCAGCGGTATTGCAGACTACGGGTCGGATGCTCCACGTCGGCGATGTCATGCGCGAACGTTTCGCCAAAGATCTCCTGGCGCCGGCTGACCGCCGCGTCGTCGGTAAGGTCGATTCCCGGCATCTCGTCCGTCGGCTTGACGCCGCAAGCGGAGAGGATCGTCGGTGCCAGATCGATGCTGCTGGCCAGTCGCGAGCTGTCGTCGCGCGGCGCGACGCGGCCCGGCCAGCGAACCATGATCGGGGTGCGGACTCCCATTTCATAGGGCGACCGCTTCGAGCGCGGCGCGTAACGATTGGGCCGATCGGGGTGCTGAATCCACCCGTTGTCGCAAACGTAGACCACCAGTGTATTCTCGGTCAGGTTGTGTTCATCCAAATAGGCGAGCAGATCGCCGCAGGTCTCGTCGAACCACTCACACATCGCCCAATACCTGGCGACGGCCACGCTGGGCGCCTTCTCGCGATACTTCTCCAGCAACCGCTCGGGCGGAGTGTGTGGGGTGTGTGGCATGAACGGGGCATACCATAGCAGGAAAGGCCGCTCCTCGGCCCGCGCGTGGTCCATGAAATCGAAGACCGGCTTCAGCCCCTTGCGTCCGATCGTCAGACCGCGGTCGCCGTGACGCCCGTCAGGTACGTTGCCGTAGCCTTGCGTCATGCCGTGCGTGAAGCCACCCTGCTTGTAGTGACCTTCCCACCACTTGCCCGACTGCATCGACAGATAGCCCCGCCGGCCCAGGATGTCGGGCAGGGTGTCCAGGCTTTCAGCCCGTTCGATCAATCGCCGTCGATCGGCCGGACGGCGCCCCGCGGGGTCATTACCGGTGATGCCGTGCTGATGCGGATACAAGCCGGTGGCCATCGTACTCAACGACGGGCGGCAAAGCGACGTGGGCACATAGCCACGGCGAAACGTGAGCGACTGGGCAGCCAGGCGGTCAAGGTGCGGCGTCTGGATGTGCGGGTGGCCCATGAACCCGTAATCGGTCCAACCTTGGTCATCGGAGATGATCATCACCACGTTGGGCTGCTGGGAAGGCGGTTGAGCTACTTCCGACTGGGGTTCTCCGGCTGCAAAGGCCGCGCTAGACGCGATCAGCGCGGACGTCAGCACGGCTACGGCAAGCAAGACGTGCGCGGGGGCTTTGTGAAACGTCGTCATTGGTCTCTCCAGGTGTGGGGATGAAGTAAACTACTTTGCGGCGGCCGACACAGCCGGTTCGACCAGCTCCCGAGCTTGCGGCATCCATACGCGCATCGGCCCGGCCTCGCGATGGTCCCACGCATAGTAGGGGACGGCCGTCAGCCGAACATCTTGATCGCGGCCATTCGGCCGCCGAACCTTGCCCTCGGCCTCAATCACCGTGACACCGCCGAGCAACTTAGGCCGGTGCTCAATGGCAACGCTTGCGTCCTTCGGCAGGTAGGCGTGCTCCAACTGACGGTTGTCGCAGCCTTCGAAACAGTAGACAAGCGGCCCACGCTGCAAGGCGACCCGCCCGCGGTTGGCTTCCACTTGATCGTTCGCGTGGACGCGGTAGACGGGCATGGGCAGTTGGAGCGTGACCACGTCGCCCGATTGCCAGCGGCGGTGGATCCGCCAGTATCCATCGTGGCGATTGGCGTCGTCGGAGGGCTGTTCTACCCGCTCGCCGTTGATCGCCAGGACCGGCTTGAGTTCCACGTCGCCACAAGGCTCGAGCCGATAGAGATCGTCGGTGCGAGTTTCGCCCGTGGCCCAGGCTGGGATCCGCAGGACGAGCGTGAAGGTGGCCGGTTTTTCGGCCTCGACGTTGATCGCTATCCGGCCATCCCATGGATACCGCGTCTCTTGTGTGAGCACGACGCGGCCGGCCGGGTGATCAATCTCCGCCCGCCCGGCAGCGTAAAGATTCGCGTAAATCGCCTCCTTGTCGGTCGCATAGACATAGCCGGGCACGGACGGTAGCACGCGGGCCACGTTCGTCGGGCAGCACGAGCAACCGTACCACTCCTTCCGATGATGATTGCCATCGGAGGCCAGCGGGTTGACGTAGAAGAACTTCGTTCCGTCCAGCGAAACGCCGGAGAGAAAGCCGTTGTACAGCGCCCGTTCCAGCACGTCGGCGTAGCGGCCGTGGCCATGGAGCAGATTCATCCGGTGATTCCAGAAGATCAGCCCGCAAGCCGCACAGGTCTCGGCATAGGCCGATTTGTTCGGCAGTTCGTAATCTTCGCCGAAGGATTCGCCACCGTGCCGGGCGCCGACGCCGCCGGTCAGGTACATTTTTCGCCGGACGGTGCTATCCCAAAGCCGGTCCAGCGCGGCAACGTAGGCCGGGTCACGCGTGTAAGCGGCCACGTCGGCCATGCCGCAATAGAGATACATCGCGCGGACGGCATGGCCCACGGGTGTCGACTGCTCGGTCACCGGCTGGTGATCTTGGGTATACACGCCGTGGAGCCGATCGCGGCGCGACTTGTCGCCGCGGATGTCGAGGAAGAACTTCGCCAGATCGAGATAGCGGCGCTCGCCGGTGGCATCGTACAGCTTGACCAGCGCCAGTTCGATCTCCTCGTGGCCGGGCACACCGTGCCGGGCATCGGGGCCAAACTTCTGGTCGATCAGATCGGCGAAGCGGATGGCGACGTCCAACAGCTCGCGCTTGCCAGTAGCCCGATGGTGGGCAACGGCCGCCTCGAACAGATGCCCGGCGCAGTACAACTCATGCATCTTGACCAGATTGGTCCACTTCTTCCCCGGCTCCTTCAGCGTGTAGTAGGTGTTCAGGTAGCCGTTCGGCTGCTGGGCAGCGGCGAACTTGGCAATCAGCCGGTCGAGATACTCGTCCAACTCCGGGTCGGGATGCGCGGCCAGCGCGTAGGCCGCTCCCTCGACAACCTTGTAAACATCCGAGTCGTTGAAGTAAATACCCTCGAACTGGCCTTCCTTCAGGCCACCGGCTTTGGCAAAGTTGGAAATTCGGCCAGTCTGTTCGCACTTGCGGAAGTTGTGCGGGATCACGGTGGCACGGTTCGTTTCGATCCGCGGCGCCCAAAAAAGATCACCGAGCTTCACCTGGGTGAACGGCACCGGATCGAGCCGACGATGCGGCTTCTCGGACCCTCCATCTTGTTCGGCGGCGGCCTTCGTCGTGGCCGAATGGGGTTCCGAAGAGACACTCGTTGGCGAAGAGTCGTCGAAACATGCGAATGCTGCCAACGTGGGCAACAACACAACAACCAGGGCAAGAGCCAACAACCAGTCAGCGATTAGCCGGCGACGAGTGGGCAACACAGTCATGACATGGCCTCGGTTCACGGGGAGATGGTTGGGAGGGAAAACCTGACGGGGGGGAGAGTCGTCAATCGGCTGTCGGGAAAGCGGCTTCGTGGCGGCATGCGGCGGCGCCCCGGACCTTGCCACAATATACCAGGACGGCGGACCGATATCAACGAACGGAGGACTGTACGCGCCGCCCGCGGGTCATTGGCCGACGGAAGATCACCGGCCGGACCAATAGACCATCAGGCCAATCGCCACGGGAATCGCCCCCAGCAGGACAAGCGGGCCGGCGTAAATCAGGCTGCTGTAGAGCATGTAAGTGCAGGTGCCGCAAAACACGACAACGGGCAAGGGGAACCACGGGACGGTAAACGGTCGGGGACGCCGGCCGTCCTTACGCCGCAGAATGACTACCGAAATGCCCGTCAAGAGGAAGAACGCCCAGAAGACGGGGGCCGTTCCGGCCACCAAGGTCTCGAACCCACCGAAGTATGCCTCCCAAGGCAAACCGGCGAGTCCAACGCTGGTCAAAACGGCGTCGAACGCGCGGCGTCCGGTGGCCGTGCCCACCAGGAGGATCAGTAGCAGGGCCACGCCCGCCTGAACCAGGATCGCCGCGGCGGGCACGGCGGCGCGGCGGCTCCATCGGGCCAACCAAGCGAACAACCGATGATCTTCCCCCACAACCGCGTACACGCGTGACCCGGCGAGGATCATCCCGTTGATGGCCCCCAACGCGGAGACCATCACCAACACGCTCACGGCCTTTTCACCCCACGGGCCGACGGTCTCGCGCAACACGTCGGCGGCCGGAGCGGCACTCTGGCGGGCGGCCTCGAATCCGAGCACGGCCAAATAGCTGGCGTTCACGGCCAGGTAGATCAGGGTGATGCCGGCGATGCCGAACAGCAAAGCACGCGGCAAATTGCGTTGCGGGTGGCGGACTTCGGCGGTGACGAACACGGCGTCATTCCAACCACCATAGGCGTAGAGCACGAAGACCAGGGCGAGTCCCACGCCAGCTCCGCTGGGCGACTCGGCGGCCAGCGCGGGGAGTTCCGACGTCATCCGACCGGCGAGCAAGCCCGCAGCCGCCACCGCCAGCAAGCCAAGTATCTTGGCCGCGCTAAGAACGTTCTGCAGCGACTTACCCACCACAACGCCCAGCAGGTTCAGCAAGGAAAGCACGATCACCGCGCCCGCGGCCACGGCGGCAGTCAGCGGGGCGGCCACATGGAAGAGTCGAGCGGCGTAGTCGGCGAAGACATAGGCCATCGCCCCGATACTGGCCGTGAGGATCACGGTCAGTTGTGCCCAACCGAAGAGGAAACCCATCCCACGGCCATAAGCGCGGCTGAGATACTCGTAATCGCCCCCGTTGCGTGGGTACGTTGCGGCGAGTTCGCCATAGCAGAGGGCGCCGAACAGACAGAGCACCCCGCCGACGAGCCATACGCCCAGCGCCTGCCACGGTCCGGCCACGTTCTGAAAGACCATGGTGGGAGAGCGAAAGATGGCCGTCCCCACCACGATCCCCACAATGATGCTCAAGGCATCCCAGACACCCAGCTTGGGCGCGGGTGAGGCGCCGGCCGGGGCGGCCGCGGACGGCGGGAATGAGCCGTTGGTATCCATCGCTGCCTTTGGCTACCGCTTCTTCACTGTCACGCCAATTCCAGCCCCGTCCATTAGCAGAAACGACGTATCAAGATCCGGGTTCTTGGTGACCGCCTCGATATACCGTGGGTCGGGGTTCGGGAATCGCATGTTGTGAGCCAGAATCAAGCCACCCGGCCGCACCAATGGAAGCAGCTTCTTCAGATAGTCGATGTAACCGGCCTTGTCGGCGTCCAGGAAGAGCACGTCGATTGAAACGCTGTGCTGCTTCACCGTCTCGTGGGCGTTGCCGGGAATGACGGTGATCAGGTCGTCGACGCCCGCTGCCTTGAAGTTCTCCTTGGCCATGGCGATCCGCTCGGGATTGATCTCGTGGGTGTAGAGCTTTCCGCCGGTCGACTTCAGAGCCAAGGCAAACCAAATGCCAGAATAGCCATTGGACGTGCCGATTTCGACCACGCGTTTGGCATTCGCCACCTCGGTTAGTTGCCGCAGCAGCCGGCCGTCGGTCGGCGAGACATTGGCGTAGCGGGGCCCCCGAGCCATGCGGTCGAGCACCGCCAGAATGCGCTTCTCCTCCTCGTCGTTGGCCAAAGGCGGATTCTCATACCGACGCGCTGGCCGGGAAACGATTCGCGGTCCACCAGCCCGAATGTTCGGCGGCACAAATGTGTCGGGCCGCCGGGGCCCGTTCCGGGAAACGTCTTCCCCCTCCTCGGCGCCAATCGTGGCGGCGGGAAACGCGGAAAGCGCCAACAGGGCAATCATCGCAATGCAGAGACGTGGCATGACTCGAACCTCCAGGTGCGGAAAAAATGGCTCGACAGCGGACGCCGGGAGTGGAAGGCTGGACGCGGGAGGACATGAGCCGGTGGCGATCACCGACGCGGCGGCGGCATCCACGACCGATGAACCACGCGTCCACGTAAGCCCGTTTATCACCCGGAGCCGGGCGATTGTCAAGCCGAAAGGCCGGCGACGTGATCTGCGAGTTCGCCCCCACATAGTAAAAGATCAGCCGTTTGAAGCACGTCATTCCCGCGTGCGCGGGAATGACAATAATCGCCCGATTTTGCCGCCCGCTTCAGGCGGCTGAAGTTTTACTCCACATCAACCGTCTTGTTTCAGGGCGGGACGCCGGCAAACGATCAGCCCGGCAATCGCCGCGCTAAGCAGCAACAGGATGCTACCCGGCTCGGGCACGGCCACGCCACTCCATGCCAGGCCGTAGAAGACATCGCCCGTGCCGCCCGGCCGCTCATCGAAGTTCATCCCAGCGAAGACGACTTCGATTTGGTAGAGGCTATCACCCGGCAAGGTGAAGGAGAGGTGCTCGACCACATTGTAGTTACTGATCGACTCGGAAATGGTTTGTCCCGAGTTGATATCGGTGAGCAGCAGATCAAGGTTAGCCTGGCCATAATCCGTGACGGTAAACGTGTCCGCGTTGAATGCTCGATCCCGGAACCACGTTAGCGTGGCGTTGAACGTGCTGCCGCCGGACATTTCTCTGCCGATTTGGTAGAGGTTGCTGGTGCCGTCGGCCACGTTTCCGAAATCCCAACCGATCACGTCGACGGAGCCCAAGTCGCCGTTGGTCGTGCCGGCCACGTCACGCGTGCCGGCGCCGACGTATTGATCGTAGGCGGCGTCCATGTCAACGGCGCCGGCGCCGCTGGCCCAGTCAAGCGACTGCGTCGTCTGCACCCCACCGTTGCCGTTGGGATGGGCGACTTGACCATTGTCCCAGCCGGAAATCTTTTCGGCGCTGTTCTGCAGGACGGCTTTCAGGACGCGTGTGTCCCGCGCGTCGATGTTCGTCGCGAGCACGGCGTCGGCCTTTGCCGCGCTGTCCAGCAAAGCCACGCTACCGGCGGTGATCGGCGAGGCGAAGCTGGTTCCTCCCAGCCCGCCCGCATAGTAGGTTGGGCCGCCAGGGTCGCCGCTAGGACTTCCAGTCAGGGTCGAATTGTTTCCACCGGTCTGTCCGCCGTAGTAAGCGCTGGTCAGCGTGTTGCCGGGGGCCGCGATGTCAACCGCCGCCCGCACGCCGGAGATGGTACCATTCTCTGGATCCCTATAGTCCTGCGGGCCGCGGCTGGAAAAGCTCGCCACGCTATCGTAGTTATTCGCCCCGTCATTTGCCAGCGCGGCCACCGTGACGGCGTTGTAGCCGGCCCCAGGCGAGCCTACCGTGTTACTGCTGGGCCCACTGTTGCCCGCCGAAACGACGAAGGTTGTGTTGGGGTTTTGGGCGGCGTAGCCATCCATGGCCACCGTAAATGAACCGCTGCCACCGGCGTCGGTGAATCCCCAACTGCTGTTGATTACGTCGGCGGTGCCGAAGTAGGTCGACATGGGCGCCGTGAAGGAACTCTCGCTGATCGTGAAGCTGAGCGAATAAGCAGAGCCAGACCAGCTGGTGGCGATCGCCCCCGAGCGGAGATCGGTATCCGGGGCGATGCCGGTTTGATAGGTTTGCATGCCGCGTCCGCCGATCATCATTCCTACCCAGGTGGCGTGGCGGTCGTAGAGATCCGAGGTGGAGCTGCCGTACGCGTCGGGGTGGTGCGAGAAATTGCTGACATGCCCGAGGGTCTCGTGGCCGTCCCAAATGTGTCCAGCCTCGACGTTGGCGACAATCGTCCCCTGCCCGGTAATTCCGGCGTCGTAGAAGCGATCGGCTCCGATCAGCCCGCCCACGCTCGGCCCAGTGAACGTGCTCGGGTTGCTCGTGCCCAGGTCGTTCTCGGCCTCCTGTGTCAGACCGATGACCGACTGCGTATAGGGTTGATCAATCCAACCGGTGACGGGTCCCTCTGGCAGTTGGAACGTGGTCTGGGCGCTGCTGGCCACCGAACCGGCAAGGACGGTGACGAAAACCATCAGGGTAACGATCGTCGCGTGATTTTTCATCAGTGGGCTCCTTCCGAGCGTCGACGTGCGGCCCACCGCGAAGGCAGGCGCGCATACGAGGTCCTTGCGGAACCGACAAAAGAGCCCGGTGGCGGATCAGCCAGAGTGTCAACGCTGCGAGAAGTCCGCTCTTACGAGTTCAGCGGCGCGGCTGGGGCACCCTGGGCGGGCGACCCGGCGCGGAGCGTCAAGCAAGGAACAATCCACCGATATTCAGGAATTCGCATCACGACGAAGCGACGACCGCCACCAGCAGGAACAGGAAGCGGAACTCGACGACGCGCTATGCGAAGATCTTGCCAGGTGGACCGTCGTGAGAACTTGAGGTCAGCGGCGGGCAGGCCCGTCGGAGCCGAGGCCATTTCTCGCCGACATGGCGGCAGCCATGGCGGCAAGATGGGCTCTCAAGCGGTCCGCTGCCTCAGAATTAGTGAAGGGAAAACGATCGGGTCGCAACGCTCCGAGCCAGCCAGCAAAGGCAATGCCCGAGGAATCAACTCGGAATCGTCACCCACAATTCTGCGGATTCCGTCCCCGCTGTCAAACGTCTGGCATCAATGCAACCGAATTCTGACAAAATCCACTCCCTCGGAGGCCTACGAATCGGGGGGTTGACTCTGCGGCCACCCGCCAGACCACAATGAAACCCACCAAGGCGAGGGGGTTGAGCCCGGCTCTCGGGCGTTTTTGACGTAGTCACCGGTTTTCTTGACAACCGTGCCACGTGAGCAACTCCTTCAACGCCGCACGCTGTTCTTTTGGCAGGTAGGGTTCACATTGGACCCCATACGATAAATAATATTGACGGTCGCCGTAGTCACAAATGGCGTCCAGGCGGGGCCAGCCGAATTGCCCACCCGCCAGAATGCACCGTCGGCCGACCGCACCGCCCGCCGAGGAGAAAAACGCATGAGTTCACCAGACTTCCGCTGCTCGAATCGTTCGGCCCGCAGTCTGGAGCCGCTCGCCGTCACATCTGTGTTGTCGGTGCTGATGGCGGCTCTTTTGCCCACCTGCTTCTCCGCGCACATTGCGAATGCGGAGCCGGCGAAGCTCGACTTCGCCCACGAAATCCTCCCAATCCTTCGTGATCGCTGCGCGAGTTGCCATACCGATGGCACTTACGAAGGCGGTTTCTCGCTCGACACGCGCGAAGACCTGCTCGGTTCGGGCGCCGTCATTCCCGGCAACCCGGACGGCAGCGAAATGATCTACCGCGTCACCACCGACGACGAGTATGACCGAATGCCGCCGGAGGGCGATCCGCTGTTGAAGGAGCAAATTGCCCTGCTGCGTCGCTGGGTGAAGCTCGGCGTGCCATGGCAAGAGGGTTTTTCCTTCAAGAAGAAGACCTACGAAGCCCCGCTGAAGCCCCGGCGTCCCGAACTGCCGCCGGCGAGCGACGGCCGGACACATCCGATCGATCGGCTGATGGATGGGTACTTTGCGCAACATGAGGTCGAACGCCCGGCACGTCTGGACGACGCGGCGTTTCTTCGCCGCGCGTCGCTCGACCTGGTCGGCCTCTTGCCCACGCCGGCGCAGCTCGACAGTTTCTTGGCCGACAGCAGCCCCGACAAGCGAGCCCGCGCTGTCCGGCAGTTGCTTGCTTCGCGTCGCGCGTACGCCGAGCACTGGTTCACCTTCTGGAACGACCTGCTGCGGAACGATTACCGCGGCACCGGCTACATCGACGGCGGGCGTAAGCAGATCACCGGTTGGCTGTACCGGTCACTGGCCGAGAACAAACCCTACGACCAGTTCATCCGCGAGCTGATCAACCCCACGACCGGTTCCGAGGGCTTCATCCGCGGCATCAAGTGGCGAGGAAACGCGAATGCGAGCCAGTCGGTCGAGATGCAGTTTTCGCAGAACACGGCCCAGGTGTTTCTCGGCATCAACATGAAGTGTGCCTCATGCCACGACAGCTTCATCGACCAGTGGAAGCTTGACGACTCCTGGGGACTGGCCGCGGTAATCGCCGACCGGCCGCTGGAAATCCACCGCTGCGATAAACCGACCGGCCGGATGGCCCAGCCGAAGTTCGTCTTCCCCGAGCTGGGGGCCATCGACGCGGAAGCCCCGCCCGGGCAGCGCCTGGAGCAAATGGCGGAATTGATGACCGCACCGGACAATGGGCGATTCACCCGCACAATCGTGAACCGGCTTTGGCAACGGCTGTTCGGCCGCGGGATCGTCCATCCGGTCGACACGATGGGCAAGGAGCCGTTCAACGCCGATCTGCTCGACTATCTGGCCGTCTATCTGGCGGATCACGACTATGATCTGAAGCAGTTGCTCGAGCACATCTGCACGTCGGAGACCTATCAAGCCCGGGCCAGTGTCCGGCCGCAGCCGCCCAACGCGGACGATTATGTATTCCTCGGCCCGATGCCCAAACGCATGACCGCCGAGCAATTCGTCGACGCGGTGTGGATGCTAACTGGGTCGGGCCCGCGAGAATTGACGGCCAAGGTCGATCGAGCCGCGGCGCGATCGGGCCAAGAAGCCGAGCGGGGCTGGCCGGATTTTGTCCGCGCGTCGCTCGTACCGGCCGATCAACTGATGCGGATCCTCGGCCGACCGCCGCGCGAGCAGGTGGTGAGCACGCGACCGGCGGATCTAACGACACTGCAAGCCTTGGAATTGACCAATGGGCAGATCCTCACCGACCTGCTGTTCCAAGGGGCCAAACGGCTCAAGAAGTCCCACCCCGACTGGTCGGCCGACCGGCTCACCGACTGGCTTTATCGCGGGGCCCTCTCGCGCGAGCCGACGCCAGCCGAGTTGGCCACTGCCCGACAGACGCTGGGTAACCCGGTGTCGGCCGACGGCTTGGCCGACCTGATGTGGGGTGTGTTCATGTTACCCGAGTTTCAAATCGTGCGATGAATCGAGTTGATCACCAACCCCGAGCCGGCAGCCTGCTGTCGCAAGGCTTGTCGGGTGGGCCGAGCGTAGCGAGTTTCACCCGACGGCCGTTACCGGTTTCCTCGTGGTGAGCCGAATCCACGGAGGTCCTTTGCCATGAAAGAGCTTAACCAGAACAAGACGGAACAACTCACCCGCCGCAACTTCCTTCGGGCGACGAGCGCCGCATCGCTGACCACGCTGGCCGCCGGCGCTCCCCGGGCCTTGGCCGATCAAGAACCGAGCCACCCGAAGGTCGAGCACCCCGAGCCAAAGGCCGACACGTGTATCCTGCTGTGGATGGCCGGCGGCATGGCCGCCCCGGAGACGTTTGACCCCAAGTCGTACGCACCTTATGAAGTCGGCTTGCCGGCGGAGCGGATCATCAGCACCTTTCCCACCATCGACACGGCCGTCGACAATATCAAGATCGCCGAGGGGTTGGAGAAGATTGGCGACGTATTGGATCGGGGCACGCTCATCCGCTCGCACCGGTTGCCCGACTTGGGAAGCATCCTTCACAGCCGGCATCAGTATCATTGGCACACCGGCTACGTGCCACCCCAAACGGTGGCCGCCCCGCACATGGGCGCTTGGATGGCCAAGGTGCTCGGCCCGCGAAACCCGGTGATGCCACCTTTTATCGACATCGGCCAGCGGATCGAGGGCGTGGGCGAGAAGGAGGAGCTGAAGGCCTTCCACACGGGCGGATTCCTCGGCAGCGAGTTCGGTCCATTCATGATCCCCTATCCCGAGCAGGCGATGACAGCCGTCCGCCCGCCCAAGGGACTCACCGCCGAGCGGTTTGCCGACCGTTATCGCCAGTACAAGCGACTGCTCCGCGAAAGCCCGGCAACGCGCTTGGCGAGCGACTATCATCAGCAGTCGATGCTCCGGTCGATCGACAATGCCTACCGGCTACTCAGCTCACCCGAGCGGAAGGCGTTCGACATTTCGCTCGAACCACAAGAGATGCGCGAGGCCTACGGCGAGAGCCGCTTTGGCCGGGGGTGCCTCCTCGCCCGCCGGCTCACCGAAGCGGGAGCCCGATTCATCGAAGTCACCACCGAGTACGTGCCGTTCAAGCACTGGGACACGCACGAAAACGGGCACGCCACCTACCGGCGGATGAAGCAAGAGATCGACCGCCCGGTGGCCCAACTGATCCGCGACCTGGACGATCGCGGCCTGCTAGACCGCACGCTGGTGATCCTGGCCACCGAATTCAGCCGCGACATGATGATCGAAGGCGTCCCCGGCAGCAACGCCAAGGATCAGTCGCGGGCGAAGGCCGACGTGATGAAGAAGCCGATCCACTACGGCCTGCACCGCCACTTCACCGGTTCGTGCAGCGTGTTGATGTTTGGCGGCGGCATCAAACGGGGTCACCTTCACGGCGAGACGGCTCCCGACCGACCGTGCCTGGTGACCAAAGACCCGGTCGAGCTGATCGACCTGCATGCGACGATCTACACCGCCATGGGCATTTCGCCCCGCACGGCGTTCGAGATCGAAAAGCGTCCCTTCTACAACACCAAGGACGGCAAGGGCAAACCAGTCGCGGAGTTGTTTGCGTAGCTCAACGTAGCCGTAGTGCACCGGGCGCAAAGGTCGCCGATTGCCGCCGGTTGGAGCGGCGGGCCAAGCATTTTGTAGCACTAGAGTCCTAGCAGTTGGATTGCCAGCCCCGAGAGACAGATCGCCCCGCCGGCCAGCGCATGGGTCCAACGCTCGAAGCGGCCTAGGCGGGCGAAGCTGATCCCCCAGGAGCTGACCAATACGATGCCCAACATCGTACCGATCGTCACGGCACTGAAGACCGCGGCGACCAATACGGTGCCGATCAGGCTATGCCGGGCGGCCGGGTACATCAGCAGCGGGATCAGCGGCTCGCAGGGGCCCAACACGAAGATGATGAAAAGCATCCAGGGCGTGAGTCCCACCCTAACGTCTGCATCGGTTTCGTGGGTGTGGTCGCCGTCGTGGGCGTGACGATGGACCGGGGCGCCGCTCCCCTCTAGGTGGACATGGGAGTGTGGTCGACGTCGCACGGCCCGCTGGATGCCCCAAGCCGCATAGAGAAAGCCGAAAGCGATCAGCGCCCAGGCCGCGAGGCTGCCGCGCATCGCCTCAAAGGTTTCGAGTTTCATCACTGCCAAACCTAGCGCGATGCCAATCAGCCCCAGCACGACCGAGCTGAGCACGTGCCCCAGTCCGCAGGCAAAGGTGATCCAGGCTGTTTTGGCAGTGCTCCACTGCCTCGCCCGCTGCATGACGATGAACGGCAGGTAATGGTCCGGCCCCATGGCAGTATGGAGGAAGCCGATTCCGGCCGCGGTTCCGCAAAGGATGGCGATTTCGGAGTTCATCGAATTCTGGTCTCACGGAGGATAGTGACTCTGTGCCGCGGGGACTCTGTGCCGGGAAGTCGCGCTGCAAGCCCGTGCGAATTGGCAAGGCACGCATCGGCCGCCCAACGCGGCCCGCTGCACCAGTTTAACAAGAACCCGCCAGCAGCCAAAGCGGCTACCTTGGGAAAACATCTCCTTTGACGGAGCAATCCTCCCCGCAAGGGTTTCGAAACACGTCGGCTCCGAGTAGTATAGAAGGAGCGTGAACCGACGGCTTGGGAAGGTTCCACGTTCGGGATCCGAGGCTTCCTCGCCCTCCACATCGAGACGTCGGCCCTCCCACCGAGCCGTACACCGCCGAGACGCCCGTCGCGCCTTTGGCCGCGAGCCGGATGATCGGTCCCCGTTACCCTGCCAACGACACGTCTTGCCCCCAAGGAAATTTCTCATGAGGATTACCTCCACGGCCAGCTATTTCATTCTGACGCTCGCTCTTGCAACGCTGTTCGCCGACGCCGCGTCAACTGACGAACAGGCCTACCTGGGTAACGGAATCAAGATCGGCGAGGTAACCTCGACTTCCGCCATCATTTGGACCCGCCTCACGGCCAAGCCCGACTGCCCGCCGCCGGAGTTCAAGCAGCCGGGCAGCGAAGGCCGCGTCGTGCTGACCGTCACTCCGCTGGGCGACGGCAAGCCGGTTGTGCATGAGGCAAACGTCGACCCCGAGCACGACTGCGCGCATCAGTTCAAGCTTACCGATCTGCGGCCGGACACCTCGTATTGGCTTCGCCTCGCTGTTGACGGACAACCACGCGCCGAAATGCACGGCCACTTCACCACGGCGCCGGTGGCGGATCAGCCGGCCGACGTGAGCTTCGTGGTCACCACCGGACACAAGTACGCCACGATCGACGAACAGGGCAAGGGGCAACGGATCTATCGTTCGATGCTCGACCTCCAGCCCAGCTTCTTCGTGCACACGGGCGACATTGTTTACTACGACGGCGACGTGAAGCCGCTGGCCCGGTCCGTCCCCGAGGCCCGATTGCACTGGCATCGGATGTACGCACTGCCGAACCAAATCGAGTTCCACCGGCAGGTACCCTCCTACTTTATCAAAGACGACCACGACACGCTGAAGAACGACTGCTGGCCCGGACAGAGCTACGGCGACCTAACTTTCGCCCAGGGCCAGGCTCTTTTCCGCGAGCAAGTGCCCATGGGCGAGAAGACCTATCGGACCGTTCGCTGGGGGAAGGACTTGCAGATCTGGCTGCCCGAGGGACGCGATTTTCGCAGCCCCAACAAGATGCCGGATGGCCCGGACAAGACCATTTGGGGCAAGGAGCAGATCGACTGGTTCAAGCGCACAGTCGACGCGTCGGACGCGGCGTTCAAGATCGTCGTCAACGCCACGCCGATCGTAGGGCCGGACCGTGCCCGGGGCAAAAACGATAACCATGCCAACGACGCCTTCGCGCATGAGGGTCGGATGCTGCGCCGCTTCATGGCCGATCGGGAGATGGTCGTCTGCAACGGCGATCGGCACTGGCAGTACCATTCCGTTGACGAGAAGACGGGGCTGAATGAGTTCAGTTGCGGTCCCTCGACCAATCGGCATTCCGGAGGCTGGAATCCCAAGAACAAGACCGACGCGCATCGCTTCCTCCGCGTCCGGGGCGGCTTCCTCTCGGTCGACGTGCAGCGGATCGATGGCCAGCCGACAGCCACCTTCCGTCACCACGACGTGGACGGCAAAGTGGTCAACGAGGTGCGGATGACGAGATAGCGGAACGACACACCCGAGTTGAGCCTGGTTGCCCCCCCGCGCCCCCCAGCGGGCCTTCACGTGAACCCTACAGGAATTGCCAACATGAACAGATTCGCCACGGCCGCGCTGCTCACGATCTGCGCGTTTTCGAGCCTCGTCTGGGCCGAAGATCGCGCATCACTCGAGATGGACAACCCGTTCTTCGCCTTCGACAATGGCGTGGCCACCGGACGGCTCGCGCCCCCCGAACAGGCAGCCATGCTGAAGGAATTGGGCTACGACGGGATCGGATACAACACGGCCGATCACCTACCCGAACGGCTCGCCGCCTTCGACGAGGCCGGGCTGAAGGTATTCAGCATCTATGTGAATGTGATGCTCAAGCCCGATGGCTACGACATCCAGTTCGACGTGCCACGGACAGTCGCCCTGCTCAAGGGCCGGGATACACGCATCTGGTTGACCATTCGTGGCCATGGCGGCGAGAAGGCCGAAGAGTCAGCCCTGGCCGCGATCCGCGAGATCGCCGACGCGGCCGCGCCCGCAGGCGTGCAAGTGGTCCTCTATCCGCACGTGAAGTTCTACGTGGAAACCACCGACCAGGGAACTCGGCTTGCGAAGCTGTCGCAGCGGCCGAACGTCGGCACCTCGCTGAACCTCTGCCACTGGCTGCAGAAGGAGCCGGAAAAACCGCTGCGGGAAATCCTCGATCGCGCCGGTGACCGGCTGATGCTTGTGAGCATCAACGGCGCCGAGCAGGGCGGTCGGGGTTGGGACCAGTTGATCCAGCCGCTGGGCAGTGGCAGCTATGACGTTTACGCCGTGCTGAAGGAACTAAAGTCGCGCGGCTATACCGGGCCAATCGGCCTGCAATGCTTCCGGGTGCCCGGCCCACCGCGGGAACACCTGGGCAAGTCGATTACCGCATGGCGCGAGATGGTAGATTGATCCACTCGTTCGCGCAGCAGCCCGGGTTGAGTGGCCCGCCAGCCAAAGCAAGCCCCGCACCCATCATCGGGGCCGACTATTTCACGTCCACGAGCACGTCGCCCAGGACGTCCATCCGGGGTTTCACACCCAGCCCAGGCGTGGTCGGAGCCGCCAACCGGCCGGCCTGGCGCTGCGGGGCATCTTCGGCAATGCTCACGGTGACGTAGCTGTTGAAGTCCGTTGAGCTAAACAGACACTCGGTCGGCGTGCTGTGGGCCAAATGCGAAATGGCCGCGGTGACGATATCGCCACCCCAACTATCCTCGATCGTCATCGCGACACCCAGCGATGCACATAGATCGCGGGCCTGCCGAGCCTTGGTCAGCCCGCCGAACTTGCTGATCTTGATGTTCACCGCATCCATGGCCAGGTCGGCATTCGCCCGCAGCAGGATGTCCATGCCGTCGATCGATTCGTCGAGCACGAAGGGGTGATCGGTCCGCCGGCGGATGGCGAGGCATTCCTCGTAGGTGAGGCACGGTTGCTCGATGTAGACGTCCACATCGCGGACGGCGCGGACCACGCGTGCCGCCTCGTGCTTCAGCCAGCCGGTATTGGCGTCGGCCACCAGTTTGTCGCCCGGCTGAAGCCGCTCGGCGACGGCGTGGATGCGTTGGATATCGGTATCGGGATCGCCGCCCACCTTCAACTGGAAGCGGCGATACCCCTGATCACGATACTCGCCCACATTGTCGGCCATTTCCTCGGGCGAGCGTTGCGAGATGGCCCGATAGAGCACGAAATCGTCGCCATAGCGCCCGCCGAGCAACTGGCAGACCGGCAGGCCGGCGACCTTGCCGAGGATATCCCAGCAGGCCATGTCGATCGCCGACTTCACATAAGGGTGCCCCTTCAACGCGCGGTCCATCAGCCGATTGAGCTTCCATAACTGCGTGGGGTCCTCGCCCAGCAGATGCGGACCGAGTTCCTGGATCCCCGCCCGCGCGCCCGGGCCGTAGGCGGGCAGGTAGAAGGGACCCAGCGGGCAGACCTCGCCGCAGCCGGTAACGCCCTCATCCGTCTCGACGAGCACCACCGTGCTGTCGAACACGGAAACCGACTTCCCCTCCGACCAACTGTAGGTACCCTCGTGCAGCGGCAACTCAACTTTGTAAGCCGTGATTCGCGTGATCTTCATGACTGGCTTCTGAACTCCATCCAGATGGTTTTGATTTCCGTGTATTGTTCGTGGGCGAGGATCGAATTGTCGCGTCCGCCGAAACCCGATTGTTTGTAGCCGCCGAACGGCGTGGTGATGTCGCCCTCGGCGTAGCAGTTCACCGACACGTTGCCCGCCTTCAGTGCCCGGGCGACGCGATGCGCCGTGTGGACGTTGTCGGTGTAGAGCGACGCGGCCAGACCGTAGCTAGTGTCGTTGGCAATCGCAACGCCCTCCTCCTCGCCGTCGAAGGTGATGGTGGAGAGCACCGGGCCGAAGATCTCCTCGCGCGCGATCTTCATGTCGTTCTTCACGTCGTCGAAGATCGTGGGCTCGGTGAAGTAGCCACCGCTCTCCTCCAACACACGACTGCCGCCGAGCACGATCCGCGCCCCCTCGCCACGGCCGGTCTCGATGTAGCCGAGCACCTTGTCGAGGTGTTGCCGCTCGATCATCGACCCGACCCGCGTGGCCGGGTCGAGGGGATCGCCGACGGTCCACTCGCGGCTGGCGGCGATCATCTTCTCGATCAGTTGATCCTTGACGCGTCGGTCGACGATCAATCGCGAGCCGCAACTGCAATTCTCACCCATGTTCCAGAAGGCGGCGTTGCAGGCATGCTCGGCCACCGCGTCGAGATCGCCGGCGTCGGCCATCACCAGTTGCGGGCTCTTGCCGCCGCATTCCAGCACGATCCGCTTGAGGTTCGTCTCGGCGGCATAGCGGAGGAACAATCGCCCCACTTCCGTGGAGCCGGTAAACGTGACTGCGTCGACGTCGCCGTGACGCCCAATGGCCTGACCGGCCGTCTCGCCCATGCCGGTCACGACGTTCAGCACGCCCTCGGGCAGCCCCGCTTCGGCAGCCAACTCCGCCAACCGCAACGCACTCAACGAACTCTGCTCGGCCGGCTTGAGCACCACGCTGTTGCCCGTGGCCAGCGCTGGCCCAAGCTTCCAGGCGGCCATCAGCAGCGGGAAGTTCCAGGGGATCACCGCGCCGACCACGCCGATCGGCTCGCGGATGATCAGGCCCAAGTGGTCGGCGTCGGTGGGCGAAACCTGGTCGTAGAGCTTGTCCGCCGCCTCGGCGTGCCAGCGAAAGCACGTGATCGTCTCGGGCAGGTCGATCTCCATGCAGTCCTGGATTGGCTTGCCGGCTTCGAGCGTGTCGAGCAGGGCCAGTTCTTCGGCGTGCGACTCGATCAGATCCGCCACGCGCAGCAACGTCTCCTTCCGCTCGCTGGGGCCGATTCGCGACCAGACGCCGCTCTCGAAACACTGCCGGGCACTGGCCACGGCGCGATCGACGTCGGCCGTGTCGCAGGCGGCGATCTCGGCCAGCGTCTTGCCGGTGGCCGGGTTTTCCGTGGCGAAGGTCTGGCCCGAGGCGCTATCGACGAACTGCCCGCCGATAAACGCCTGCGTGCGGAACGTCAGCTTGGCCGCCGACTGCTCCAGGGCGGATCTATCGAGTGTGGTGGTCATCTCGGGTTCCTTGTTCTGAATGCTTCGCTTTAGCCGAGCACTGGCGAGATGCCCGTGGCGCCCAACGTCGGGGGACAACGCTCCCGCCAAGCCGCGAGACAGGGCTCCCGCAGAGCCGCGAGGCAGGGAGGAGGCCCCCTGCCCGCGACTACCGACCCATGACGGCTGGCCTCGCCGCACGCCATCGCCTATTTGGCCGAGGTGATACGCAACGCCACCGGCTCGTTCGCCGGCAGCGTTAGCGTGACGGTTTGTCCGGACGTGGTCGGGTTGCTTTGCACGCTGGACCGCGAGACGCCCAGGCTCTTGATGGCCCACGGCAGCTTCACGGCTAATCGCTGCTGCTTGGCCGACTTCAGCTGCACCTCCACGCCCTCGGGGCTCCACTGGAGTCGCTGCACCTCGACTTGCCCGCGGCAGAGCACACCCTCGATCCGGCCGGTGGGCCACTGCTTCGGCACGGCCGGCAACAGGTCGATCCGGCCCGGCTCGGAGGCCACTAGCATCTTGATGATCACCGCGGGCATCCCGCCGCTGATATCCATGTTGAACAGCGACTTGTGGTTGTGCATCGACGCCAGGTTGTTCAACCAGTAGCGGTTGACCAGATGCCGCAAGCACTCGTAAGCCATCTCGCTCTCGCCAAGGCTCGTGGCGGCCTGCCCGAGTTGCACCAAACCGAACGACATGAATCCCCGGGCGTTGTTGCTCCAGTGGCGCTGCAGCTTGATCTCGATGATCCGCTTGAACCCCTCCTGGAGCTTTGGGCTCTTGGCGATTTCCTCAGGCATACCGTCGAACAGCGGATAGAGTTGCGACGAGTGGCGGTGGTTCAACTGGTCGTCGAGTTTCGGCGTGAGCCACTCTTTGACCGTCCCCGTTTTGGGATCAATCATGTAGGGCGGCATCTTCTTCAGCATCGCCTCCCACACCGAGATCTTCCCCTGGTTGACGCCCAGCTCGCGCGAGGCGGCAATGCAGTTGCGCAGCAGTTCCTTGGTGGCCGCCACGCTCATCGTGGCATTGAACGTCGCCTGCGAATCCGTATTGCTGGGGGTATTCTCGGGGGACTGCGTGGGCGAGAAGACATAGTAGCCATCCGGTCCCTCGTAGAGATAATCCTCAAAGAAGAGGGCACACTTCTCCATATAGGGGAGGGCCGTCTCAGCTAGGAACTTCTTGTCGCCCGTGTGCAGGTAGTAGTCGTAGAAGAAGTGGGCCGACCAGGGAGCGCCGCCCACCCAGAACGCCCCGGCAAAGTACGGCGCGAAGGCGTTGTTGAACCCGTCGGTCGACGTTCGCGACGGGAGCACCACGCCGCGGGCCCCGAAAATGTAGCGAGCGTTCACTTGCAGGTAAGGCACCAGCGACTCGATGTACGACGTATAGGCCCGCATCAGTTCGGGCGTGTTACCCATCAGCATGCTGGCGATGGCCGAGGGGACGTTTCCGTTTTGGGTGAAGTCGCTGGCCCAACTCCCGGCATAGGTCCCCGCCCAGACGCCTTGCAGGTTCGGCGGAAGCTCGCCGGTGGAGCAGATGATGTTGTACCGCCCGGCGTCGAACTCCTTTTCGATCAGGGCTTTGTTGAGCTTCTCCATCGAGGTGCTGGCCAGCAGCTCCTCGGTCGTACGGCGATGATCCTCTTCCCCGCCACCGATATCCAGTCGCATGCGGTTGAACAGCTCGCCGTGCAGCTTGGCGTGTCGATCGCGCAGCGCGACATAGTCTCGCGGCAACTTGCCGATCAACTCGCGCATGGCCGGCACGAACGACTCCTTCGGATCGTAGACTGGCACCAGATCGACAAACACCAGCGCGCTGTCCGCGCCGCTCACACGCAGCGTTTCACCTTCGGCTTCGACCTCACCGCCCTGGGCCACCACCTCGGCCAATCCTTCCAGGGCGTGGATACTGCCGGGATAGGCGTTCTTGAAACTGTTACGGAAAGTAACTGCCGAACCTTGAGCGGCCACTTGCACGTCGACGACGTTCTCCTCGAACACGGCCTGCGACTTCCGGCGGCTCTTCGAGTCCAGTTTATCGCTTGGCTCGCGGGTATGAAGAGTCAGTTCGAACCCAACGGAGCCCGGCTTGGAACCAATGACTTCCATCACGGCCAGACCATCGGCGCGGGAGACAAAGAGACGTCGCTCGAATTCACCGCGCGAGTCCGACCAGCGAACGCGGACCTCACCCGTCTCAAAGTTGACCGACCGCAGGTAGTTGGACACCTCGCCGGAGCCGTCCATCTTCAGCCGCAAGTCGAAAGCCGGCACGAAGGCATCGGGGTACATGAACCCCTCCTGATCGGAGATGTCGAACACCAGTTGGTTCGCCTGATGATACAGGCCGCGGTCGATCAGCCGACGAACCTCAAACAACCGCGGTGCCAGCAACGGCGGCATCATCGGCACGCGGGCCGGCAGGTAGAGCCGCTCATGGGTGAAGATGACCGTCTCGTCCAACGGCCGGCTGAACATGTTCGCGCCAATCGTGCCGTTGCCACAGATCAACCCTTCTTCCCAGGTGGTGGCGGGCTCGGAACTGATGAACCCTCGGGCGGGAACTTCATCTTGGGCAAAACCGTTCACGGAAACCGCCAACGCGGCAGCGAAGGCCGCGAGGGCCACGCTCAAGCTGATCGCTTCGGATCGGGGACGCAACATGGTAAGCACTTCCAGAATCGTCATCAGGAAACCTCGGGGTTTGGGGATGTGGGGTCAATGATTGTCGCAGGTCTTTGCCGGTTTGTGAAGGTGTGGGGTCGAGAAAGCCCTCGTCGGCCGTGGGGCTTCCGGTGTCTCGCTAGTGCCGCCTCCCAGGGGGCGGTACCCGGGGCTTGAGGGCGCCACTCCGCCGGCTTGGCGGGAACCTCGCCCGCCCGCTCGCGGACGCCAGCAAGTGTCCACTTACGGCGGGGCGTGACACCTGCGGTACGCCCGAGGCGTCATGCCCGTGGTCCGCTTGAAGTACCGGGCGAAGTGCCGGTCGTCTTCATACCCACCCATCCGCGCGATGCGATGGATGGGCATTTTCGTCTCCACCAACAGCCGCGACACATAGGCAATCCTTGCGCCCGTCAGGTGTTTGTTAATCGGCCCGCCCAACTCGGCGTGAAACCGTTCGTTCAGCGTGCGATGCGAGAGCGTTCCGGCGCGCACCACGTCGGCCACCTGGATCGGCCGGGCAATGTTCTCCCGAATGAACCGCAACGCTTTGCGCACGTCTGGATCACGCACCATCAGCAGGCTGGTCGACCGCCGCGCGACCACGCCCGACGCCTGGGCGACGATCCGCTGTCCGCTCATTTCATCGCGGCCTTCGATCATACCCTCCAACAGGGCGGCCGCGTCGTAGCCGGCTCGCTCCGCCGCCATCGCCACGCTGGATAGGGTGGGGTTCTGTAATTCGCAAATGTACTCGTCGTCGTCCACACCCAACACGGAGACGTCCTCGGGCACGCCGTGCCCCAGCAGGCGGGCGATTTCCAGGACGGACTCCGCCCGATCGTCGTTCGCGCAGAACAGGGCTGTCGGCTTGGGCAGTCCCTCGAGCCATCGCCGCACGTAGGGTTCCTCGTCGGCCCACGACTGCCGCCGCCGCGACGGTCGGTGATACACGGCCAACTCGCCGCCGGCCTGCTCCACCCGCTGGCGGAAGGCCTCGCAGCGACGCTCGGACCATTGTAGATCGGCGTAGCCACAAAAGGCGAAGTGCCGATGTCCCTGGGCCAACAAGTGTTCCGCGGCGAGGCGACCAGCCGCGGCGTCGTCGCTGACAATCGCTGGTACCGGACCGTCGTAGGCGTCCACGTCATAGGCGATCAAGGGCACGTCCAATTCGGCAAGCTGATCCACCTGGGCCAGCGGGCAGATCGCCCCGTCCGGTTTCCAGGCGGCCAGTTCCCGAAGGTCGATCCGGGGCCGAGGCGCCAGGTAGCCGTGTGGCTGGCGATAGAACGTCCAGGGCCCGGCCAGCGCCGCATAGCGCGCAATGCCGGAGAGCAACCCGCGATCGAAGCCGCGCGTAGCTTGCAGCAAGAGGATAATGCGAGGCGCGTCGGACATGGGTGGCCCCTGGCCGCAGTTGGCAACGGTCTGGCGTGGCGTCACTTGGTAACGGCCTGGCGGTTGCACGGCGGAGGCGAGGGAGGATCGCCGGCGGCGATCGCCAAAACTGGCGGGTATTATCCCCCGATTGGCAACCCGCGGCAAGCCCCGGGACCGGAATCTGCCCAAGGAGCCGACGATCGCCGCGGGCAAGGCCAGCTTGCGACAGAACCATCGCGACAGACCAGGGCCCGGCGCTATTTCTTACACACCAGTGCGGCAGCGCGTTCATGCCGGCGACGTGACGGGAGGCATGGGGCACAAGGCGACCAAGCCAAACCCGTCATTCCGGCGGGGCGGACTTCGATTCGACGTGCGTCGACCGGGAAGCGTCCACCGGTCAATCGTTCGACCAATGGCCCGGGGTAAGCAACGCCTTAAACGGAGGGGCCACCGGCGAAGCGCGAACCGCCCCCGGTCCATTCCCGTGGCGAATCGTCTATCATGGTGTCGAGATCATGGTGTCGAGATCATGGTGTCGAGATGAGCGGCACGCCGTGGAGCGTCTCGCGGCCGGCGGCGCGGCCGACTGATCATCGTAACACGCTGTCGATATCGTACCCAGCCAATTCAGGACCCAGCCGAAAGGAACACGACCATGGCACTTGCTTACCACGAAGACGTTGCCCAACTGAGCGCCGAGACCCGCGAGATTCATCGGGCGCTGGCCTCACTGATCGAGGAACTCGAAGCGGTCGACTGGTATCAGCAGCGGGCCGACGTAACCGGCGACGAGGGCCTGAAGGCCGTGCTGATCCACAACCGCAACGAAGAGATCGAGCACGCCGCCATGGTGCTGGAATGGCTGCGCCGGCAGATCCCCAAGTTCGACGAGGAACTGAAGACCTATCTGTTCACCTCCGCCCCGATCACCGAGGTGGAAGAAGCCGAGGAAGACGACTGACCCGGTCGCTTCGCGGGTGCCAGGGGTGTCTCGCGCATCATGTGGTCGCACGCATGTTGTTTCGCACGGGGTGTGGACCGTGGGCTCGAGGCCGCCATGGCGCCGGCTCGGCGGAAGCCTCGCGCTGCCACTTTTTTTACAGCCGGCCCTTGCAAAACACACCCCTCGCAAGGCCCCCTATTTAGGCGGGCCACCTTTCCCATGGGTTGAAGGGCTTCGCGCCGTCTGCTAGAATCGTCGTCTGCTAGAATCGCTGACGCTCGTCGCAACTCGTCGCGCGAAATCGGCGACCGACCACGGCAGACCAACTCAGCCTACTTATCTCGAACAACCAGGAGCGATCCAAATGTCTGTGCAGTCCGACGAGCATGCCTCCGTTGAGCAGAAGACCCAGGAGTTCGGCGAACGCGTGCGGAAGATTCGTGCCAGCTTGCACGAAGTGGTTGTGGGGCAGGACGAGGTGATCGATGAACTGCTCGTCTGTGCGCTGACCGGTTCGCACGCCCTGCTGGTTGGAGTGCCCGGTCTGGCGAAGACGCTGCTGGTCAAGGCGTTAGCGGCGTCGTTCTCCTGGAAGTATTCGCGCATTCAGTTCACGCCCGACTTAATGCCCGCCGACGTAACCGGCTACGAACTGCTTGGCCGAGGCGACGACGGCGACGGCATGCGGATGTCGTTCCGGCCCGGCCCGGTGTTCGCCAATCTGGTTCTGGCCGACGAGATCAACCGCGCGGCTCCGAAGACACAATCGGCGTTGCTTGAAGCGATGGCCGAGCGGCACGTCACCGTCGGCGGGACCACGTATCCGCTGGAGGAGCCGTTCCTGGTGGCGGCCACCCAGAACCCGATCGAGCAGGAGGGCACTTACCCGCTGCCGGAAGCCCAGCTCGACCGCTTCATGATGGAAATCCACATCAACTACCCGACCACCGAGCAGGAAGAAGAAATTGTGCTGCGCACCACGGCGGGCCAGCCGCCCTTGCCTCCGGCGGCGCTGACGCGCGAGGAGTTCCTCGGGCTGCGGGAGTTGGTTCTGGCGGTGCCCGTGGCGCCCAACGTGGCGGGCTACGCCGTGCGTCTCTGTACGGCGAGCCGAACGCAGCAGGCGCAGGCGTCGGACTTCGTGCGCGAGTACGTGGCCTGGGGCGCCGGACCGCGGGGCTCGCAGTGTCTGGTGCTGGCGGCGAAAGCGCGGGCCCTGCTAGCCGGGCGCACGGCCCCGGTGGCCGACGACATCCGCGCCGTCGCCGCGCCCATCCTGCGGCACCGCGTGTTGGTCAACCATCGGGCGATCGGCGACGGGATCACTTCCGATCAAGTGGTCGAGCACCTCGTGAAAACGGTGTCGGCATGAGCACGGCTACCACAAGCCGGTATCTGGATCTCCGCGCGCTCAGCGCGTTGGAGGGAATGCGGTTTGCTACCCGCCACCGCATTGAAGGCAGCTACAGCGGCCGCCACCGGTCGCGTCAGCAGGGTGGGTCGGGCGAGTTCGTCGATTTCCGTGAATACACCGGTGGCGAGGACCTCCGGCGGCTCGACTGGAAAGTGCTCGCGCGGACGGGCAAGGCCTTCATCCGCATGCACCAGGAGGAAACCAACCTGCGTTGTACCCTGGCGCTCGACGCTTCCGGCTCGATGCGTTTCGGCGAGGGCAGCCGCTTCGGTTCCAAACTGGACTACGCCAAGTATCTGGCCACGGCGTTGAGCCACGTCATTGCCGCCGGCCAAGACGAAGTGGGACTGGCCGTGCTGACCGATGAGTTGCACGAGGCGCTCTCGCCCGGCAACGCGCCGACACACGTGGGTTATCTGCAATCGCGAATCGAGGCCGTCGCCACCCGCCCCACGCGAACCATGGGCTCTGGGCTGCGGCAGTTGTTCGAACAATCGTCCGGCCGGGGCGTGCTGCTGCTGATCAGCGACATGCTGGCCGAGGATCTGGACGACATCGCCGGAGCCGTCCGTTTGTTCCGGCATCGCAGTTGGGAAGTGATCGTCCTTCATCTGGTCCACCCGGAGGAGGAGCGATTGCCCCAAGGACTGGCGTTCCGCTTCGAGGGGCTTGAGGGCGAGGGGCGCTTGGATTGCTCGCCCGCCGCCATTCGCAACGCCTACGAGCGACGCTTCGCTGATCATCTGACCGGTATCCGCCAAATGGCCCTGGCGGCCGGGTGTGATTACCGCCGCGTCTCGTTAACGGTCGACTATCTGCACACCTTGGGACGTTTCCTGGTGGCAAGGGCAGGATGACATCATGACCTTTCTGCATCCCTGGGCGCTCTGGATCGGAGCCATCGGCGCCGCGCTGCCGCTGGCCGTGCACCTGCTGACCCGGCCCCGCCCGAAACGTGTCCCGCTTTCCACTTGGCGTTTTGTTCGCGAGGCCGTTCAGCAGCGTCGCGCGCGACACCGGCTGCGCGATCTGCTGATCCTCACCTTGCGCACCTTGGCCATCCTGTTACTCGCCCTGGCGGTTGCCCGACCGCAGTTCTCCCGCCGGAGCGTGAGCGAGGCTGGCGGCGAGGCGGATACGCTGCGCGTCGTGCTGCTAGATGTGAGCCAAAGCATGGCCGCCACTCACGAGCGCATGAGCGCGATGGACCGGGCCCGCACCGTGGCCGGCCGCTACTTTCGCTATCGCCCTGGTTTGAAAGCCAACCTGCTGTTGGCCGGCAGCCGGCCCCGGTCGGTCTTCCCCGCCCCCTCGGCGAACTTCGACGCGCTGCAGGCGGAATTGGCCCGCTGCCAGCCGCGTCCCGTCCGGCTGGATGTGCCCGCCGCATTGGAGGTCGCCGGGCGGATGCTCGCCGACGCGGGAGCCGGCAAACGCACGGAGCTGATCGTTATCAGCGACTTCCAACGCTCCTGCTGGTCACGGGCCGACTTCTCCAGCGTGCCGGCCGAGACCGAGATCGGCCTGGAGTCGGTCGCTCCGGCCGAAACATCGCCCAACCTGGCGATCTTGGCCGTGCGGGCCAAGCGCCCGGGGGTCCACGGCCGGCGCGTTCAGTTGGAAGTGGACGTGGCCAATTTCACCGACGCCCCGCGACCGGTCACCGTGGAGGTCGATTTGGGCGAGGTCACCACGCGTTTGGACGGAGTCTGTCCATCCCGCGCGCCGCGCACCACGCTGGCCGGCTCGATCGAGGCTCACCACGAAGGCTGGTACTTCGGCCGTGCCCGACTAGTCGACGCGGACGACGCCCTGAGCGCTGACGACGAGCGGCCGGTGGTGGTTAGCGTGGATCCGCCGCCGCGTTACCTCCTGGTCTCGCGATTGCCCGAGCGTGGGAGGGTCAATTCGGCCACCTTCGTGGAGTGCTCGCTGGCGCCGTACGGCAACATGGGCGGTGAGGGGCTAACCGGCGATCCGGGCAACACCCGGTCGCCCGGGGAGCAAGGCGGTTCCATCCCCGGTGACAGCGCGCGATCAGCGGAGCCCGGCAGGCTGGGCGCATCCGAGACCGCTCGGCCTAGGACCCGGGTGCGACGGCTGAACCCCAGCGAATTGAGCGCGGCCGCCCTGAGCGGCGCGGACCTGATCGTCCTCGACCACCCCGGGGCACTGGCACCCGAGGCGATCCGTCTGGTGGCCGATCGCCTGCGACGTGGCCGGGCCGTCCTCTACTTCACCGCCGAAGCCGTCGACGCCACCAATCTCAAGCGTTTGGACGAGGCGCTCAGCGGCGGGCTGCAGCTGCCGGTCGATTTCGTGCCCGCCCCGGCTGCCCAACCGCGGCGCGACTTGCGATTGGCCGCCTCGCACGCGGACCGCTCGCCGCTGAATATCTTTGCTGGCCATTTCCCCACGGTCGCCTCGGAACTGAGGCTGGCCGGGGGGCTCAACTCGCATCCGCGAGAGGATGGCTTGCAGGACGACCTCCGGGCCGTGTTCCACGACCAGTCGGCGTTCATCGTGCTCACCGCGGCCGGCGCGGGTCGGATCGCATTGGTCAACGCCGACCTGCAAGAGTCGACGTTGCCGCGTTCCGGGGCGTTCGTTCCACTGATCGACGAGTTGATTGCCGAGCTGATCGCCGGCAGTGACGACCGGGCCCGCTATCATTGTGGCGAACCGATGGTGGTCGCCCTGCCGCCGGAAGTGACCACCGTCAAGCGGCTCAAAGTGCTGCCGCCGGGTGAACCTTCGAGCGGTGGTCACGGCGGCCCCCGGCCGACGACAACTCGCGCTTCCCCCACCACCCTGGCCTCCAGCACTTCGGCCGCCGGCGATGACGGAGCCCTATCCGGCGATCTGGGGCGTCTGGCCGAGCACGCGACGGGCGTCGCTTGGCAATGGGACGATCCCCGATGGCCAGGCGTGTATCGAGTTGTGCGTTCCACGCCGGATAACGACCCCACCGCCTCGGCGGACGACGACATACGCCCCGGAGCCGAAAGCGCCACGGAGGGGTCAACGCCTCGGCAACCGGCCGATTCCGCTGCCCCTTCTGCCCTGCCCACGCAGCGTGGTGGCGATGGCAAATCGGGAGCCGTCGACGACTCGAAGACGGTCGCCTGCATTGCCGTGGAGATCGCACCCGAGGAAAGCAACCTGCGGGCACTCGGCTCCAACGTCCTCACCGATCGGCTGGCGCGGGGACGCCATGTCCTCTATCGCGATAGCAGCGAACGGCAGCAGTCGCGCGACGACGCGTGGGTGTGGCTCATGGGCGCTTGCCTGACTTGCCTGATCGGGGAACTGGTGCTGCTGAATGTGCTCAGGGTGTAGCCTCTCGCCGAAACGAGCGAAAGACAACCGGATCAACGGATACCGCACATGCGAGAACTCATCTTCGAACCGCTGATTCCTTGGGCCCTCTGGTTGGCGCTGGCGTTGGCGTCGGCGGGCCCGTGGCTCTGGTATGCCCTGGCCAGCCGCGACCGACTTCAGGGCTGGCGGCGGCCCAGCGTGCTGGCCTTGATGGCCGTGGCCGTGTTGATTCCCTTGCTCATCCTGCTCAACCCCATGTGGCTGGAGCGGATTCCCCCGCCCCAGGGCAAGCCGGTCCTGACGATCCTCGTCGACCAGTCGGCCAGCATGGCCACCGACGACGTTCCCTCCCACGAGGAGACACCCGAGCCTGGGAGTCCGGGTCAAGCCTCGGATGGAAACCCTGCGTCGCGTTACGAGGCCGCCTGTCAATCCGCTCGCCATCTGGTCGCCGCCGCCGATGACGCCTTCGAAGTGCGCGTCTGGGGGTTTAGCGATCAGCGACACGCCCTGCCGCTGGAACAACTGGCCGAAGAGCAACCCTCCGGCGAAGCAACCGATTTGGCCGCCGCCCTGGAAGAAGCACTGAAGCTGGAACGCGATCAAGGACAAGGGGTGATCGTCTTCAGCGACGGGGCCCACAATGGCTCTCGGGGAGTGACGGGTATCCATCGCGTGGTCCAGCGTGCGAAAGTCACCGCCACGCCCCTCTACTCCTGCACCGTCGGCACCGCCACCGAAGTGGACGACCTGGCGCTGGCGGTCGAACTGCCTCACGATCTGGCCTTCGCCGACCAACGCGTCCCGGTGGTGGTTCATCTCTCGCAACGCGGACAACTGGCCGGAACGATCCGCCTCACGGCTTCTCGCGACGGCCAGGTGACCGAACAACGCGAGGTGTCGCCCACGGAATTCCAAGGCCAGGACGGATCGGCCCAGGTCGTGTTCGAACTATCGGAGTCGAAGCCCGGGCTTTATCGATACGAGTTCCAAGCCGAACCGCTGCCCGGCGAAGTCACGGCGGTGAATAATTCCGCGGCCTACAGCTTGCGGGTGATCGACCAGCCGGTCCGCGTACTCTTGCTCGAAGGGCGTCCTTACTGGGACACGAAGTTCCTCATCCGCACCCTCACCCACGACCGCTCGGTGGAGTTGACCAGCCTCGTCCGGCTAACGAACGAACGCGTGTTGCGGCGCGACGTGACCCAAGCGGAAAACGCCGGCGGCGACCAATCACCGTCGGATGGCTCGCTCCAGTCGCGCGACGATCGCTGGACCATCGAGACCGATCCGCAAGACGTGCTCCTGCGAGACGACATGCTCTCGGAGTACCAGATCGTGATCCTCGGGCGTGGCGCGGAGGCGTTCCTGGGCGATCAGGCCCTCGGCCGACTGAAGAAGTGGCTAGCCGAGCAACAGGGGTCCCTGGTCTGCTTTCGCGGTGCGCCCGCCCGACAGATCGGCGACCGCCTGGCTGAATTGCTTCCCGTCCGCTGGCAGCCTGCCGGACACGCGCCGGCGCGCGTGTCGATGACCGAAGAGGGCGCGGCCCTGCGTTGGCTGGCCGCCGGGCAACGTACCGAGGCTCCCCTGGCGCGGATGCCCGCGGTGGCCATTGCCGACGCCCCGGAAGTCCGCGACCCGCTGACGGTCGTCCTGGCCGGGGCCGAGGCCGCGTCCGCCTCTCTCGGCGGTCCGGGCTCGGGCCACAACGCTGGCGCCGACAACGCCACGCCGGTGATCGCCTATCGGCCGTTCGGCGGCGGTCGAGTCGTCGTGGTCGAGGGGGCCGGCATGTGGCGTTGGGCCTTCCTCCCCAGCGAAGACCAGCAGCAAGATGCCGTCTACGGCCGTCTCTGGAGGAGCATGATCCGGTGGCTGGTCACCGGGGTCGGCTTGCTCCCCTCGCAAGACGTTGCCCTGCGGACCGACAAGACTACGTTCAGCACCGATGAGATAGTCCGGGCCACCCTCCTGCTAAGGCAGGAGCGACTCGCCGAGGGCGTGCCAGAGGTCACGTTGCGGCGGCTCGGTTCCGATCAGACGTCGACGGTGCAGCCCACCCCACGCGGCGATCGGCCGGGGCACTACGAAGTCGTCTTCGGCCGGCTTGCCGAGGGACGCTACGCGGCGCGGCTCGCCGGCAAGGTTGGCGGAGGCGAGGCCGGCCAGCGTGGCGACGGCGAGCACCACGCCGAGCAGAAACACGACGGTGAGCCAGCAATTCCCGGCGGCGCGAAAAACCCCGTAAAATGGGGGTCCGCGGGATGGTGTTTTCGTAAACTTTCTGCCCTGGGCAAATGCTCTCCTACGGTTTGATCTTATCGGCTATCATGGGGGC
>Ga0180436_10000144_pt1 | contig 74855 bp, 56 predicted proteins | sample SS_ome_2_FD_132434 | JGI IMG/M metagenome (GOLD analysis project Ga0180436, IMG submission 132434) | Hypersaline lake sediment archaeal communities from the Salton Sea, California, USA - SS_3_S_2 metaG | ecosystem: Environmental > Aquatic > Non-marine Saline and Alkaline > Hypersaline >...
CAAAGAGATGGCCCCGTGGGAAGCGCGACTGGAGCGGTCAGCAAAGCTTCCCAAATACGACATCACCATCAGGCCACAGAGCCAACCAGCGGCGGTAATTTAGTTTCTGCCGCTCGCCTAAGGGTGCGAGTGGACGCCGCAAGAGTTGCTTGAGGGTGCAGAAGACAGTCATCGAGGGCGCAGGAGACAGTGCTCAAGGGCGCAAAAGACAGTGATCTAGGGCGCAAAAGGCGGGGGGAGACCCGACGTGGGTCTCCCCCTTCAAAACCACTGTGCGTTGTGGCGGGCCCTGAGCGCGGCCGGTCGACAGTTCCACCGACCAACGGTGCTGCCGATGCGTCGATCAGCATTGCCGCCGAGCGACGTTGCTGCTAGCCGGTGCCCGGCGAGGCAAGGGCTACTCGGTGTCCGAAGAGGGCTCCGCCGCCTGGGTGGCGGTGGTCGGCGCGCGGTTGGCGTCCTCGGATTCCGGGTCACCGTTCTCGCCCGTGTTGGCCGGCGACGATTGCTCGGCCTGTGTGTCGGCTTCGGCGTTGGCCGGCACGTCGGCCGGGGCGTTTTGTTCGGCCGACTCGTCGGTGACCGTGGCCGCCGTGTCGACCGGACGCTTCTCGTAGCCCAGGCCGCGGATGACCTCGAGGATTTCGCTGCACGTGGGGAACATTCGGCCGGCGGACCGCTTGTAGTTGTCCAGGGCGTTCATGAACTCCACTTCCTCGACCGAGTAATCGCGTTCGCAGGTGGTCGGGTCGATCTGGCGGCGCCGGTTGACCTTCTTGCGCCGTTCGAGCTTGCGTCGCTCAACCTTCACCGGTTCATTGCGCTGACGCCGGTCGGTTGCTCCGCGGCGGTCGCCACTGGCACGACGATCGACCGTGACCACGGCCTCGTCTGTGTCGGCGTTCTTGGTCTTCCGCGACTTGGCGGCGGGGCTGCCCTTCGCGCGGGATTTGGCCGAGGTACCGGCGGATTTCTTCGACTTAGTCGAGCTGGACGAACCACCCGACTTCGAACGCGACGACTTCGACTTCGCAGCGCCAGCGGTGGTCGACGACTTGGAACCACTTCGTTTGGCCGACGAACCGCGGCTGCTGGTCGACTTCGAGGTGCCGGTGGAACGCTTGCTTTTGGTGGTGCTCTTTCGCGTTGTCTTCTTTGTGGTGGGCACGGGGGAGGGCTCCTCACGGATTGGCGGGAATGGAAGCACTGGGGGTGTAGCAAAGATACACCATCGTTGACGAAAGTCACCAAAAAGCAGGTCGGGAAAGGGCGTTCCGTCAGAAAAAGTCCGCCGGTCGCGCAAGATAGGCCGCTGGTGAGGGTTTTGCGGGCGGCGGTCGCGGAAAGAGGGGCGAACCGATTGGGCCATCGCCTTAGCTTGGCCCGCCGGTGGAAAGGGTGCGACGCAACAGAGGAATCACTCGGCCGATTCCCGCACTCGGTGGCAGACTTCGCGGAGTTCGTTGGGATGGGCGTCTTCGAGTTGCTTCCCTTCCCGCTTCAGGTGCTCGTTGATCTTCACCGCGGTTTCCTGCATGACCGTGTGGGTCTTCTCGCTGCCGCCGACCAGCACGAAGTTCTCGCCGCGCGTGAGCCGTTTGTGCCCATCGTCGTTATCCAGGCCAACGCCGAGCAGGGCGGCCGACTTCTTCGGTTTTTCGGAAGCTCTCACCAGCTCATCGGCGGGGTTGGAGGGGCGGGGCTGATTTGCCACGCTTGAAACAAGATCGGCCGGTTGATTAGCGGCCACCCATCAGGCGACGCAGCGTGTCGGCGGCGGCCGATTTACTATCGCCCGGCGGTGGGGGGGCTTTGGGCCGCTTCGACGGCTCGTCCGGATGGCCGCCCTGGGCGTCGTCGTGCCGGTACTGTTTCATCACGGTGGTGTCCTCGGCGGCGGCGTCGCCCGCGGCGGCCTGTTGCGTATCGCGCGCGGCGAAGCGGCTGGGCGCGGCGGGCTGTTCGTCGAACCAGGCGCCGAGGTCGAGTTCTTCGTCGCTGACCGGGCCGGCGCCGGCGGAGCGCGCGGCGGCTTCTTCGACCGATTGCACCTTGGGGCGCTTTCGGCCACCGACCTTGATGTCGAGTTGAACCTCGAACTGAAGCGGCCCCACGGCCAGCTTGTCGCCGGAGCGGAGTTGTCGTTCGCCCTCGATCTTTTCATCGTTGACGAACGTGCCGTTGCTGCTGCCCAGGTCGCGCACTTTGACCGTGCCGTCGGCGATGGTGATGGCCGTGTGCCGCCGACTGATTTGCCGGCTGTTGGGACGCAGATGACATTCCTCGGCCCGACCAATGATGAACTCCGGGCCGCGCACGGCGATTTCCGTGCCGGCGTGTTTCTCGCCCAAGCAAATCAACTTGACATCCATCGTCAACTCCTGTTCCGTTTCCGAGGCAGCGGCTTGGCGAAGAAGACGCCGAAGAAAAGCCGCCGACCGACAGGGATGGTTGCGCAACACCCCTATCCTCTTCCGTCCATGGTAGTTGCGGCCAATGGCTTCGTCAAGCAGGCTTGGCAAATTTCCAGGAGGATTGCAAAGTCGATTTCTTCCGTCATTCCCGAGAAATCGGGAATCCAGCGATCCGTCGCAATTCCCTGGATTCCCGCGTGCGCGGGAATGACGTGTGGAGGCTCAACGCCAGCTGCACTCGACTTTGCAATCCTCCTGGGCAAATTTCCAGTAGAGGCTGCAAACGCCCCTGGTTGCTCCCCGCGTCGGTCGGGCGAGGCCCGAATGCACGAATTTGTCACCCTTCCACCCAGCCTGCTCCCGGCCGGAGAGGGCGCCATGCGGCTCACCGGTCGGAAGCTCGGGCGGGCGTCTTGGGGGGCCGATTGCGCCACCGGGTCCAGCTCTCCGCCGCGTACTTGCCAAAGGTCAGCTCGCCGGCTCGAAGTCGGGTGCTATCGGCCATTTGCGCCGGCTCCCAACGCTCGGCCAGTCGTTGGCGGAGCAGGGCCAGCCAGGCATCTCGTAGGGCGTCGGGGTGAATCTTCCGTCCGGTCAATTCGCCGATTCCAGGCAACTCGGGTGCCCGGGGCGACGTCTCCAGCAGGACGCTTCCGTGTTGAAGGATGGCTCCCTGCCGACGTCGCTGGGCGCTGCCGGCGATCTTGGCGCCGTCGATCAGCACGTCGCCCGGCGCTCGCCGCTGGAAGCACAGGAACGGCTCCGCCTGGGTCGGCGACGTCGCCTTTGCCGGACAGAGGTCGGCCGTGGTGTGCCACTCCGCGGCCAGTGTGTCGATCAGGCTCTGGTGGACCGTGTGGTAGAGGTGCTCCCGCTGCTGAGCCAGCGAATGACTGGCCGGCACCACCAGACTGTAAGTGAGTTCGACGTCGTGGAGGATCGCCCCGCCACCGGTCAGTCGGCGAACCATCGGGCATCGCGCGCTCGGCGTGTGTTCCGTCCGCTGCTCGGCGAGTTGAAAATAGCCGAGTGAGAGCGTCGGGTGTTGCCACTGATAGAATCGCCAGAAGCAACGCTGGTGCTCGGCCGCCTCTTCCAGCAGCGCCTCGTCCAGCGCCATGTTCCAGGTACCGTCACACGGGCCGTCGATCAGCAGGTTCAGCGGCGGCGAGGCGATCATGGATGTTGAACGTTGGAAGTTGGCTGTTGGACGTTGCGACCACCCACTCACCCCTTCGCCTTCTTACCCTTCGACCGTCTCCGCGTCGACCAGTATGGGGCTGCGGGCGGCACGTACCTCATCGGGCCGGCTGATGGGCGTCGAGTGCGGGGCGTCGTGTAGCAATTCGGCGTCTTCCTCGGTGATGCGGAACAGGGCCTCGGCAAACAGGTCGAGCGTCGCGCGGCTTTCCGTCTCGGTCGGCTCGATCATCATCGCCTCCTTGACGATCAGCGGGAAGTAGACCGTGGGAGCATGCATGCCGTGATCCAGCAGTCGCTTGCCGATGTCCATGGCGGCAATGCCCCGGTCGCGCTTCAGGCGCTGGGCACTGGCGACGAACTCGTGCATGCAGCGGTCGCCTTGCGGCACGTCGAGGAAATGCTTCACGCGCGACAGCAAGTAGTTGGCATTCAGCACCGCGTTCTCCGAGACCCGACGCAACCCGTCCGGCCCATGCGTGAGGATGTAGCAGGCCATCCGCAGCAGCACGCCGGTGTTGCCGAAGAAACTCCGCACCCGACCGATGCTCTTCGGCCGGTCATTGTCCAACCGGTAGACGGCGCGGGCTTCGTCGCTTTCCTTCACCACGACCGGCGTCGGCAGGTACGGTCCGAGGTGCTCGGCTACGGCGATGGGTCCCGCGCCCGGGCCGCCGCCGCCATGCGGTCCGCTGAAGGTTTTGTGCGGGTTGAAGTGCATCAGGTCGGCGCCGAAATCGCCGGGCCGGGTGATGCCCAGGATGGCGTTCATATTGGCCCCGTCCAGATAGACCAGCCCTCCCACGTCGTGGACGCGTTGGCAGATCTCGGCGATCTGCCCCTCGAACAAGCCCAGCGTGTTGGGGTTGGTGATCATCAACACGGCGGTCCGCTCGTCGAGCTTGGCGGCCAGATCGTCCATCTCGATCATCCCGCTCTGGTCGCTGGCCACGGCCACCGCCTTGAAGCCCGCGGCTGCCGCGCTGGCCGGATTGGTGCCGTGGGCGCTGTCGGGCAACAGGACGTTGGTGCGTTGTTCGGCCTGTTCTCGGAGGTGCGCGGCGGCGACGAACAGGGCCGTCATCTCGCCGTGGGCACCGGCCGCCGGTTGGAGCGAGACACAGGGTAGCCCGGAAATCTCGGCCAGGAACTGCTGGCCCAGGTAGAGCAACTCGAGCATGCCCTGAATCGTTTCGTCCGGTTGCAGCGGATGCACGTCAGCCAATCCGGGCAGCGACGCCAGCCGCTCGTGCCGTTTCGGGTTGTACTTCATCGTACACGACCCGAGCGGGTAGAAGTGCGTGTCGACCGACATGTTCTGCTGAGAGAGATTCACGAAGTGACGCACCACCTCCGGCTCGCTCAGCTCCGGCAGGGCGGGCGGCTCCTGGGCCAGCGCGTCGGCCGGCAGGATTTCCCGCAGCGGCCGGGTCGGCACGTCGGCCTCCGGCCAGCGGAGGCCCGTCGCCCCGGGTCGAGAGAGATCAAACAGTAGCTCGGTCGCGTGTCGGTTTCGCATGGGTAAATATTGGACGTTGGGATGTTGAGATGTCAAGCCGACGGGTGCCGCACCGTGGGACCGGGAAACACAAAATGGTGGTGAATGATCGATGCAAAGTGCGGGAATGGGTGCAAAGCTTTTTGCACGCAGCATCCCGCATCCATCATCCCGCACTTACCCCGCCAGTACGTCGACCAGCCGATCGATCTCCTCGCGGGTGCGTTTCTCGGTGACGGCGATCAGCAGGCAGTCGTCAAGTTCGGGATACCACTGCCCCAGCGGCACACCGGCGAGCAGCTTCTCGCCCCGCGCCCGGGCCAGTGCTTCGCGCACGTTGCCCGATTCGAGCCGAATCACGAACTCCTTGAACACCGGCCGATCGAAGGCGGCGGAAATACCCCCGGCGGCGGTGAGCTGGTCGCGGGTGTAATTGGCTTTTTGGGCACACAGTTCGCCTAGCTGCCGGATACCCTGGGGTCCGAGCAGCGAGAGGTGGACGCTTGCCCGCAGGGCCAGCAACCCCTGGTTGGTGCAGATGTTGCTGGTGGCCTTCTCGCGGCGGATGTGTTGTTCGCGAGTTTGCAGGGTGAGCACGAAGCAGCGTCGGTCGCGGCGGTCGGTCGTTTCACCCACCAGCCGGCCGGGGATCCGGCGGAGTAGTTTTTCGCTGCACGCGAGGATGCCCAGGTAAGGGCCGCCGAAGGCCATCGGGCAGCCCAGACCTTGGCCTTCGGCCGCCACGATGTCGGCACCCCAATCGCCGGGACGCCGCAGCAGGCCAAGGCTCACCGGATCGACCACGCCCACCAGCAGCGCGCCGTTGTCGTGGGCCAGGCGACCCACGGCCTCCGGCTCTTCCAAACAGCCGAAGAAGTTCGGGTGCTGCACGATCACACAGGCGGTTTGGTCGTCCACCGCGTTTTCGAGTTGATCGCGATCGATCACGCCGTCGGGCGTGGGCACGGTGACCAATTCAACGTCGAGATTGGTTATGTAGGTTTCGAGCGTCTGGCGGTAATCCGGATGCAGGCTGGCCGGCACGACCACGCGCTTGCGTCGCGTCGCCCCCAGGGCCATGAGCATGGCTTCGGCCGTGGCGGTGGCCCCGTCGTAGAGGCTCGCGTTTGACACGTCGATGCCGGTCAGCCGCGTGATCAGCGTCTGATACTCGAACATGGCCTGAAGCGTGCCTTGGCTGGCCTCCGGTTGGTAGGGCGTGTAGGCCGTGTAGAACTCGCTCCGCGATCCGACCATGTCGACCACGGCCGGGATGAAGTGATCGTACGCGCCGCCACCGAGGAAGCAGGCATGGTCGGGGGTGGACGCGTTCTTAGCCGCCAGCCGCGAGACGTGGGCGGTCAACTCCATTTCGCCCATCGCCGGCGGTAACTTCAGCGGCCGGTCGAGCCGTAATTCGGCGGGGATCGATGAAAACAACTCGTCGATCGATTCGGCGCCGATCGCTGCGAGCATCTCTTCCTGTTCGGCAGTCGTATTGGGTAGATAGGGCATGGCACTCTGCAAACGGGTAACGATTCAGTGGCGGGCGTGGTGTCGGGTGAGCCGAAGGCGGTGAGTCGCGCCACCAAGCGCGCTCCGGCGGGACTCGCTTCACTCGATCCATCCCAGGGCATGGCGTGGTCGATCTCGACACGCCAGCCGGGAGGGCGAGGCTCCCCCCGAGCCGGCACGGGCAAAATGCCAGTGCCACCCGGCACGCCGCACGGGCAGCCAGTGGTGCGCGGCACGCTGCCAACGGCATCCACTTGCCAGACTTCGCAATTCTACTCACTCTCGGCGTCGACGACCTGTTCTTGATACTCGTCGCGGCTTAACAGGCCGGACATTTGGTTCTCGTCCATGATTTTAATCTTCACCATCCAGCCTTCGCCGAACGGATCGCTGGAGAGCACCGCGAGGTTGCCGGCCAACGATTCGTTCGTTTCGACCACTTCGCCGTCGACCGGGCTGTAGAGGTCGCTGACCGCCTTGACCGACTCCACCTCGCCGCAGGGCTCGCCGGCGGTCACTTTGGTGCCGGGGCTGGGCAGGTCGATGTGGACCAAGTCAGTCAACTGCTCCACGGCGAACGCGGAAATGCCCATGGTGACGATCAGCTCGTCGCCCTGCTTGTCCAAATGGGCCCACTCGTGCGACTTGGCGTAACGAAGTTCTTCCGGTTTCACTTGGCGGTTCCTTTCTTCTTGCGGTGGTAGAACGGCAGCGGGACGATGCGGGCGGGCTCGATGCGGCCGCGAATATCGACGGCCACCACGGTGCCCACCTGGGCATACGCGCGATGCAAATAGGCCATGGCGATCGGTTTCTTCAAGGTGGGCGAAAACGTGCCGCTGGTTATTTCGCCAATCGTTTCCGCTCCGGCCATCACCGGGCAGCCCTGCCGGGCCGCGCGGCGACCTTCCATCTCCAAACCGACGCGCACCTGCGAGGGTGGATTCTGTTCGATCTTCAGCAGGGCGTCGCGGCCGGGGAAGTCGTAGCCTGTTAGGTGACAGGCGAACCCCAGGTCGGCCTTGAACGGGTCGATCTGCTCGGAAAGCTCGTGACCGTAAAGCGGCATGCCCGCCTCCAAACGTAGCGTATCGCGGGCACCCAGTCCGGTGGGCACGAGCCCCAGCGGCTTGCCCATCTCGATGAGCACTTCCCACACCTCACGGGCAATGCCCGCGCCCACGGAGAACTCGAATCCGTCCTCGCCGGTGTAGCCGGTTCGGGAGATGATGCCCCCCTGTCGCTGCGCGGCCGGGTGGAGGATGCGCACCTGCGCGCCGCGATAATATCGCATCCAAGCGAGGTCGGCATCGACCAACGGCTGCAGCAGTTCAATGCTCCGCGGCCCTTGGATGGCGAACATGGCCCAAAGGTGCGTCAGATCGGTGAAGATGATTTCGTGGCCGGGACGATTCGCACGCTCGGGGGGCAGGTGTTCGTGGACCCAGCGGACGATCTTCTCGCGGTTGCTCGCGTTGACCACCACGACGTAATAGGGCTGGCCATAGCTGTTGTGATAAAAGCCGACGAGGATGTCGTCGAGGATGCCGCCCTCGTCGTTGGTCACCAGCGAATAGCGGATTTGCCCTTCCTTGAGATCAGCCACCCGGCGGGTAAACAATTCGGCCAGGAAGACGGGGGCACCGGGGCCCTCGAAGCGGAGCCGGCCCATGTGCGAAATGTCAGTGATCCCCGCCGCGTTGCGGGTGGCCACGTGTTCGTCGATGATCGACGAATACTGGACCGGCATCGACCATCCGGCGAAATCGACCATTCGACCGCCGTTTTCTCGGTGCCACTGGTATAGGGGGGTGCGTTCCAGGGTTGTCTTCGCGTCGCTCATGCGGCAGATGCCTCCTCGTCGGCCAGGGCAAAAGGGTATTCTAACGGTCCCACCGGCTGCGGACAGGGGGCGGAGCGGACGAGGGCACAATGGTGCGGGCAAAATACAGGATGGGAAACGCAGGGCGCGGGAAGCTGAACGAGGGATACAAGCCCACGGGCACCGTCCCGTGGGACTGTTGTGCTCCCGTCTAGCGAAGGGGGCTAGGGTCAGTAGGCGACCAGGCGTGCGTGAGGAAAAACGGCGGAGCCGCGCTAACCAATTAGCTTCGCCTGGCGCGCGGGTACCCCGGGAAAGTCTAGCAAGCGGCGATCGTTCGTGATCAACGTGGCTCCGAGCACTTCGGCCGTGGCGATGTGACGCAGTGGTTTGCTCTTTGACCAGATGGGCGAATTAACGACGGGTGGCTGGGGCAAAGCGGCGAGTCGTGCGAGCCGCGTGCCCCGGCGAAGCTGATGGTGAAGGCCGGGGCACGGCGTTCGTTCCTCACGCCTTTGCCCCAGCCACCCTTAGCCAACGCCTTGGCCCCAGGCACCCGCCGCGTTCAGCCGTGTCGGCTGACGGCCATCATCCGCGCGATCGCCGCGATCTTCCGGCCTCCTTCTTTCCGCCCTGCTTCCCGCCAAGGGCCTTCTTCCCACCGCTGTCCTTTCGGCGCGGCTGCTGCTCGGTCAGGCGGAAGTCGAGTTCCCGCTTCTCCAGGTCCACTCGGGCGACGGTCACGCGCACCCGATCGCCCAGGCGGAAGGCGTTGCCGCCGCGCCGGCCCACCAGCGAGTGGCTGGCCCGGTCGAAGGTATAGTAGTCGTCGGCCAGGGCTTCGATGTGGATCAGCCCCTCGGCGGGCAGTGCGATGCCCTGGACGAACAGTCCGAACTTCTCCACGCCGGTGACGATCGCGTCCATTTCCTCGCCGATGCGGTCGGACAGGTAGTGCAGTAGCTTGAGCTTGGTCAACTCGCGTTCGGCCGATTCCGCCCGTTGTTCCCGGTCGGAGCAATGTCGGCCGGCCACGACCAGCTCGTCGAAATCGTTGCGCGGCTTTGCGCCGGTGAAGATGGCGTCCAGCAGCCGGTGGACGGTGAGGTCCGGATAGCGGCGGATGGGCGAGGTGAAGTGGCAGTAGCACTGGCTGGCCAGCGCGTAGTGACCTTCCTCGTGCGGGGCGTAGACGGCGCGTTGCATCGCCCGCAGGACGGCGTAATTCACCGCGTGCCGCTCCGGCTTGTCGCGTACTTGATCCAGCAACGCTTGCAGGGCGAAGCGGCTTTCCAGGCTGTTGACCTTGTAGCCCAGCTCGTGGACGAACTCGGTGAGCTGCTTGAGTTTTCGCGGGGCGGGCGGTTCATGCACGCGGCGGAGAAAGTGCAGGTCGCGACGGTCGAGCAGATCGGCCACCGCCTCGTTGGCCGCCAGCATGAATTCCTCGATGATCTGGTGGCTCTCGGTGTTCTCGACCACGTGGGCTCCAGTCACCCGGCCATCCTTGTCCAGGTCGACTTTCACCTCGGGCATATCCAGTTCCAGCGAGCCATGTTCCATGCGGCGGCGGCGAAGCGTCATGGCCAACTGGTGCATGTTGCCCAACAGTTCGTGGACTTTGGCGCCCCACTTCCGACGTAGCGGCTCGGGATCGGACAGGAACTGATCCACTTCTTCATAGGTCAGCCGGCGATTGCTCTTGATGGCGGCCGCGTGCGGCTCCACGTGGGTGCGGACCCCCTCGGGCGTGAACTCGATGAGCACGCTCTTCGTGTAGCGGACCTTCCTGGGTTGGAGGCTGGCCAGGCTGTTGGAGATGATCTCCGGTAGCATGGGGATCACGCGGTCGGGCAGGTAGACGCTGGTCGCCCGCTCGTACGCTTCACGATCCAGCGCCGTCTTGGGGCGCACGAAGTGCGAAACGTCGGCAATGTGGACCCCCAGCAGCCAGTGGCCGTTGTCCAGCCGCTCGAGCGTGATGGCATCGTCGAAGTCGCGGGCGTCGACCGGGTCGATCGTCACCGTGGTCTTGGCGGTGAAGTCGGTCCGTTCCGGCGGGATCGACTCGTCGAAGCGGTCGGCCTGTTCGCGGGCGTCTTGCATGGCGTCGTCGTTGAATTCGCCCGGCAGGTTGAATTCATGGATGATCGACTGCGTATCGACGCCCGCCTTGCCGGCCGGGCCGAGCACATCGGTGATCACCCCCTCGCCGTCATGCACGGCCGAAGGGAAGCGGACCATCTCGAAGACGACTTTGTCGTCGGTGCGGGCGTTCTTCGCCCCGGGGTCGCCCACATAGATCGGCTGGCTGAAGACGTTGCCGTCCACCTGCACATAGGCCGCCCCCCCGGCTTCGAAGTAGGTGCCCACGAAACGATGCGTCTCGCGCTCGATCACCTCGGCGATCTTCCCCCGCGGGCCGGGCTGGTGCGGGCGCGGTTTGCCCAGACGCACCAGCACCACGTCGCCGCCGGCCGCGTCGAGCGTGTGCTTGCCAGCGATATAGATATCTTCCAGCGGTTCGCCCGTCTTGGGATCCTCGGCTGGTTTGCCGCTAACCGGGTCGATTGGGCGGACAAAGCCATAGCCGTGGCGGGTGGCGCGGAAGGTGCCCACGACGCCCTCGGGCCCGCTGCGGGTCGACTTCTTCCGTTGGGCCTCTTGCGAGTCGCCGCTAGAGTCGGCTTGACTGTCGGTGGCCTCGTCGCGCGGGCTCGGGGGAGTCGCGCTGTCTGCGGATGTTCGGGCGGCGGCGTCCAGCTCCTTGCCCGGCTTCACCCGATGGCTCTCGGCGTAGGCGAGCACACCGAGACGGACCAGCCGCTTCACCGCACGGCGTACCTGGGGGGCTTCGTTCTTCGGCAGCCCTAGACGCTTGGCGAGGGTTCTGGGCTTGATCGGCCGGTAATTGCGGCGATTGACAAAGTCGATGATCTGGCGTTCGAGGTCGGACATGGGCGGTGGGTTCGTGGGCGGCTGGCGGGTAGCCGAGGCCGAGAAGAGTTGAAATATGCATTACGATCGCTGGAGTGCAAAGGGGCGCACTCGCTCAACCTTCGTCCTCCAACCGCACGTCGACGCTCTCGCGGTGGGCTGTGAGACCTTCCTTGGTAGCCAGAATCCGCACGTCGCGGGCAAGTCGGGTCAGGCCCTCGCGATCGAAGTGGATCACGCTGCCGGCGCGGAGGAAATCGTTGGCCGACAGCCCGCTGGCGAAGCGGGCGGTACCGCTGGTGGGCAGCACGTGCGACGGTCCGGCCGCGTAATCGCCTAGCGCGACCGGCGTGTGGTTGCCTAGGAACGTGGCCCCGGCGTGCGAGATTTTTTCGCTTAGCTCCGGGGCGTCTTCGGTGGCGATGTGCAGGTGTTCCGGGGCGATGGCGTCGGCCAGCCGACAGGCTTCGTCGGCGTCGCGGGCGAGGATCACCGCACCGAAATCTTCGAGACTTTGTCGGGCCAAATCACCGCGATCCACGCGCCCGAGCAACTCCTCCACCGCGGCCACCGATTCCCGCAATACGCTCTCCTCCCATCCAATCAAGACACTCGCTCCCGGCGCATGTTCAGCCTGGGCGAGCAGATCGGCGGCCGTGTATCGCGGGGGCGCGCTCCGGTCGACGATCACCACCACCTCGCTCGGCCCCGCGATGGAGTCGATGTCCACCTCGCCATAGACGAACTTCTTTGCCAGTGCGACGAAGAGGTTGCCCGGGCCGACGATCTTGTCCACCCGAGGCACGCTTTCGCAGCCGTAGGCCATGGCGGCCACGGCCTGCGCGCCGCCCATGCGGTAGACCTCCTCGATCCCCAACTCCGCGCACGTGGCCAGAATGTCGTCGTTGTATGCTCCAAAAGGCGTGGGTGGGGCGACGACGGCTAGCTCCTTCACGCCCGCCACCTGGGCCGGGATGGCCGTCATGAGCACGCTGGATGGATAGGCCGCCGCGCCGCCGGGCACGCAGAGCCCCGCCCGACGCATCGGGCGATACCGCTCGATCAAGTAGCCCCCCTCGCGTTCCAGTCGCACGTCGCGGTGGAGGATGGCATCCTGAAAATCAGCGATATTCTCCCGCACGCGACGAACCGTCTCCAGGAACGCTGGGTCAGCCTGCTCGTATGCCCGGGCAAGCTCCTCGTCCGGCACGCGGAGCGTCTCGGGAGTGAGGTCGGCCTTGTCGATTCGGCGGTTGTAGTCGAGCACGGCCGTGAGGCCTTGCTCGGCCACGTCACGACAGATTCGCTCCACCACCTGCTGGGGGGTGAGCGCTTCGCCGAAGACTTCGATCGTCCGCCGCCGGCCGGCTTCGCTGACCACGTTGCCTTGAGGGCTGAGCCGGCGTCGAAGCTCGGCGATCCGCGCGGCGGCGTCCTGCTGGGTGTCGATCCACTCGATATTCAGTCGTTCCGCGGCCATGAGTACCTCCGAGATTGCTTCCAGCCCGATGGAGGGGGCGACCCGCCCGCCCGGGTGCGGCCCGGCTCGGATGGGCCATTGTGAGCCCCAACAACCCCTATTGTGCTCACCAGCCGACCAATGCGGAAGGCCCCAGAGGTCTCGGTGGGCAAACGTGCCGGTGTCTCGAGCGAAAGATCACGTGAATGGTCCTCTCGCCGAAAAGCCGGCTTGTTGGAACTCCTGGGCATCGATTCGTGTCGATTAGCTGACAGAACCGGCGTGGCAACGTAGAATAGTGGAGGATCGGGCCTGGAATCTTCTTGCGAGACCGATTGTGCCGAAACGTACCCTCTTCTCCGTCGACTGCACTACATGCAACGCCCGGCTGGCGGTGCGCGACGAGTCGGCCATCGGGGCCATTCTGGCTTGTCCGAAGTGTGGTGGATTCGTGGAAATCCAACCGCCCGAGGGATACATCTTCGCGTCCACGGCGGCGGAGACGCCGGTGGAATCGGTGGCCGAGACGGCTGGGGTCGAGGCCGCGATGCCCGCCGAACAAACGGCGCAGCTTGACGCGGGACCGGCGGGGGCCGCGCCCGCGCCCATTTCGACGGAGCCTGCCGACGAATTAACGCCCTCCGCTTCCGCGGCGTCGGCCGCGACCGATACGCATCATGGCTCCTCGGCGGTTGACACGCCACCGGCCGATCCCTCCATGATGGCCGCGCGTGCCAAGCAGCCACCCCCAGCAACGCGCGGCGCATTGGCCAGCGCATCCCCGGCCGCGGGCTCGATCGACGGGACGATGGACGGGGCGCCGCAGCCACCTCCGCTTCCGGGCCGTGGGTATCCCGCGCCGCTGGAAATGCTGATGCAACGTTGGACGCTTTGGGCGTCGTCGTCGGCCGCTTTTCTGGTCGTCGTGGTTGGCGGCTGGGCCCTGTTCGGCGGCAGTGACGACAGGCCACCGGATGAACAGGCCGCGGCGGCTAGTAAGGATCCCGAATCGCCCGAAACCGACAACCCGAATCCCGACAACCTCACCGCCGGCAACTCGTCCGAGGGTCCGGCGGATCATGACGGAACCACGACGGAGGGCGAATCGGCGGTTGACGCCGCGACCGATGGCGAAGTGAACTCGGGGAGCGAATCGAATCCGGCAACCGGCTCCGCGGAGGAACCGCCGTCCGACTCGGTGGACGGTGTGGTCCCCAATCGCGACGGTTCGGGGGATGACCGACCGCTGACTGTCGACAGTGAGTTGGTCGACAGTGAGTTGGTCGACGCTGGTACCGTGGAAGATGGCGGGCCGGACCGTCAACCGGCCGACGATCCGCTCGGCGCGGGCGCGGAGGGCGCGGAGGGCGATCAGGCGGCCGTTCGTCATGCCCAACCGAGTTCCAATCTCCGCGTGGCGGTGGCCGCCGACGGTTTCACTCCGCGGCGGATTGACCTTTCGGCGAGGCTTAGCACCCCGATCGCTGAGGTCGATTTCGACCGCGTGCCGCTGGGCGCGGCCGTGGCCACGCTGGGCCAGATGGGAGCCATCCCGCTTAGCTTCGATCCCGACGGCCTGCATCAGATGGGCGTCGCGCTGAGTGATCCCGTGACGGTGAAGATCGGCCCCGGCACGTTGGCCGACGCGCTGGCCGCCGTGTTGGGCAAGGCCGGGTTGGGCTATGAATTGGGCGGCCGGCAGTTCGTCGTCACATCGCCCGAGTCGTTCCGAAGTCAGTTTCGCCGACGCCGCTACACGGTTGCCGATTTGGCGCCCAACGCCACCCAGGTGGCCGACCTGGCCGCGGTCATCCAGCGGCTCGTCGCCCCCGAGAGCTGGGAGGCCGGCGGTGGTCGAGGGCGAATCGAGCCTGCCGACGGCGCCCTGCTAATCACGCAGACTGGACCAGTTCACGCCGAGTTGATCGACTTCTGTGAGCGGTTGCGTCGCGCCCGAGGCATGCCGCTGAAGAGTCGGCTACCCAGCGAGCGATTCGACTTGGCTCCGCGATGGCAGCAAGCCCACGACGTGCTGCGGCGGAAGGTCTCGGCCAATTTCTTCGAGCCCACGCCGCTGGTCGAGGTGCTCGGGTATCTGGGCCGTCGGGCGGGCGTCGATCTGGTCATCGACCGCGGGGCGCTGGCGTCGCTGGGCTTCTCGGATGAGGTGCCCGTGGAGCTGCAGGCCGTCGACCAGCCGCTGGGCGAAATCCTCGAACGATTGCTCGAACAGCTGGAGATGGGCTATCGGCCGATCGATCGCCGCACCCTGCACATCACGTCGCGGGAGAAGTTACGGGCGCGGCTGGACCGTGAGTTCTATCCCGCGGTCGAACTGGCTGCCGGTTCCAATGCCGACGATCTGAAGGCCCTCTTGGCCGCCGACGTGCCGGGCCTGAAGGCCGACGCGATGTACATCGACCCCAGCTCGGGCACGCTCATCGTGGCCGCGCCACCGACCATTCACCGGCACGTGCAGTCGCTGCTGGACCAATAGCAGCGTGCTCGCCGGGCCTCGCGGCGGTGGGCGCCTTCTGCACGAAGTCTGGCTGAACGCTGGATCCGGCGGCCGACCGGTTTCTCCGCTGCCCCGCCGATGGTAGACTGCTGCGGTCCCGCACTGCGGTCACCGCAACCCACTGGATTCCCGCGTGCGCGGGAATGACGCTGGAGGACCGAGTCAGCCGGGGGGTCGGTAACCTGGATTCCCGCGTACGCGGGAATGACGTGACGCGTGGAGGCTCAACGCCGGTTGCAATCGACTTTGCCATCCGCCTGATTTTTTGCCGAAAGCCCTTGCCTTTCGGCGGCCGATATGCGAGAATGGCCATTGTCAGGTTGGCGCGGGCAGGACCCCGCCACCCGCAATAAGGCCGAACGTGACGTCACGACCACCTTCGGCGAACTTTCAACGAGAGCGTTAAGATGAACGTTTGGGCTTGGACCACCTTTTATTTCGGCTTTTACCGTGGCCGCTCGGGTCGCGGGGTCGCTGGTGGTTCATAACCGAGAACTAACATTTCAGCCGACACCCAAGCCCCGGGCCAAATGGTTCGGGGCTTTTTTTGTTCCACTGCCAACCACCGAAAAGCCGGAGGAATCGAACCATGATTGTCGTGATGAAGCGCGGGGCCTCGCAAGAGGAGATCCAGCACATGATCGATCGAATTGAACAACTTGGTCTGAAGTCGCACCCCATCTACGGGACCGAACGGACCGTGATCGCCGCCATCGGCGAAAAACGCGACGAGCATCGCCAGTCGCTCGAGAGCGGCCCCGGCGTGGCCGAAGTCGTGCCGATTCTCGCCCCCTACAAGGTCGCCAGTCGCGAGGTGAAGCCAGAGCCCACGGTCATCCAGGTTGGAAGCCTGGTGGCCGGCGACAGCCACGTGGGGATGATTGCCGGTCCCTGCTCGGTCGAGAGCGAGGAGCAAACGCTCGCCACCGCCCGCGCGGTGAAAGCGGCCGGTGGGACCGCGCTGCGCGGCGGGGCCTTCAAGCCGCGAACCAGCCCCTACAGCTTCCAGGGCCTGAAGGAAGACGGCCTGAAAATCCTGGCCGCCGCCCGCGAGGAAACCGGCCTCGCGGTGGTGACCGAGGTGATCGCCGCCAGCGACGTGCCGATGGTCGCCCGCTGGGCCGACGTGCTGCAAGTCGGCGCGCGGAACATGCAAAACTACCGCCTGCTGGAAGCCTTGGGCAACGAGGGCAAGCCCGTACTGCTCAAACGCGGTCCCAGCGCCACGCTCGATGAGCTGCTGCTCGCGGCCGAGTATATCCTCAACGCGGGCAATCCCAACGTGATGCTTTGCGAGCGGGGTATCCGCACGTTCGAGGCCCACACCCGATTCTCGCTGACCCTCGCCTCGGTGCCCTGGTTGCACGAGCGGTCGCACCTGCCGGTGATCGTCGACCCCAGCCACGGCACCGGCCATAGTAATCTGGTGACGCCGATGGCCGCCGCCGCGATCGCCGCCGGGGCGGACGGGCTGATCGTCGAGGTTCACCCCGAGCCGGAAACGGCGTTGAGCGACGGTTACCAGTCGCTCACGTTTGCCCAATTCGCCGAGCTGATGGAGCGCTGCCGAACAGTGGCCGGCGCGTTGGGCCGCCAGATCGCCCCTGCGAGAGCGATGGGTGCCTGAACGGGTGGCGGTGGGACTGCCTTTCCCGTGTAATCGCTTGCAAGTCCAAGAAAGGCTGGCGGGAGGCTGCCCTACTTCTGCCGCGGGATGTTGCCTTGACAGGCGCAAAATCGTATCCACAATAGGGGGTGGCTACAGCCTGACCCTAACCAACGATCCATGCTTGGTCATGCGCCGCAAGGCGTTGTTTCCCGCATCAATCCACCTGAGTTCTTCCAATGAAAACAAACATCCTACTCATCTTAGCCATCCTCTGCACGCTGACGGCGTCCCACGCGAAGGAGAACGCCACGACCCGCATTGAGCACGAGAAGCTTCAAGTCGAGGGGTGGACCGTGTATGTCGACAAGAGTTTCCTCGAGGGTGAGCACAAGCAAAGCGGCGACTTGGTGCTGAGGATTCTCGGCGAACGTCTGCATCAGATCAGCCTGCGTCTACCCGCCGAGCCGGTGGCCAAGATGAAGGAGGTGCCCATTTACGTTGATCGTGCGCACCCGCTGGGAGGCGCTCACTACCATCCGGAAGCCGATTGGCTGGAGGAGCGGGGTTACGACCCGGCGATGACCAAGGCCGTGCAACTGACGCATGCCGAAGGGCTCATCCGGGAGGCGAGCGGGCCCCACAGCACTTCCGTACTGCTGCATGAGTTGGCCCACGCCTATCACGACCGCGAATTGGGCTTCGATCACCCGGAGATCATGGCCGGCTACCGGAAGTTCTGCGACAGTCGCAAGTTTGACGAGGTCGACCTTCTCTCGGGGCGCCGTAAACCGCATTATGGCCTGACCGACCACAAGGAATACTTCGCCGAAATGACGGAAACCTTCTTCGTGGGCAATTCGCACTATCCCTTCAATCACTTCCAGCTATACCGACAGCACCCGGAAAGCTACGAACTCGTTGCCCGCATCTGGGGCGCGAAGGTCTCTCCCCCGAAGACGGTGGAAAATGAGCAGCCCAACATCCTCGATCTGCGCATCAGGGCCGCGCTGAAAGCGCAGCGTGGCGATCTCGAAGGGGCACTCAAACTGATCGAGCAGGCGGAAGAACGCAGCAACGACGGCGAGGGGCGTCTTGAAGAACTGCGGAAGAGGATTCTCTCCGAACATGGTCAATGAGGGATCGGGGGCAATGAGAGATCGGGACCGCTAGTCGCACAGGCCCGTTGATCTTTCCGAATGGCGTTCGTCCCGAACGGCGTTCGTCCCGAACGGCGTTCGGCGGGTTCGGCTCGCGGCCATTTCGCGCCGCGACCGTTCCGCGCCGCGGCCGTTCCGCGCCGCGGTTGGCCCGCACCCGGCGACGTCGCCGAGCCGTTCGACGCGTCATTTTACGTCCTTGCCCTGGGGGACCGAAGGGGGTTGGACGGCTGGCTGGCCGGACGCCAAGGTGGGGATCGTTCGGCCCCACGGGGCGGTGTCCGTGGGTTTGCTTCGCTTGCCCTGCGTTCACCGTTGGTCTTCACCCCGGGGGCGGTGGCGGTTAGAATGCGGCCTTATTGCAGAAATTGATGCTCCCGCCCCTTGGCGGACGGTGAGCCCATTCCACCGGGTTGGCCGGACCGACTGCATCCCACCGCGTTGGCTGAAGTTACGCTGGAGAACGCATGAGCGACTCACACCGCCGCATCGTCATTACCGGGATTGGCCTGATCTCGCCGTTTGGGAACACGAAGGAGGCCCTCTGGGAGGGGCTCGCGGAGGGCCGTAGCGCCGTCGGGCCGATCAGTCTGCCCATCCCGCCCGACTCCCGCGCCCGATTTGCTGGCGAGGCCCGCGATTTCACCGGCCATATCAACGATTTTGGCCCGTTGGAGAAGGACCAGAAGAAGGCTATCCGCAAGGGGCTGAAGGTCATGTGTCGCGAGACGCAAATGGCCGTGGCCGCGGCTCAGCTGGCCGTCAGCGACGCCACGCTGCCCCCAGGGAGTCACGACCCCCTGCGGACGGGGATCATCTTCGGGACCGACTACATGCTCAGCCTGCCCGAGGAGTTCACCGAGGCGATTTCCGCGTGCGTGAACGACCAGGGTCAATTCGAGTTTGAGCGTTGGGGCACCGACGGGCTGCCGAAGATGTCGCCCCTGTGGCTGCTGAAGTATTTGCCCAACATGCCGGCGAGCCACTTGGCCATTTACAACGATTTCCGCGGGCCGAGCAACTCCCTGACCATGCGCGAAGCGGCCGGAAATCTGGCCGTCTGGGAGGCCTACGAGGTGATCCGGCGCGGACACGCCGACGTGATGCTCGCCGGGGCCACCGGATCGCGCATCCACACGATGAAGCTCATCCACGCCATGCAGCAGGAGGAATTGGCCGATGCCTCGCTGGAACCCGAGCAGGCCTGCCGGCCGTTCGACCGCGCCCGCACGGGCGAGGTGCTCGGCGAAGGGGCCGGGGTCGTCGTGCTGGAAGAGGCCGCCTCGGCCGAAAAACGCGGGGCCACCATTTATGGCGAAGTGATCGGCGGGGCGTCGAGTGCGGCGATTACCCCCCAAATGGTCGCAAATCGGGAAAAGGCCCTGGCCAATGTCCTGCGAATGGCCCTAGAGCACGTCAAGCTCAAGCCCCAGGAGCTCGGGCACATCCACGCCCATGGGCTATCCACCCGTCAGAGTGATATCGACGAATCCCGGGCAATCCAGGCGGCCCTCAACGGCGCGGCTGGGCAGGTGCCAGTCACCACCGCCAAGGGCAATTTCGGCAATCTAGGTGCTGCGGGAAGCCTTGTCGAGCTGATTTCCAGTGTGCTGGCCCTCAATCATGGGGTGGTGCCTCGGCTGCTCAACTACGAGGATCCGGACCCGGATTGCCCGGTGAATGCGGTTGCTGGGGCCGACACGCCGGCGGGCGACTGCTTCGTCAATCTGAACGTCACACCCCAGGGTCAGGCCAGCGCGGCGGTGGTGCGGAAGTATCGGTAGTATTGGGACGCCCCCGCCCGAGCCAGGCCCCTGGTTTCTCGTTCCGCCCCCTCGGGCCGACATGACCCGCACAGGCGACCCGACCCGCTTGACAGCGGGTTTTTCGGCCGGTATGTTTACGAGATTACAGACGCCCACTAAGTTGTGCTCTCGTAAGATTTTGGAGCGTCTTGCCCCGTTTTTGGGGCGAGAGGGGTGCTAGCGTCTTGCCTGGGGTCGGTGCGGTTTCCCCCCACTTGGGCCGTGGCGCGAGTGTCTCGGTCGCGGGAGCCATGGGGGCGGCAACCGCGTGCCGGCATGGCCTGAACAGCGTCGTCGCTGGGCGGAGTTGGTTTGTGGACGGAGGAGACGGGTTTGAGCGCGATTGGCCCCGAATGGGGAAAGCACGCGCGGCGTACGAGGACGGTAACGAGAAACGACAGTCGCGAACGTTGCGGTTGCCAGCGGCGTCAGACGACGTTGAGTTGGCCCGCGGGACAAGTTCGACGCGTAGGATCGAAAGAGCGTTATGGATCCCAACGAAATCCTTCGCCTGGTGGACACCATCCATCGCGATAAGAACATCGACAAGGAAGTGGTCTTCGAGGGGATCGAGGCTGCGCTGGTCTCGGCCGCCAAGAAGCATTACGGCGAAGACGAGGAGATCGATATCTCGATCGACCGTGACGACGGCACGATCACCGGCACGCACAACGGCACCCCGCTAAGCCCGGCGGAAATGTCGGAGCGGATCGGCGCGCAGACGGCCAAGCAGGTGATGATCCAGAAGATTCGCGAGGCGGAGCGAGACACCCTCTTCGAGGAATACGACGAACTGCGTGGCCAGCTTGTCACCGGCGTGATTCAACGCTACGACAACGGCACCGGCAGCGTGTCCCTGACCAACACCGAGGCCATTTTACCGCGCGGCGAGCAGATCCCAGGCGAAACCCATCATGTGAACGAGCGGGTGCGGGCCACGGTCTATGAGGTGCGCAAACAGGGCAGCCGCGTACGCGTGATCCTCAGCCGCACGAAGCCCCACTTGGTGCAGCGGTTGTTCGAACAAGAGATCCCCGAAATCGCCGAGGGCGTGATCGAAATTCGCGCGATTTCCCGCGAGCCGGGCTACCGCTCCAAGGTGGCCGTCTACAGTACCGACCAGCGGATCGATTGCGTGGGGGCCTGTGTCGGCGTGCGGGGCAACCGCATCAAGAATATCGTCGATGAGTTGGCCGGCGAGCGGATCGACATCGTCCGCTACAGCGACGAAATGCAGACCCTGATCCCCAACGCACTGCAACCGGCCGAGGTGGACGAGGTTATCCTCTGCGAGATGCTTGGCCGGGCGATCGTCCTCGTCCGCGAGGACCAACTCTCCCTGGCCATCGGCAAACGCGGGCAGAATGTCCGCCTGGCCAGCAAACTCTGCGGCTGGGACATCGAAATCATGACCCGCGAGGAACTCGACGACCAAATCGAGCAGGCCGTGATGGGCTTCGCCGAGATCGAGGGCCTCGATGACGAGGTGGCCGAGCGGCTCGTGGGCGAGGGATTCCTCTCCTACGACGACCTCTCGGTCATCGAGACCGACGCCCTGATGGAAATGGGCATCGCTTCGGAGGAAGAAGTCGAGCGGATCCGCGACCAGGCTGAAGCCAAGGCCGAGGAGGCCGAAAAGGCAGCCGAACAGCAGCGGCGCGAGCAACGCGAGCATGACCGGCGTGAAGCGGCCGCCGCGGAAGCACGCGCCGCCGCCGAGGCAGCCGAAGGTGAGGCAGCCGAAGGTGAGACGGCTGAAGGGGAGACGGCTGAAGGTGAGGCGGCCGGTGAGGCTACGGAATCCGAAACCGCCGAAGGTGACGTCGACGCGGGAGAAGCCCCCCAGACGGAAGCGGAAGCCGAAGTGGCAGGCGAGCAACCGGCGTCGGAGGATGATGTCCCGGATGCGGAAGCAACCGCTGCGTTCCCGCCGACGGCCGAGCCGCCCTCGGCGGATCAAATGCATGAGTCAGCAGCGGATGAGGAAACACCCGAGCCGGACTCCTCGGGTGAGAATCTTCCGCAAGAGGAAACGGCTACCGACCGGGAAGACGGCGCGAGCGCCGAGCTATCCGAGTCGAGTGTCCCACCTGAGAAGCCGGAGTCTGCCAGTTGACCCCATCGACGACCGCCGCGCGCGTCGCGTGGCGGGCGGCGTCGGTTGGTGCCGATCGGCTGGTCTAGTCGCGGCGTCGATACGATTTTTGCGTGGCGGGGCGTTCCCGCCACCACGACGCCGCCGAGGCAGGAGGATGTGGCCATGTGATGGAGCTTTGAGATGATGCCGGCGGTCGGCATGCCCGTGGCTCGACGGCCGTCCCGGCACGAAACCAAATATGGGAGAGTTGCTTTGCCAGTTCGCATCTACGCCCTAGCCAAGGAACTGAAGCTCGACAGCAAGGTTGTCGTCGATCTCTGCAAGAAGGCGGGGATCGCGGGCAAGGGGTCCGCGCTGGCCAGCCTCAGCGATGAGGAAGCGGCCAAACTAAGAGACTTCATCAATAAGCCCAAAGGCGGCGGGAAACCGTCGGCCGCGCCGCCCGCGGCGGGCGAGACGAAGCGTCCCATCACGCGAGATGACTATATTGCGCCGACCGGCGCTAGCGGTGGCAAGGTACCGACCATTCCCAGTCGGCCGGCGTCGAAGAAGTCCGCGGAGCGGGAGAAAACGAAGCCGGAAGCGGAGCCGCCCCGGGAGGAACCGCCCCGGGAGGAGCCGCCCGAAAAATCGACCATCCCGATGACGCCGGCCGCGGAGCGGAAGCCACCGCTGGTGACGCCGACCGAGAAGCCGGTGGACGAGTCCAAGCCGGAACCCCCGCCCGATGCTCCGGTTCGGCCGCCGGCCCCCCCGCTTCCCCCGCCGAAGCCTCTCAAGCCATCCAAACCGAAGCCCTCCCGCCTGGCCGACAAGGGACCTCCGTCCATCAAGCTGGCCCCGCTTCCCACGGCCAAGCAGCCGAAGCGCGCGGACAAAAAGCCGGAAGAGCCGGCCGCGCAAAAGCCGGATATCAAGCTGCCGCTCGACGCGATCCGCGCCAGCAAGGCGGGTGGCAAGCCGCTGAAGGATCACCTCCGTAAGCACGAGGAAAAGCGCCGCGCGGGCTCTGAACAAAAGGGTAAAGCGGCCGGTGCCGGGGAGACAACCGACGCCGGCGCCGCGGCCCGCGAGCGGCGGCGACCCGCGCGTCCCGGTCGAGCCGGTCCGGAGGAGGAATCGCCCAAGCTGGGTGGACGTGAACAGCGGCAGTTAAAACGCAAGAAGGCTGCCAGCGAACGTCGGCGACGTACCGGCGATGACGACACCAGAACTCCGCCAATTCGCCGCCGCCGCCGCATCCGCCGCGTGGGGACGAACACGGCGGCGCCGCGAAAAAGCAATGTCGTCGTGCAGTTGCCGTGCACCGTGCGGAGTTTCTCCGAAGCACTGGGGATCCCGGCCCGCGACGTGATCCGCCAGCTGATGAGCTACGGCACGCTGGCCAACATCAACGCCGAGGTGGACGAAGAAACGGCCGAATTGCTGGCCGAGGAATTCGACGTGCAGGTGGAACTGCGGCCCGCGGTGGACCGCGAAGAGCAATTGCTCGCCGCCTTTGAGCCCGAGGAGGAAGACCCCGAGAAGCTCAAGCCGCGGCCACCGATTGTGACCTTCCTGGGGCACGTCGACCACGGCAAGACCTCGCTGCTGGACAAGATCATCGGCACCAACGTGGTGTCTGGCGAGACGGGTGGTATCACGCAACACATCCGTGCCTATCGCATCGAAACCGACAATGGCACCGTGGCCTTCGTCGACACCCCGGGTCACGAAGCGTTCACCGAAATGCGGGCCCGCGGGGCCAACGTTACCGACATTGCCGTGCTGGTGGTGGCGGCCGACGACGGCGTGATGCCGCAAACCGAGGAGGCCATCAGCCACGCCAAGGCGGCTGGCGTGCCGTTGGTCGTGGCGCTGAACAAGATCGACCTGCCGGGTGTCACCTCGCAACGCGCCTTCGAGCAACTGGCCGCCAACGAGTTGCTCCCCAGCGAATGGGGCGGCGATATCGAAGTCATCAAAACCAGCGCGACCACCGGCCAGGGTATCGACGAACTGCTGGAAACACTGCTCACCGTGGCCGAGCTGCATGAGTATCAGGCCAATCCCGAGAGACCGGCCACCGGTACTTGCCTGGAGGCCGAGCAGCACGAGAACCTCGGCGTGGTTGCTAAGCTAATCGTCCGCAGCGGTACCCTGCGCGTTGGCGACGTCGTCGTCTGCGGCTCTGCCTACGGTCGCGTGAAGTCGATGTACGACACACTGGACCAACGCAAACGACACGAAGCCGTGGGGCCCTCGACCCCAGTGAACCTGACCGGGTTGCACGAGGCGCCCGGCGCCGGCGACACCTTCTACGTATTAAGCGATATCTCCGAAGCGCGCGAACTGGCCGAACGTCGGGCCCACCAGATGCGGGAACGGGAATTGGCCGGCGCGCGGCCGCACATCACCCTCGAAAACCTCTACGAACGGTTGGGTGAACAGGAGGATGTGCAAACGCTGAACATCATCCTCCGGGCCGACACGCGAGGCTCGATCGAGGCCATTCGCAAGGAGTTGGGCAAGCTGGAGCACCCCGAGGTGCAGATCAAGATTCTGCAAGCCACCGTCGGTGGGATCACGGAGGCCGACGTGCATTTGGCCGATGCCTCCGATGCGGTGATTATCGGGTTCAGTGTGGTCCCCGACGAAGGGGCCCGACAACTGGCCGACCAGCGGGGCGTACAGATTCGCCGCTACGACATCATCTATCAGGTCACCGAAGATCTGAAGGCGGCCCTGGAGGGTATGCTGCGTCCCGATCTGCAGCAGGTGGACGTCGGTCGGGCTTTGGTCAAACAGACTTTCCAGATCAGCCGCGTGGGAACGATCGCCGGGTGCCAGGTGCTCGGCGGCTTGATCCAGCGCGACTGCCGCATGCGAGTGATCCGCGACGGCCGCGTCGTGGGCGATTACCCGCTCGACTCGCTGAAGCGCGAGAAGGACGACGCCCGCGAGGTCCGCGGCGGGTTGGAGTGCGGCATCAAACTCCGCGGGTTCAACGACCTGAAGGAGGGTGATATCCTTGAAGCCTATAAGGTCGAGGAGGTTCGCCGCACCCTGGTCATGGAAGGTGCGACCTAGAGACGATCACCTTGACGCCGCCGGGGTCGGGGCGGCCGGCGATCCGATAAATTTCCGCCTCCGCGAGACGTTCGCCAGATAAGGTTCGGTTGGCGGTTTCGGCACCGCTGGACGAGTGGCCGTTTCGGCCGAAGCCGATGTTCCATGTGAGCTTTGAATCATGCCTTCACGACGAGCACAAAAAGCAGCCGAAGCAATCCGCGGCGTGATCGGCATGGCGATTCTGGCCGACCTGAAGGATCCGCGGGTTCGCGACGTGACGGTGACCTACGTGGAGGTTTCGGCCGACTTGCGTAGCGCCAAGGTTCACGTTTCGATCATGGGCGACGAGACCCAACAGCGGCTGTCGCTGCGCGGCCTGCAATCCGCCGCGGGTTTCCTGCAATCGAAGATCGCCGACCGCATCGACATGCGTTATACCCCCCGGTTGACGTTCATGCTCGACGAGGGGGTGAAGCGATCGATAGCCGTTTCGCAAATTCTTCGCGAGGTACTGCCCGCGGAAGAAGAGGAAGACGACGAACAAGCGCCGATCACCGAGGACGATGCCCCGGCGGACCAACAGTAGTGTCGCCAGTTCGACCGGTCCGCCGCGGAAGAACTTTCGGATAACCAGAACGATCGGCTTTCAGCATGAGTGCGCCCTCAAGGGGCCAGCGCAACTTTCCGAATGCCGGCCGCGAGGCAATCCCCCATCGCGGCTTCCACTCCCATTGATCACCACATGCCGAGGAGTCGCCGATGGCATCAGGCAGTCGAACAGCGGAATTCACGAAGCTTCAGAAGGCGCTGAAGAAGCACTATAAGCCCACGGGGCCGGATCCGCAGCGGTCGGTGCTGGAGCACCTGTTGTTCGCCTGCGTGTTGGAGGATGCTCCCCACGATCTGGCCGAGGAGGCCTTCGCGGCCTTGGTTCACACGTTCTTCGACTGGAACGAGGTGCGCGTGACTTCCGTGTCGGAGTTGGCCGAGGTGATGTCGCGTTTGCCGGCTCCGCGGGCCGCCGCCACGCGGCTGAAATGTGTGTTGCACTCGGTCTTCGAAGCGAAATTCTCCTTCGAGCTGGAAGACCTCCGCAAACAGAACCTGGGTCCCGCCGTGAAGTGGCTGGAGAAGCTCGACGGCACGGACGATTTCATCGTGGCCTACGTAGCTCAGGCCGCCCTCGGCGGCCACCGCATCCCCGTCGATCGCGGGACCTTGGCGACGCTCTACATTCTCGGCCTGATTACCGATAAGGAGCGCGACAAGGGCGAGGTCCCCGGACTGGAAAGGGCCGTCGCCAAGTCGAAGGGGCCGGAGGTGGCTTCTCTGATGCACCAGCTTGGGGCGGCTTACACGGCCAACCCCTATTCGCCCAAGCTGCGGAAGATCCTCTTGGAGATCGAGCCCGAATGCAAAGAGCGGTTGCCCAGGCGACGCACGGCCAAAAAGGCCTCGGAAGCCGCCAAGGCCGCCCGCGATAAGGAGTATCGCGAGTCGAAAACGTCCGCGAAAAAGAAGCCCACGGCGACGAAGGCAACCAAGGGCAAAGCGGCCGGCAAAAAGCCGGCGACAAAGAAGACGACTTCAAAGAAGACCAGCAAGTCGAAGGCCGCCGCATCGAAACCGGCTTCCAAGCAGACCTCGTCCAAGCGTAAACCCCGCTGACCTCCCCTGCCCTGGAACGGCCGTTCCCTGACGCGGCCCCTTGTCGATACGTTTCGAGCCATCATGAACGCCCGACGCCCGAGCCGAACTCGCCTGAACCCGCGGCGTGGCCTCGGTTGGTCCGCGGCAATGATCTGCCTGGCGTTTGCGCCGGCGGCCAAAGCCGATGCCGACGACCCGCCGCCGATCGTCAGCCCCGACGTCTTCGAGGAGTTGGAGCCCCTGCGTGAGCAGGCCGACCCAGTGGCGAAAGACCGCCTGGAGGCGCTCGCCCTGTTCGCCACGGCGCGCGCGGCCCAGCATCGCAAGCAGTACGAACGGGCGTTGCGGCTCTATCAGCGTGCCCTGCGGTTGGACCCTCGGTCGACGGCCACAAACGAAGCGATCATCCCTCTCGCGTTCCGGCTAAAGCGCACGGCCGAGGGTTTGCGCTACGCCTTGCAAGCCGTTGAGCGGGACCAGTCGCCCAGCCCGTTGTTGCTGCGTCGACTGGCGGTCCATCTCACCGACCAAGGCCAGTGGGGACGCGCGCTGGAGTTGTACGAGAAGTCCCTCTCGGCCGATGGCGCGCAATCCGAGACGGCCGCCGACGTGGTCACGCGGCTGGAAATGGGCCGTCTTTATCGGCTAAGCGGCCAAATGGAGCAGGCCGCCGAGTGTTTCCAGGTGGTCCGCGACGCCTTGGCCGATCCGCGGCAGTATGCCATCGGCAACGCCACGCGCAAGGTGCTTCTGGGCGACGGCGGCGAGACGTACGAGTTGATCGGCCAGACATTTCTCGCCGCGGACCGGCCGGTCGACGCGTTACAGGCATTCCAGAAGGCGAATGAACTCCAGCCCGAGCCGGCGAAGTTCCTGCTCCATCAGTCCCGCGTGGCCCTGGCCGACGGTCGTCCCGAGGATGCGTTGCCCTTGATGCAGGAATGCCTAGCGCACGACAGCGGGGCCTTGGCACCATTGGGTACGGTCCCTTACCGGGTGTTGGAGAAGATTCTCGATCAGCTCGGTCGTGGAGATCAGTTGGTTGGCCAGTTGGAGCATTTGCGCGAGCAGCATCCCAACTTGACTCCGCTCGGTTACTATCTGGCCGATCGGTACTTCAACCAAGACGATTTCTCTCGGGCGGAGTCGTTGTACCGAGTGCTGATCCAGCAAACGCCGATGGTGAGCGGTTACCACAATCTGATCACCATTTATCGGAAGACCAACCAAGCGGACGAATTGCTCAACGTGCTCGCGGCCGCCGCCGAGCAGTCGGGCGACCTCGCGCCCTTGGCCCCCGAGGTTCAGAAGATCATCGCGGACGATCGTCTCCTGGACCGGGTACTCGCCGCGGCGCAAGCGGCTATCGGAGAAACGGACGCGGGAGAATCCGGTGATGCCACGAACAACGCCGATTCCGAGAGTCCCAACAGTCCGCCTCGGGCCACCTTTGACGCGGGACGTTTCGGCCACGCGCTGGCCGCTGGAACGCTAGCGCTGGAGGCGGGTCGCTATCGGCAGGCTGCCTCGCTCATGCAATTTGCCGCGCAGGCCGATCCCGAGCGCCGGACCGACATCCTGCTTGGCTGGGGCGTCGAGCTACTGCTGGCCGATCGACCGGTCGAAGCGGCCGAGGTATTCACGCAAGGCTTGCAGGCCGAACTTGACCCGTCGGTCGAGGGTCTGTTCCAGTTCTATCTTGCCTCCGCGCTTGAGTTGCAAGGACGGACCGACGAGGCGTTGAAGGCCGCCCGCAAGGCCGCGCAACGGCGGCCCGGTTCGCCGCAGTTCCAGTTGCGGCCCGCTTGGGTCCTTTATCACGCCGACCGCGTGGAGGAGGCCGCCCGGCAGTACACCCAAACGATCGATCGTTTCGCCGACCGGCGGGGGAATCCGGCCATCCGCGACGCCGTGCGCGAAGCCCGGCTCGTGCTGGCCGCCATCCGCGTGGAACAGGGAAAAATCGACGAGGCCGAGGAGATACTCAACCTCGTCCTGGATGAATTCCCCGGCGATATCGGCGCGATGAACGACTTGGGTTACCTCTGGGCCGACGCCGACAAGCACCTGCATCGGGCGGAACGGTACATTCGTCGAGCGGTCGACGACCAACCGGAAAACGCTGCTTATCGCGACAGCCTCGGTTGGGTGCTCTATCGGCTCGGCCGGTATGAACAAGCCGTCCGGCAACTAGAAAAGGCCGTCGCGTTGGACGAGCAGCCCGACGGCGTAATTCTCGACCACCTGGGAGACGCCCATCTGGCCACCGGGCAGCGGGCCGCGGCCATCGAGGCCTATCGCCGAGCCCTGGCCGCATTCGAACAAGCTGATTTACCCGAAAAAGCTAGCGCGGTGCGCGACAAGCTCAAGCGGGTGGAGAAGCCTCCGTCATAACGCGGGCCGCCGGTCGACGGTCAGTTCGGTTGGCTTGTGGGTGCCTGGATGGTGCCCGGGAGCCTGAATCCGCATCGTCCGACACAACAACGTCGAGCGTCAAACATTACAAGCACGAGGACATATCATGGCAGGTCATTCACACTGGGCGGGAATCAAGCACAAGAAGGCGGCGGTCGACGCCAAACGCGGCAAGCTCTGGAGCAAACTCTCCAAGGCGATCATCGTGGCCGCGCGGAGCGGGGGCGGCGATCCGTCGATGAACCTCCGCCTCCGCTACGCCATCGACGACGCCAAAGCTGTCAGCATGCCCAAGGACAACATCGAGCGGGCGATCAAAAAGGGCACTGGCGAACTGGACGGCGGCAACTTGGAGTCGGTCGTTTACGAAGGCTATGGGGCCGGCGGCGTGGCCGTGCTCTGCGAAATCCTCACCGACAATCGCAACCGCACCGCCCCGGAAATCCGAAAGATCTTCGAGATGTCCAACGGCAAGCTCGGCAGCACCGGCTGCGTGGCCTGGATGTTCGACAGCAAGGGCCTGCTGCTGGTCCCGCGCGATCAGACCGACGAAGATACGCTCATGGAATTGGCCTTGGAACACGGGGCCGACGATGTCCGTGTCGACGGCGACAACTTCGAAGTCCTCTGTCCCCCGGACGCCTACGACGACGTGCTCGAGGCGGTCAAATCCGCCGGCTTGAAACCCGAGGTGGCCGAACTGGCCCTGATCCCCCAGAACACGGTCGATCTGGACGAGGCCGACGCGGGCAAGGTACTCAAGCTGATGGAGCGCCTGGACGACCACGACGACGTGCAAAGCGTGGCGGCCAACTTCAACATCCCCGACGACGTGATGGAGAAGATCGAGGCGGAAGAGTGACGTGAGAGTGACGTGCAACGCGCGAACGAGTAGCCTTCCGCCTCCGGAAGGAACTCAACCGTCTTGAGTTGCCACGGCACCGAGGCCGGCGCCAAAGGGCTTTCACTTCCATGCTGCCCGGTCAGTTCACGGGAGGATTGCAAAGTCGACTGTAGCTTGCGCTGAGCCTCCACTCGTCATTCTCGCGCCGGGCCGTCATTCCCGCGCCGGGCCGTCATTCCCGCGCCGGGCCGTCATTCCCGCGCACGCGGGAATCCAGGGAATTGAGACGGATCACTGGATTCCCGATACCCGCTTTCGCGGGCACAAGCTCCTCGGGAATGACGGAAGAAATCGACTTTGCAATCTTCCTGGGGCAGTTCATTTGGCTCGGCAGGAGACTCACCCTCCCGGGCCGGGAGCGTCGCCATTCCCGCGGTGCCGACTGCCTCACTCGTAGTGCTCCACCTTCGGCCAGTAGGTCTTGAACTCGAACTCGGGGCTGTTGTCCAGGTCGTGGCAACTGACGCACTGCCCGGCCTCCGACTCCTCCTTGGTCACCACCACCGCCTTGCGATATTTTTCGCGCTCCTCCTCGGTACCGTAGGTCTCGGCCCTGACGTGTAATTCGCCGGGACCGTGGCAGGTTTCGCAACCGGTGTCCTTCAGGTGCGGTGTTTCTTCGTAGTTGACGAATCCACTCTGGTAGGGGAAGTATTTTGTCGGGTGCCAGCCGATCACGTGGCAACTGACACACTCCGGGTCGTGGATGCGCTGCGGCTCGAGTTCCACCAGCGTCCGCCAGGCCTTGCCGTGGCCGCTGTCTTTCCAGATGTCGTACGAGGGTTCGTGACAGTTGCGGCATTCCTTCGAGCCGACGAACTTGCCGTTTCGCTCGCGGAGCGGGTGCGGTACCGGGCGCAGCCCCAGACCTTCCCAACCCAATTGCTTTAACTGGTTCTGATAGGCGGTGAGCAATAAGTGCATTGGCTCGGAGCGGGGGAAACGCGAGTCGAGCGGCACCCGCTGATAGCGCCACGGCTGCTGGGGATCGTCGTACAGGCCGAGCACCGTGGCGTTCATGCCCTTCTCGCCCACCTCGATCAGCAACGCATCGCTCCCCTCGATCGTCCGCGGCGCGGCGGGCGGCTCCGGTGCCCCGCCGGCGGTGACCACCACATCGAACTCCGGAAACTCCTTCGATAACGCCACGCTCTCCTCCACCGAGGCGTGGGCCAGGAGAATCTGCAGATTCGACTTTTCCAGCAACTCGGGCAAGACCCGGCGGATGCCCTCCTCGGGCGAGATGATCTCCACCTCGGCGTTGTTGACCGCCTTGCGATAGCTCTCACCCAGCACGCCGGTCACGCCGATGGTCATCCCGCCCGCTTCGATCAACCGACTGGTGGCGGTCAAGCCGGCATCGAACCCGAACAGGCCGACGTTGGCCGAGAGGAACGGCGTCTTTTGCTCGGCGGTGTCGGCGGCCACGGTGAGCAATTCCGCCGCCGGCAGCCGCAGGTCCGACTTGCCGAGCGTGATGGCGTCGTATTCCATTTGCCGCATGCCGTCGACCATGATCTGAAACTTGATCTCCGATTGCCGCCCATAGCCCTTGGCAATGCCTCCCACGTCCAGGCCGATGGTCGGCCAGTCGCGCTGCTGCCGCATATTCTTGAATAGCGAGTGGCGGCGGCTCATCCCGCCCTTCATCTTCTCCAAGCCCGCGCATCCGCAGGGCTCGATGTAGCCGTCCAGCCGGCCGGTGAAGACGATCGCCAACTCGGGCTTCGGCCAGCCGACAAAGATCGGGCCGTTCTCCTTGATCGGGTCGAAGTCGGGGTCGACTTTCTCCTTGCCGCTACGCGGAAGGTCGGCGTTGACGGTCGCCGAGCTGGACTCGTTGCCGTTGGCTTCACTCTCGCCCGATGCACTCGCACCGGAAGGGAGAGCAGCATCCGCGCCGTCGGGGGCGGAACCGCCATCAGGTTCGCCGGAGCGATGATCGGCGGAATCGGTCGTCGCGGTGTCGGTGTTCGGCCCCGTGCCGGTGCGCGGGGTGGGGCCATCGGGTGACGGGGCGTCGCTGCCCGACGTGTCGGCCGCCGCTTGGGACCCATTTGGAGCGGCGTCGGGCGAGTCGGCGGAAGCTGCATCGCGGGAAGTGTCGTCGTCCGAAGAATCGCTGGGAGCGGAATCGCTGGTCGGCGAGGCGGCGCTCGCGGGCGTGGAGTCGTCCGAGCCGCCTCCAGCCAGTTGATCGTCGGGCGAACAGCCCCCGATCGCGAGCAGCGCGGCGAGCAAGACTGGCGAAATCAGCCGCAACAACGACATCCCGGCGGGTGTACTGTCCGCGACGCTCGGTATCAACATGATGGTCCTCATCCTTAAGGCAGGGTTCCTTTGCTAGGGGGGCCAATGGTAAGAATCGTTCCCGCTGGCGGAGCCAAAGCAGCCGGGCCTTGTAACCGGGTTTCGCGACTTGGTCTTCCGGCTGCCCTACTGCTTCTCGACGACTGCGAAACGTACGCGGATGGGAATCTCTTCGGCCTTTGGTCGATTGGTCTTCAATCGCACTTCTCCCTCGTGGCCCGCCTCCGCCGCCCCCAGGTAACTGGTCGCAGGGCTGCCCGCCGGCACGGCGATCCACAGAGGCGTCTGGGTCGTCGCACCCCGGCCGATGTGCTTCGGCTCTCCCAGTTCCACTTCCAGCCAGTCGGGGATAATCCGTTCGACGGTATACTCGATCGGCTTGTCGCTTTGTCCCCGGGCGATCAGTAGAAGCTTTCGACGTGTTCCCGTTTGGGCATCCACTTTACCCAGGTCGAGCAGATTCTCCGGCCCGTTCCAGCCCGGCCCGACGCCCACCACGGTGACCGGTCCCGTGACGCGCCCCGTGACTTCCAACTCGAAGCTGGGTGCCTCGGGCAAATTGGTCTGAAGCTCGATTGTCTGCTGAAAGCGCCCCAGAGGCAACCCCGGTTTGACCTTCACCCGCACGCGGACGACGCTTTGCGTTGCCGGCGAATCGAGTTCGGCCGCGGGAATTGATGCGGTTTCGACTTCGAAAAACTCGGCCGTCCGATGATTCAGCATCTGATGGCCAACGATTTCCAGGTCGTCCGACACCGTCGATTCGAGCCGGGTTTCGGCCACGGCGGGCTCCCCCGCCGCCACGCGGCTGAAAACCAAGCTCGACGGATCGGCCGAGAGGGCCTCGATCATTTCGCCGGTGACGGTTAGCACCACGCGGGGACGCTGGGGATCGTTGGTGTGGACCGTGGCCGTCTGGCGATATGGGCCCGCGCCCGCATTGGCGTGCCAGCGCACAATGACGGGTGTGGACTCCCCCGGGGCCAAGTGGTCGTCGTCGATCTGGCCAAGTGTGCAACTACACGAGGTGTCGCCCACCTCGAGCTTCAGCGGCGCGTCGCCGACGTTCGTGAACGTGAAGGCATGCTCCCCCTCCGCGTTAACGTCCATCCTTCCAAAGTCGAACTCAGCGCGATCGATTTCGACGCGCGGCGTGTCGTGTGCATGTCCATCGGCGGTGTCGGTGGAGCCCGGCCGGGCGGCGTCGCCGGCTTCGCGCTCCAGCCCGCCGTCCACGCGCCACCATGCGGTCGCCCAACCGGCGGCGACTCCCAGGGCGACGGAAATCATCAGGATGATTGCGGTTCTCATGTCGCATTTCCGAAGGTGACCGGGTAGCGGTACAACTCGAGCCAAGGGTCAAGCCGCGGGGGGCTCGCAGGGGGGTTGCAGAGTCGATTGCAGCTGGTGTTAAGCCTCCACATGTCATTCCCGCGCCGGGCCGTCATTCCCGCGCACGCGGGAATCCCCTCCACCCGTCATTCCCGCGCACGCGGGAATCCAGGGACGCTGTTGACCGTCAGCAGCTTCACCTGCCCGTCATTCCCGCGCACGCGGGAATCCAGGGAATTGGGACGAATCACTGGATTCCCGATACCCGCTTTGCGGGCACAAGCTCCTCGGGAACGACGGAAGAAATCGACTTTGCAATCCTCCTGGCTGGCCCGTGAACGCTTACTCACTCAGTATCCCGCCGATCCGGCACGGGATCAACCTCCGATGGCGGTCGCCGCGCGGCGTCATGCACCACATGCTCCACCCGGGTCTTCAGTTCCGGCGGAAGCTTTTTGTCGGCGTGCGGCGTGATGCGATCCAGTTCCAACGCCCGGCCGGCGTGCTCGGCTGCTTGTTTCATTTGTCCTGCCGCGGCGTGGGCCACGGCCAGCTGGCCATGCACGGTGGGACTGTTGGGGTAAAGCCAAGAGGCTTTGGTCAGTGCCGCGACCGCCTTCTTTGCGTCGCTCGTCCGGCCGGTTCGTTCCCACGCCCGCAGGTAGAACCGCCCCGATAGTTGCCACTGGGCGGCCGACTCTGGCCGCAGTTGCAGCGTGATCGTGTCCTCGCGTTCAAAGCGACGGAAGGCGTCCGGGTCGCCGTCGCGCCACCACCGCTGGAACGCCAGTGAGGCCAATTGGCGATGCGGCCTTGCCCAAAGCGGATCGGCCTCGGCCGCGCGGCGCCAATCATCGCGCGCGGCGGGCAAATCTCCTCCCGCCATCGCAGCTTGGGCCGATCGGGCCGCCCCCCGCGCTCGCACCACCGGTCCAGCCGCCGACCAGTAACAGGCAATCGCCAGCAGTGTCACCAAGGTGACAATCACCCAATTGAACCAGCGCAACGGTTTCCGTCCGGGTGTAACTGAATCTTGTGCTTCTGGTTGGACAGTCACTGCCGCGAGCAGCCAGAATGTCATGGCAACGCCGGGAAAAGCGATCCCACCGGCGGCCAACAGGTGCACCAGCAGGACGGCGATCGCGACGGCCGGCAGCCATCGCGGCAGGCACCCTTCGCGCACCCACGGCCATAACGCGGCGACGGTAGCGGCCCAAAGCGGCAGCCCGATCACCACGGCCATGAGCCCCGGCGGAGCGACGCTCAGCAGCCCCAGCGGGATGCTCAACGGAAACCCTAGCCCGCCGCCAATCAGGATCCAACACTGTGGTCCGGGGCACAAGCGAGAGGGCGGTGCCCGTTCGGATGAAGCACGGGCAGAGGCGCGGCGGTCGCGCTTTCCACCCCTGTTCGCTTGGCGTGGGAGCCGTGTTCGAGGGCCTTTTTCCGTCAGGTCACCGTCGCCTTGCCGTTCCGTGTGCTCCCTGCGATCGCTTCGCACCGCCGCCGCCGCCTTCATTGCGAGCAAGATGAGCACGATGACCAGCAGCGCCGCGGCGGGTGTTCCAGCGGTGGCCCAAACCTCCAACAGGAAGTTGTGCGGGTCGGCCACTTCCTCGCTGGCGGTGGGCAGTTTGTATCGCGTGTAGGCGAACTGGAAGTTGCCCGGTCCCACGCCCAGCCAAGGGTGATCGGCGATCATCTCGGCCGTGGATCGCCAATATTGCAGGCGGTAGCCCAGCGACTTCGCTGCCTCGGCCAGCCGCCCTCCAGCCGCCGATGCGCTAAGGAGGGCCGCGACGATGACCAGCGGAATGACCAGCCACGCCAGCACTCGCCAACAACGCCACTTCCCCGGCCAGCGTCGGACGAGGCAAGTCATCACCAGCAGCACCGCGCCCAGCAGCGTGGCCAGCACCGCACTGCGGCTATGAGTCAGCCAGAGGCAGGCGATCACCAGCGCTGCCGGCAGCGCGACGAATATCAGCGGATAGCGCCGGCCGCCGCCGAAGAGCAGCACCCCCAGCAGCACAATCAGCCACGGGGCCAGATATCCGGCCAGCGAATTGGCCAGGGCGAAGCTGCCGATCGGCTCGGGGCTCCCCAGCCGATCCTCGAACTGTTTTCTGGCGGGCGACTCCGGGTCCGTCGTCACTCCGGCCGCCCGCAGCGACGCCTCCGGGTCGGCCCGATAGGCGGCCCGGGTGGCCGGCATCTCGAGACCCCACTGATACAGCCCATAGCCCGAAAGGGCGACGGCCAAGCCAGCCATCACCACGAGCATCGCGCGGGCTTGCGCGGCATTGCGGAGCAGTTGTCGCAGCAGCAGGAACGCCGCACCCATGCCGACCCATTGCCAGAGCATGTTCAGCGCGGGGCGGGGGCTGCCACCGACCGACGTGGCCGCCGCCAGGGCCGTCGCGGCAATCCAGACGATCAGCAGCAGGAGGGCCGCGTCGATCCAACCGAAGCGGATCGGCACTTTGTCGGCCGCCGCATCCGGCTTATCACCGCCCTTTGGCGACGAGCCGTCCGCGGATGGCTTGCGTAGCCGGCTCAGTGCCCAAGCCACGCCCACCACCAGCCAGAGCATCACCCAAGTGAGCCCGTCGCCGTCAGCGGCGGATTCGCTGGGATAGAGCGGACGGGCGACCAGCAGCGCCGCGGCCGCTCCCAGCAGATAGTCGTCGATGCGCGCGGTGGGTTTCATTGCCAGGTTAACGTCGGGCAAGGCCGGTGGCTATTGTTCAAGCGTCCGCCATGGCAAGACGAGCCCACGGGGCGGTGCCCCTTGGCTTGGGAGTCAATCAAGCATTTCAGTCCATCGTTTCACTCGATCACAGCACTCAAACGTCCAGGATCATCGCCGCCGGCCGGCGGTCTCCAGAACTCCGACCAGCAGTAGCACGCAACCGACCAGCAGCAACACGACCACCGCGCCGCTCGTGTCGACCTGGCGCAGCAGCAGGGCGCCCAGCCCGCAGGTGGCGGTGGCCAGGTAAATGGTGGCCACGGCCTGCCCCCGGCTCATGCCCAATTCGACCAGACGGTGGGAGAAGTGCCGCCGATCGGCACTGAACGGACTGCGGCCAGCGCGAAGCCGAATCATCACCACCGTGGCCGTATCGTACAACGGCACGGCCAGCACGCACAGCGGGGCGAGGATCGCGTGCCGTGGGGTGGACGCTCCAGCGAATGTGGCGGTCAGCGTCGCCATGGCGATCAGGTAGCCGACCAGATAGCTCCCGCCATCGCCCATGAACAGGCGAGCCGGCGGACGATTGTGCAACAGAAACCCCAGCAGCGAGCCGACCAGCACCAGTAGGAAGCCGCCGACGAACAGTTGTGGCTGGTCGCCGCCGGCCGGGTCGGGAGCGCCGAGCATCACCGCGGCCAAGATGCCCGCGGCGATGGCTGCAACGCCGGCCGACAGCCCGTCCATGTTGTCCAGCATGTTGAACGAATTGGTCAGTCCGACGATCCAGAGCACGCTTAGCGTGCCGGTCAGCCAGGGCAGCTCGACGAACAGGCTCAGCCGCCAGCCGAGAAGCACCATCACCACGGCGACCAGCGTCTGCGCGGCTAGCCGAATCGACCAGTGCAGCCCGCGACGGTCGTCCACCAGCCCGACGATCATCAACGCGGTGCCGCCGGCGAGCAAGGCCCAGAGATGGGCGGACCGCTGCCACAGCCCGGGCAAGTGAACCGCGAGCGGCTCCGGCAGCAAGCGATCGGCGGGCAGAATCCCGGCGATCAGCAGCCACAGCGTGAGTTGTGCCGCGGCCAGTGGTCCGACCACACCCAGCCAGATGGCCAGCCCGCCGCCGGTGGGTACCGCGCGGCCGTGATTCTTGCGTTCGCTGGGCCGATCGATCAGGCCCCACCGGGGTGCCCAACGGCGCACGGCCGTTCCGCTCATCGCCGAAACGAGCAGGGCGGGCAATAGCGAGCCGGCGATCAGCCAGGGCAAAGCGGCCTCGTTCATTGCTGGCCCTCCGGCGCCGGGCTCGCGGCGAGATACTCCCGACAGCGATCGAAGAACGCATGGTAATCCGCTCGACGATAGTCGGCGAAGGTGAACTCGTGATGCCGCCAGCCGCCACGGCGGTAAAACAAGGTCACTTCCGCGAAGATGCCGTCGCGCAGATAGATGCGGTGGGCGAAGTCCTTCGTCGAGGTGAGCACCAACTTGCCGCGAGTGAGATAGCCCGGGTCGAGGTTCAGCGGCCGCGGTTCCTCATGCGACGATTCGCGGGCGTACTCCTCTTCCCAGGCGTTGGTCAGACGTTTGTCGTCGACCGCCCGAGCCGGATCGTAGCCGGAGGGGAAGACGAGGAACAGCTTGCGCAAGCCGGCGCCCATCGACGGGGTGTAATAATCGGTTTGCTGGAAGTCGAACAAAGGGCTTTCCAGCGCGGGCGGGCCCCAGGCCGCCTCCGCCCGCCGCCGGGCCCAGTGCAAGGCCTCGTCGTGCCGGCTGAAGGCCGCCAAGAGGAGTAAGGCCGGAGGATGCTGCGTGGGTTGGCCCATCAGGTCTTGGAGGAATCAGGTCCGTTAGGTCCGGCTACACATCGTCCGACGGGTCCGCCCGCAACAGAGCCGTGAAACCGGCCTGCTCGAAGTGGTGATCGTAGGTCAGGGCCCGGCGCACATCGTGGCTACGCATCACTTCGAAGCTGATGCAGTCGGTCAGCGACCAGTGCTTATCGGTTCGGCGGCGATGCAGCCCCAAGCCGGCACGAAACAGGGCAGGTGAGGCAGGAACGACGTGCCAAAACGGATTGGCCATCAATGCGTCGACCATTTGGTGAATGGAAGACCGCTCTGGCGGCGCCGACAGCCCATCGACCGTTTCGATCAGCACGTATTCGGTGGTCAAGAGTGCTTGGTCCGCCGCCTCGGCCCATGCCACCGCTCGGGCGTGCAACGAATCGCGCGAGTTGGCGATCGCGACAAAATAGCTGGTGTCGACAAAGATCACGGCTTCTTCGGGGTCCCGTGGACGTAATGGTCGATCTGGGCCGCGTAGTCGCTCGGCCTATCTTCGTTCGGCGGAAACTGACGGGCAATCTCCACAAGCTCCATCAGTGGTCTTGAAGACTTGCCGTGCTCACCCGGCGGAACCAGCGAAAGCTCCACCTCGCACCGCTCGGGCAAATCGACCGGCTCCGTTGGACGAAAAACACCGTTCTCGTAGATCGCGTGAATTGAAGTCATGTTTCGATTCTCCTGATGCGACGGGCACCCTTCCCCCAAGGTAGTCGACCGAGCGAGCGACGGCAAGCCAGACACGCGCGGCGAATTCGCTCAGCGCCGACGCATCGCGGCGCGGAAACGGGCGGCGCTGCCGCGTTCCTCGGCAATCCATCCGGCCACGGTCTCGGCGGCCGTGCTCAAATCGATCATCTCGGCCTCCTTCTCCCACCGCCACTTGACCTCAAGCTTGCCTTCCTTCAGACCCCGCGGACCGATCACGATGCGGAGCGGCACGCCGATCAGGTCGGCGTCGTTGAACTTCACGCCCGCCCGCGCGTCGCGATCATCGACTAGCACCTCGATGCCGGCGTCGTTGAGCTTCTCGCCGAGTTCGTCGACCACGCCGGCCGTTTGTTCGTCGCCGGCCTTCATGGGCACGAGCAAGACTTCGTAGGGAGCGAGGCTCACCGGCCAGACGATGCCGTGCTCGTCGTGGCTCGTTTCCACCGTGGCGGCCAGCAGCCGGTTGATGCCGATTCCGTAGCAGCCCATGATGATCGTCTGCTGCTGTTCCTTGTCGTCGAGGAACCGCGCGCCGAGGGCTTCGGAGTATTTCGTGCCGAGCTTGAAGACGTGGCCCGCCTCGATCGCGTAACGCTCGGTGACGGTGGCGGAGCAACGGGGACAGGGGTCGCCACTGACGGCGTTGCGCAGGTCGGCGAACCGCTCGACGGTGAAATCGCGGTCAAGGTTGACGCCCGTCAGGTGCCGATCAGCGGCGTTGGCGCCGGTGGCGGCGTTGACCATCGGCTTCACGTCGGCATCGGCATGGATTGGGATCGGCTGGGCTAGGCCGACCGGCCCGGCGAATCCGACCGGGGCGCCGGTGACCCGCTCGATCACATCCGGCTCGGCCAGTTCCAGCTTTTCGGCTCCGAGCAGGCGTCGCACCTTGCCCTCGTTGGCGTCATGATCGCCGCGGACGAGGATGGCCACCGGTTTGCCGTCGGCCATATAGATGAGGGTTTTGATCAGTTGGCGCGGCTCGATCTTGAGCATCCCGCTCACCTGTTCGATGGTGCTTGCACCCGGCGTGTCGACCGTTTTCAGTTCTTCCAGCGGCACATCGGGGCGGACGACGTCGCGGGCGCCAATCTCGGCCTTCTCCTGATTGGCCGCGTAGCCGCACTCGAAGCAGTGCAACACGGTGTCTTCGCCGTTCTCGGCGGGGACCATGAACTCGTGGCTGGCGTCGCCGCCAATCGGGCCGCTCTCGGCCTCCACGGGCAGATACTCCAGCGCGCATCGCTCGAACACCCGGCAATACGCCGAGTACATCTTGTTGTAGCTCTCGGCTAATGACTCCACGGTGGGGTCGAAGCTGTAGGCGTCCTTCATCAGGAATTCGCTGGTTCGCAGCACGCCGAACCGCGGCCGCTCCTCGTTGCGGAACTTGGTCTGAATTTGATAGAGCGTGACGGGCAACTGCCGGTAGCTGGAAACGGTGTGGGTGATCATGTCGGTGATCACCTCCTCGTGCGTGGGGCCCAGGGCCATCTGGACCTTCCGCCCGGGCCGCGGCACGGCGAATTTGATCAACACATTGCCGAAGGCTTCCACCCGTCCGCTGCGTTCAAACAGCGAAAGCGGCGCCAGAGCCGAGAGATGGAGTTCGACAGCCCCGGCGGCGTTCATTTCCTCGCGGACGATCTGCTCGGCCTTCCGCAGCGAGCGGAGCCCTAGCGGCAGGTAGTTGTAGGCCCCGGCCATGGTCTGGCTGATCAGGCCCGCGCGGAGCATGAGGACGTGGCTGGGGATTTCCGCCCCTTCGGGCGTTTCCTTCATCGTGGGGATGAATGTCTTCGACCAGAGCATGGAGATTGATGGGCTGGGGAGGCTGGGGTTGCGGAATCGGTTGAGCGGTGGTCCGGCAACGTCGAACGGACGGTGCGGAAACATGGCCCGCGCGGGGAAAGGACGCATTCTACGTCAACTGCCCGGAAAGACCAAGAGCGGTCGCCCCGGCGCAGCCCTTGTGGCCTTGTCCCGGCGGCGCTACAATCGCCGGAATGGTCGGTCGCGGGCCAGCGTTCTGGAAACGGACAGCTTCCGCGGCGGCTGGCACGGGCATCCCGCCAATGCCGGGTCTTGTCGACAGGTATGATGCCATTGACACCGACCGGCAAGATGTCCGCGGCACTCACGAAAAATCGACCTTACCTCGAATCACGCTCGGAAGGATTTTCATGTCGCGTCGCTTTATCAATCAGTTGGGTCAGCAGGAGGCGGTCGACGAGGTATTCGTCGCTTCCGGGAAGCAACTTCGGCCGAACCGGAACGGAAACCTCTACCTCCAGGTGGAACTGGCCGACCGGACCGGCTCGATCGGTGCCCGACTTTGGAACGCCGACGAAACGATTTATCAGTCGTTCAACGACGGCGACTACCTGCGCGTGCAAGGCAACACGCAGCTTTTTCAGGGGGCGTTGCAGATGATCGCCAAGCGGGTGGAACGGGTGGAGCCGGACGCGGTCGACCCCGGCGACTTTATTCCCGAGCCGCCCTCGGGCAGCGAGCAGTATCTGGCACGGATCAACGAGTTGCTCCGCGGTCTGAACGATCCGCATCTGAAAACGCTGGCCGAGTGCTTCTTGATGGACGAGGCGTTGATTGGCCAACTAGCGCTGGCTCCCGCCGGTACCAAGCACCATCATGCCCGGCATGGAGGTCTGCTGGAGCACGTGGTGGGGCTCATGGAATTGGTGGATCGCGTGGCGCCCCAATACCCACGCATCGATCGCGATCTGCTGATGTTGGGCGCGTTCCTGCACGACCTGGGTAAGACCCGCGAACTGAGCTATCAGCGGGGCTTCGAATACACCGACGAGGGACAATTGCTCGGCCATCTGATCATTGTCATCGAGATGCTCGACGGGAAGCTGGCCGACGCCCAGCGGCTCTCCGGCGAGCCGGTGCCCGCGGAGACCGTGCTGCGGCTGAAACACATGCTGCTGAGCCACCATGGCGAGCAGGAGTTTGGCAGCCCCAAGGTGCCCATGACGCTGGAAGCCCTGGCCCTGCACGTGCTCGACCTGCTGGACGCGAAAATCAACGCCTTCGAGCAAGTGATCGACGAGGATCCGAACTCCGACAGCCCTTGGACCACCTACCAGCCACTGCTGGGACGCAAAATCTATAAGGGGAAGAGCTGAATCGAGCGGTCGTGGTCGTCCAGCTTGTTGATCATCTGGCCGCCGTTGACAAACGCATGCCATAGGTGCATATTTATATGCATGAGAACAACGCTCAACATCGACGACGCCATCCTGGAGGAGGCCGCTCGGCTGACCGGGGTGCATGAAAAGACGGCCCTGGTGCGGATGGGCTTGCAGAGCCTCATCGCCCGTGAGTCCGCCCGACGCCTAGCGAAACTGGGGGGAACCGAACCCAGGCTTCACCCCGTCCACCGCCGGAGACCCAGTTGATGGTTTTGGCTGACACATCGGTTTGGGTCGACCATTTCCATCAGGCGTCCGTTAAGCTCGCGGCTTTGCTCGATGACGGCGAAGTGGCCATCCACCCGTTCGTAATCGGCGAACTGGCTTGCGGCAACCTGACCAATCGAACGGAGATCCTCTCGCTCCTACATTCCCTTCCGGCCGTGGCGCGGGTCGAGGATGACGAAGCCCTCTTCTTCATCGAGCGGCATTCGCTGGCCGCACGGGGACTCGGGCTGGTCGACGTTCACCTGCTCGCGTCCAGCCGAATGACTGGCGATCCCCTTTGGACAAAGGACAAACGGCTGATGGCCGTGGCGGCGGAGTTGGGGCTGGACTTCCGCCCGTAGCATTGAAAAGACTTCGTATGACCTACTTTCGCGACAACATTCTGGCAATGGCCGGCTACACCCCGGGCGAGCAGCCGCGGGGCGCCGACATCGTCAAGCTCAATACCAACGAGAACCCCTACCGCTGCTCGCCGGCGGTGGACGAGGCGATCGAAGAAACCCTGCGCCGAGGACTCGGGCGATATCCCGATCCGATGGCCGAGTCGTTCCGCCTCCGCGCGGCCGAGGTGCTGGGCGTCGAGCCCGAATGGATCCTGGCCGGCAACGGCAGCGACGACATCCTCACCATCGCCACCCGGGCGCTGGTGGGCGAAGGCGAAACGCTACGGCTGCCCTATCCCAGCTACATCCTCTACCGCACACTGGCTGAGATCCAGAATGCCCGCTGGGAGGAGATCCACTTCCAGCCGGACTGGTCGCTGCCCAGCGCGTTCGGCGAGGCGAATGAAGGGCTGCGGCTGGTGTTTCTGCCCAACCCGAACAGTCCCTCGGGCACGATGATCCCGCCGGAGGCGATCCTCGCAATGGCCGAGCGCTTGCCCTGCCCCTTGCTGGTCGACGAGGCCTACGCCGACTTCGCCGAGACGAACTGCCTCGACCTGGTCCGGCGGTGCGAGCGGGTGATGGTCTCCCGCTCGCTGAGCAAGTCTTATGCGCTGGCCGGGCTGCGGTTCGGCTATGTGGTGGCGCAGCCGCCCGTAATCGAGCAACTGGCCAAGGTGAAGGACTCCTACAACTGCGACGCCCTGTCGATCGCCGCCGCCACCGCCGCCATTGGCGACCGGCAGTGGCTGGCCACCACGCGGGCGAAGATCATCGCCACCCGTGAACGGCTAACCGCGGCGATGCGGGAACTCGGATTCGATGTGGTCCCCTCGCAGGCCAATTTCACCTGGAATACGCACCGCGAGCAGCCGGTCAAGCCGCTCTTCGAGGAACTCCGCCGACGGCATATCCTGGTGCGATATATGGATTATGCGGGTTGGGGCGATGGGTTGCGAATCAGCGTGGGCACCGACGCCGAAGTGGACCGCTGCCTCGACGAGCTGCGAAAAGTGGTATGATTAAACGATGTCCCGAACCGCAACGATCAAACGCGAAACGGCCGAAACCCGGATCGAGCTGCGCCTAAACCTGGATGGGACGGGCCAGGCCGACGTGCAATCGGGGGTGGGCTTCTTCGACCACATGCTCGATCTGCTCGCCCGGCATGCGGCCGTCGATCTATCGCTCCGCGCCGAAGGCGATCTGCACGTCGACCAGCACCACACGGTCGAGGACGTGGGCATCTGTCTGGGCGAGGCCCTGCGCGAAGCACTGGGCGAGAAGCGGGGGATCCGCCGCTATGGGCACTTCACCCTGCCGATGGACGAGACACTCGTCACGGCGGCGGTCGACCTGGGCGGCCGGCCCTACTTCGTCCAGCAGATTGACTTGCCGCAGTCGAAGATCGGCGAGTTCGACAGCGAATTGGTGATCGACTTCTGGGAAGCCGTGGCGATGAACGCCCGCTGCAATCTCCACATCGTGGTCCACTACGGTCGCAACACCCACCACGTGGCCGAGGGCGTCTTTAAGGCTTCAGCCCGGGCGTTGCGAATGGCCCTGGAGTCGGACCCGCGGCTTGGCGACGTGCCGAGCACGAAGGGCACGCTCTGAGCAGCCGGGTACTCCGTCGGCGTAAAAGTGGGCGATCTGGGTGGTCCGGGGACGGCGCCGGCCGGCACAATCGGCTTATCTGACATTTTCGTTACAGATTTCCTGGCTTCCCGGACGATAGGGGATCGTGCTGCGGCTCGCCGCCGAGCCTTTCCCGCCAGGGAGTGACGGGGCCGGCGCGGCCTGGTCGTCTCGCTCACTGCTAGCTCGGAGGTCAAGTCATGCGTTCGCTCATCGCACCAGTTTCCGTGGCGTTGGTTTGTTTGCTCGCCACGATGTCCCCGGCCGCCGAGATGGGCGGCTATGCCTTCGCGCCAGACGCCTCCGCCGCGGGCTCCGCCTGCGGGATGGGGGCCACGTGCGGCCCCGAGTTCGATGCGTGTGGCGACTCCTGTTTCGCCGGCGGATACGGGGATTGCTGCCCGGCGACCTGGACGGTGCACGCCGACGCCCTGTTTCTTACCCGAAGCGACGCCAAGAGCCAAACCTTGGTGACCGACGGTAGCGAAGAGGTGATGAACACCAGCGATTTCGATTTCGGATACCAGACCGGTCTCGACTTTCAACTGATTCATCACACCTGTTACGGCTGGGACGTGGAAGCCGCTTTCATGATGGTCGATTGGTGGCAGGATAGCCGCACCGTCACCGGAACCGGACTCTCGGCCGACGGTGCTTGGAACGGCGGCTTCGGTGGCGGCGATGAAGTGGTCGGCCGTTATGGCTCCAGCCTCTACAGCACCGAAGTCAACCTGCGACGTCCGATGGCTGGTGGAATCATCACGCCGCTGATCGGCTTCCGCTGGATCGATTTGCACGACGAGTTCATGCTCGACATGACACAGACTTCAGGCTCATACGTGCCCGGAATTGTGAGTGCCACGAACGTGGACAATCATCTTTACGGACTACAGATCGGCGGCGACTTCGTGATCGTCGATACCTGCAAGTTCCGCGTGGAAACGCTGCTGAAGGCCGGCATCTACGGCAACGTGGCCGACCAGCGAACCTACTCCACGAACCAAGGTATCGGCGTGGTTGGTGCGGCCGAAGCCAACAAGACCACCACCGCTTTCGCCGGCGACGTAAAACTGACCGGCGAATACAAGATCACCGACGGCGTTTCGCTCCGTGCCGGTTACCAGGTGATGTGGCTCGAGGGCGTCGCCCTGGCGCCCGAGCAATGGGACAACACCGATCTGACCGGTGGGACGGCGACGCTCGATGACGAGGGCAGCCCACTCTATCACGGGGCCTTCGCCGGGGTGGAGATTCGCCGGTGAGACGCCGGTTGTCAGTGGTACGTGGCAGCCAACGACAAGAAAAATCTCAGGCTCGCCGGAGCTGGACAAAATAGAAGCCCGCTGGCCGTCGCCAGCGGGCTTTTCCATTGATTCGCCGCGATCCTTCCGAGATCACTCGTTCACATAGGTTTCCAGGAACCGGGCCAGGCGGTGGAAATCGCTGCCCGGCTCGATGTAGCGGACCACGGTGACGAGCGTTTCGGGGTCGACCAGTTGGCTGAAGGGCACGTAGTTCAACTCCAGTTGTCCGGAGATGGAGACCATCACGCCGTCGAGGCGTTTCTCGACCAGTGCCCGGTAGGCCCCCACGCCCAGTTGGCTGCCGAGCATCACGTCGAAGGCCTGCGGGCGGGCACAGCGGCTTTCGTAGCCCAGTTGCAGTCCGGTGATTTTCTTTTCGCGTCCGGTCTGTTTCTTGTATTCTTTGCCCACGCGGTCGGAGAAGAGCCGGCTGAGGTTGAGCTTCGAGATGGCGATGTGGCCGTGTTCGTCGCGAGGCACGCCCTCGATGTGGGTGTAGGGGAGCAGCTCGGCCAAACCCTCGGCCAGCACAATGACGCCGTAGGGCTTGCCTTCGGCTTCTTCGCGGACGCGCATCGTGGCCACGATGCGTTTGATCACTTCGTCGAAGTCCATTACCCGCCGGATTTGGGTTTTGCCGGTGGTGGGGTCCTTCACTTCCTCGCTGGATTCGTATTTGCCGGTGATGTCCTCGACGCTGATCACCAGGCTCGCTTCGCCGGCGATGGCCGCGCCGTAGGCCAGCCAGCCCGCGCTGCGGCCCATGGTTTCGGCGATGAAGTAGGCGCGGTTGGCTTCGCCGTCGGCCAGCAGGTTGCGGATCTCGCCGGCCAGCACCTCCACGGCGGTGAAGTAGCCGAAGGTGAAGTCGATGCCCATGTAGTCGTTGTCGATCGTCTTGGGCAGATGCACCACGGGGATGCGGGGCGCGTCGGCCGGGAGCCGCTCCTGGTACATGCGGAACTTGTTCGCCGTCTTCAGCGTGTCGTCGCCACCGATTGAGATCAGCGCGTCGACTCCCAGCGAACGCAAGGCCTGGTAGACTGTGTTCAGGGGCTTCGATCGCTCGGGATCGTCCAGGTGCTTGGGATCGGCCACGGCCTTGCCGGGGTTGGCCCGCGCGGTGCCGATAATGATTCCCTGCGAGTTCCGCGTCCGCTTCAGCACTTTGTGGTCGATTTTGATATAGTGGCGGCCCTCTTCCAAGGCGGAGCCGTCGGAGTATTCCATCAGGTGGGAGTAACCGTGGAGGATGCCCACCACCTCGATGTTGTTCCGCAGAAACGACACAGCCGCGCAGGAAATGACCGCATTGGCCGCCGGCGCCGGACCGCCGGCAAAGAGAATGGCGACGCGCTTGATGTTGGATTCGGTTTGGGGTGGGCGGGAAAGCGTGCTGCTCATGACGACTCCAGGAATGTTGCTGTCTGATGGTGAAGGGTTGGTGTGGTTATCCGCCTGCCGGACCGTCTTGTGCCCGGCATGGGATGCAATCAGTTCAGTCGTGAATCATCCGGAAGGCCTTTCGGGCCGGTCCTTATTTCCGCGGGTTCCGCAAAAGGGGGAGCCGACGTCCGGACCGTTCCGGCTTTGACAGCGAGACCCCCGAAGCGCGGCTCGCCCTCCTGGTCGGCTCCCAACGCGTGGTCAACTCAACCAGGTTCGCTCGATGAACGTGGTGTCGAACTCCGCATCGCGGAAGGCCGGATGTTCGAGGATCTCGCGTTGCAGCGGCTGCGTGGTACTGATGCCGCCCACCTGCAATTCGTCCAGCGCCCGCAGCATGCTGGCGATGGCTTCGTCGCGCGTGGGCTGATGCACCAGCAGCTTGCCGATCATCGAGTCGTAATAGGGCGAAACGGTGTAGCCCGCATGAACGTGCGAATCCCAGCGCACCCCGAATCCACCGGGGACGAACAAATCGGTGATTTTGCCCGGGGTGGGTCGGAAATTCTTGCTGGGATCCTCGGCGTTGATGCGGCACTCGATCGCCGAGCCGCGCGGCCGAATGTTCTCCTGGCGGAAGGCCTCGGGCAGCGGCTCGCCGGAGGCCACCAGGAGTTGGGCCTTGATCAAGTCCAGCCCGGTCACCAACTCCGTCACCGGATGCTCGACCTGAATTCGGGCGTTCAACTCGATGAAGTAGAAGTTCCCGTCGCGGTCGACGATGAACTCCACCGTGCCGGCGTTGGTGTAGTCGGCCGAGCGGATCAGGCGGACGGCCGACTCGCAGATGGCCGTGCGCGTCTCCTCGGGCAGGTTCGGCGCGGGGCTCTCTTCGATCAGCTTCTGATGGCGACGCTGCATCGAGCAATCCCGCTCCCACAGATGGACCGCGTTGCCGTGATGATCGGCGATCACCTGCACTTCCACATGGCGCGGATGCTCGACGTATTTCTCCAGATAAATGTCGGCACTGCCGAAGGCGGCCTGGGCCTCGGCCTGAGCCTGTTGCACGGCGCTGCGCAGCGCCAGATCGTTGACGGCGACGCGCATCCCGCGTCCCCCGCCGCCGGCCGACGCCTTGATCAACACCGGGAAGCCGATTTCGTGGGCCAGCGACACGGCCTGACCTTCACTTTCGATCAACCCTTCGCTGCCCGGCACCGTGGGCACGTTGGCTTCCATGGCCAGGCGTCGCGCGGCGTTCTTGTCGCCCAGCAAGGCCATCGCTTCGTGGCTGGGGCCCACGAATTCGATGTGGCAACTGCGGCAGACCTCGGCGAAGTGGTGATTCTCGGCGAGGAACCCATAGCCGGGATGGATCGCCTGCACGTTGCCCACTTCCGCCGCGCTGATCACGCGGCTGATCTTCAGGTAGCTGTCGGTCGCGCGGGCTGGGCCGACGCAGTAGGCCTCGTCGGCCAACTGCAGATAGGCGGCCCCGCGATCCGCTTCGCTGAAAATGGCCACCGTTTCGATGCCCAGCTCGCGGCAGGCACGAATGATCCGCAGGGCGATCTCGCCTCGGTTGGCAACTAGTATCCGCTTGAACATGGGCCGGGCAACTCCGAATTAACCGCGCGTGTCCACCTTGAACAGAGGCTGTCCGTACTCGACCGGCTCGCCATTGTCCACCAGGGCGGTAACGATCTTTCCGGAGACCTCGGCCGGGATCTGATTGAAGACCTTCATGGCCTCGATGATGCAAACGGTCGTGTCCGCACCCACGTGATCACCCACCTTGACGTACGGCGGCGACTCCGGGTCGGGAGACGAATAAAACGTGCCGACCATCGGGCTGATGATCTGCGTGATGTGCGCTGGATCGGCCGCTTCGGACGCCGGCGGGGTCTCGGCGGGGGCGACGGGTGCGGCCGGCGGGGGGGCGGCGGGAGCCGGGGCCGCCGGCGCGACCACCTCGGCCACCTCGCCCGCGGAGCGACGCAGTTGAATCCGCGTTTCGCCCTGTTGAAGCTCCAACTCGTTGAGTTCGTGCTCTTTCATCAACTCGACAAAACGGCGGATCTTCCGCACGTCGAACACGTCTTGAGAGGACGAGGAACCAGCCATACGTTTCTTCCCTTCCCGATTTTCGGTCGCGCGATTGCCAACTCGACGGACTGGAAGTCCGTCCCACGGATGTCGCCGTACTCCGAAGATGCCCGGCCGGCTCGCGGCCTTAGCAAACCATCTCGTCGAATTCCTTCGGCACGCTCGTCAGTACCTCGTGACCGTCTTGTGTAACGAGCACGTCGTCCTCGAGGCGGACCCCGCCCAAGTCGGGTAGATAGACGCCCGGCTCGACGGTGATCACCATGCCTGCTTTCAACTCTTCATCGCTACGGCTGGAGATGATCGGCGCTTCATGAACTTGCAGCCCAATGCCGTGTCCCAAACCATGCCCGAAGTACTTGCCCAGGCGGGCGTCACTGATCACCCCGCGAGCAACGCCGTCCAACTCCTTCAGGGTGATCCCGGGCCGGACCGCGGCGATTGCTTCCTGCTGGGCCTTCAGCACGACCCCGTAGGCCCGACGCATTTTTGCGGAGATTTTATCGAGCATCAGAACCCGGGTCAAGTCGCTCACATAGCCGTTGCGACGCGCGCCCCAGTCGATCAACAGCAAGCCATCCCGTCCGACCGGCTCCTCGCACGGCACGGCATGCGGCAGTGCGGCCTGCGGGCCGGCGGCGATGATCGACGGAAAGGACGCCGCACGCGCCCCCAGACGCCGCATCTGATACTCCAGTTCGTCGGCCAGTTGCTTCTCCGTCTGATCCCGACGCACCGTGGCCCGGATCGCGGCAAACGCCCGCTCGGCAATATCCACCGCGTCGCGGATGAGTTCGACCTCCTTGGCGTCTTTCACTTGCCGCAACTCGGAAACCAAGCCCGACGACGAAACCACCTCCACCGATGTCAGGCGTTCCGTCAGCGTCTCCCGGAAGCCGACGGTCGCCGAATGGCTCTCGATCGCCAACTGTTGGACCTTCGACTGCCGAACAACCCGTTCAATCAAGTCCATCATCTTCAGGGACGGACCTCGGGTTTCGGCCTCAAGTCCCGGGCACTCCTGACTGATTTGCGTCGTGTAGCGACCATCGCTGAGCAAGACCTCGCCATCTTGACGCACCAATAGGTAGCTGTCGTCGCCGGTGAACCCGGTGAGATAAGTGACATTGGTGAAGTCGGTGACCAGAAGGGCCTCGAATCCGGCCTTCTTCAAGGATCGCCGGAGCTTCCGGCGGCGCTTTTCATAGTCCACGGAGTTCTCTCCTATATCGGGGGAAGCGGGTATTAGACCACCGTTGGCTCGAACTTTCAACCGGCAGGGGCCGTGGTGGCCGCTTTCCCCTCGCAGGGGTGGGGTGGCGTGGCGGCTTACCGATGCGATCACGCGGCCATTTCCGTATCCGGCTTTGGTCCCGGAAAACGGCGATGGGGCTTGGAGTTCGCCCGCCGTGGGGCACTTGTCGCCGGTGGCTACCACATGCCTGCCGTCCGTCGGAGGCCTCCCCCCTTCCCGCTCCGCCCGCGGATGGTATCTATAGTGTCCATGCAACCGGAAAGCCTTCAGGATATTGCCAAACAGTTTCTCGACGGTCGGATCGATCCCGCGGCATTTCTCGGCCGACTGCGGGGCTGGGGCGTGGCCGACGTGGGAGATGCCCAAGTCGATTTGGACCGCCGCCGCCGCTGCGGTTTCCCCGAAGTGGTCTTCGCCCAGGGGAAGACCGTCGCCGCCATCGAGCGGATATTCCAGGCGCTGCTGGACGACGGGGCCGACGTGTTGGCCACGCGAGTCTCCGCCGAACAGGCCCAACCGCTGCAATCGACGTTTCCCTCCGGCCGGTATAACGCCGTCGCCCGCACGTTCCGCGTGGCACCCGCGGCCGGGGCCCAGCAGCCCCCGGCGGCAATGGATACCGGGCAAGTGACGATCGTCAGCGCCGGGACCAGCGACTTGCCGGTGGCCGAGGAAGCGCGCGAGACGGCCGAGTGGACTGGGGCCACCGTCAGGGTGCTGAACGACGTGGGCGTGGCCGGCCCGCATCGGCTGGCCGGGCGGCTGGACATTTTCGAAGGGTCCGACGCGGTGGTCGTGGTGGCCGGCATGGAGGGGGCCCTGCCCAGCGTGGTCGGAGGCTATGTGGACCTGCCGGTGGTCGCCGTGCCGACCAGCGTGGGCTATGGGGCCAGTTTCGGCGGCCTGGCCGCCCTGTTGGGCATGCTCAATAGTTGCGCCTCGAACGTCACCGTGGTCAACATCGACGCCGGATTCAAGGGCGGCTACGTGGCCGGCCTGATCGCGAGAAACGCCGCCCGCGGACGGATGGCCGGTAAACACGAACGCTAGACTGGATGGAGCAAGAAGATGATCGCCTTCATCAACTCATGCGGTGCCCTGGGAATCGCCATCCTGGCGGTTACAATATTCTTGCTGGTGGTCGGCCTCCGGATGGTATGGACCGCCAATTCTCCTTTACCCGGCGTGGTTTTCGCAGTCTTGGCATCGCTCCCACTCTTGCTGGGACTGGTGGGCACCGCTGCCGGCTATGTTCAAATCCAAGCTGCGGTCGACGAGCACGGCATCCCCGCCGCCGCGGCCGAGGATGCCAAGGCGCTGGGATGGAACACAACCTACCTGGGTGGCGGGGCCACGGCGGCACTCTGGTTGATCGTGCTCGGCGCGTCGGTCGCGAGGGGAGCGGGCGGGCAACAACCGGCCGGTTACGACGTCGAGGAGCAAGTCGGCTGATTCGCCGGATCTGCCGCCAGCTCCGACGCCCGCTGGGGCCCCAATCAAACGTCTGTTATCCACAACCCGACATCCCAAAATGAACCTCCCCAAACTCCCGCCCCGAGCGCCCGATTCGCATAAAAGCACCTTTGGCACGGTGCTGGTCGTGGCCGGATCGCGCGGGATGGCCGGCGCTCCATCGCTTACCGGCACCGCGGCCCTCCGCGGCGGTGCGGGCCTGGTACGCGTGGCCGTGCCCGAAGTCTGCCTGGAAACCGTGGCCGGCTTCGAGCCATGCTACACCACCGTCCCGCTGCCGTGCGACGTCCAGGGTCGGCTCTCCAGCGCGGCGGCGCAGCCTGTCATGGAGCAGGCCGCGCGGGCTACCGTCGTGGCATTGGGGCCCGGGCTGGGACAAAGCGACGAACTGGCGGAACTCGTCGGCTGGCTTTACACGAAGCTGGAAATGCCGATGGTGGTCGACGCCGACGGGCTGAACAATCTTTGCGGGCGCCCGGAGATGGAAGCGCCCGGCGGCCCACGCATTCTCACGCCCCATCCCGGCGAGTTCGCCCGACTGCTGGGCCACCAACCAGCGGCCGAGGAGCGTCAGTCGCTGGCCGTGGAGCTGGCCGCCCGGCTCGGCGCGGTTGTCGTGCTCAAGGGGCACGGCACGCTGGTCACCGACGGCGAGCGGCAATACGTCAATCCCACGGGCAATCCGGGCATGAGCACCGGGGGCACGGGCGACGTCCTCACCGGGTTGATCGCCGCTCTTGTGGCACAGGGTATGGAACCGTTTGAGGCCGCGCAACTGGGCACGTTCGTCCACGGGCGGGCAGGCGACCTGGCGGCTGAGGAGTTCGGTCAAGTGCCGATCATCGCGAGCGATCTGTTCGAGTTCTTCCCCGACGCGCTTGAATCGGCCGTCCAATGATCTACCGCATCCTGGCCGATCTGCTGGTGATTGTCCACTTCGCCTTCGTGGCCTTCGTCGCCTTGGGATTACCGCTGATCTTCGTCGGCGCATGGCGGGGCTGGCGATGGGTGCGGAATCCTTGGCTGCGGTTGGCTCATCTGGCGGCGATCGGCGTCGTGGCCGCACAGGCCCTGCTGGGCGTGGTGTGCCCGCTGACCGTCTGGGAGGCCCAACTCCGGCGGGCCGCCGGCGGCTCGGCCATCCCCGGCACGTTCATGGGGCGATTGGTCCATTCGCTGCTGTTTTTTGAACTGCCGCAGTGGGCCTTCACGCTGGGCTATTGCACTTTTGGGGTTCTCGTGCTCGCCGCCTGGCTGCTCGTCCCGCCGAGGTGGCCGCGGCGTTGCCGGAATGCGTAGAATGCCGAATAGCCGGGAGTCAACGCCTGCCGGACCGGTGGCCCCCCGATCGCCGGCTATCCGCTACCCCTACCCCTACCCACCATCGCCATGCCCGACCTCGCGACCAAACACGATCGACTCATCGACACCTTCCGCGGCTACGGTAGCTGTGCCGTGGCTTTCTCCGGCGGGTTGGACAGCGCCGTCTGCGCCCGGGCGGCGGTCGAGGCCCTGGGGCCCCGGGCCGTTGCAGTGACGGCCGTCAGTGCCAGCATGGCCCCGCGGGAAATGGACGACGCACGACGGGTGGCCCAGCAGATCGGCATCCGTCATGAAGTGGTCGAATCGCGCGAGTTGGACGATCCGAACTATCGTCGCAACGAGGCCGATCGGTGTTACCACTGCAAGCGCGAAGTGATGTCCCGCATCCGCGAACTGGCCGACCGAATGGAGCTGGAGGTGATTGTCGATGGGCAGAATGCCGACGACGCCGACGACCATCGGCCCGGCGCCCGGGCGGCCCGCGAGTTGAACGTCCGCAGCCCCTTGGCCGATTGCGAGCTGACGAAGGACGAGCTGCGCCAGTTGGCCCGACAGTGGGAGCTTCCCATTTGGGACAAGCCGGCCTCGCCCTGCTTGAGCAGCCGTATCGTCTATGGGATCGAAGTCACACCGGTGCGGCTCGGGATGGTCGATCAGGCCGAAGCGTTTCTTCGCGAGCAGGGCTTTCGCACGTTCCGCGTCCGCTATCACGCCGACGACTTGGCGCGGGTCGAGGTGCCCGTCGAGGAACTGCCACGCCTCGCCGATCCCCAATTGCGCGAGCGGGTGATCGAGGCCTTGCATCGGGCCGGGTTCAAGTACGTCACGCTCGATTTGGAGGGTTTCCGCAGCGGCAGCTTCAACCAGATGCTTGCGCCGGAAGAATTGGAGATCGGCCGCGAGCGCTGAGAGGCACGACACTTCGCCGTTGCCGCCCGGCCAAGCTGGGTTAGAATCCGTGCATGAGCGCAAAACACGACCTAGACGTGATTGTCGTCGGCGGGGGGCATGCCGGTGTGGAGGCCGCGCTGGCCGCCGCGCGGCTCGGCGCCCGCACCCTGCTCCTCACCTCCCGCTTCGATACCATCGCCCGGATGAGCTGTAATCCGGCCATCGGCGGCGTGGCCAAGGGGCAACTGGTCCGCGAAGTCGACGCCCTGGGCGGGGCCATGGCCCAAGCGATCGACGCCACCGGCATCCAGTTCCGCATGCTCAACCGTCGCAAGGGCCCGGCCATGCACGGCCCCCGGGCACAGGCCGACCGTCGGGCCTACGCCGCGGCAATCCAGCAGATCCTGCGTCGGCAGCCGAATTTGGAATTCCGCGAGGCCACGGTCGAGGATTTGCTTGTCGAATCGCCGCCCGCTGGCCGCGCGCGGATCACTGGTGTCGCGCTGGGCGACGGCACTGCGGTGCACGCCCCGGCGGTCGTCCTCTGCACGGGTACCTTCATGCGAGGCCTGCTGCACTACGGCGAGCGGACCACGCCCGGCGGTCGAGCGGGCGAACCGCCCACCATCGGCATCAGCAACGCACTGCACCGGTTCGGCTTTCGATTGGAGCGATTCAAGACGGGGACACCGCCGCGGCTGGATCGTCGCACGATCGATTACTCCCAGACCGAGGTCCAGCAGGGCGACGAGCAGCCCGTGCCGTTTTCCTTCCTTACCGAACGGCTCGACGTGGAGCAGCTCCCCTGTCACATCACGCACACCTCGCCGGAAGTGCACAAGATCATTCGCCGAAATCTCGATCGGGCACCAATGTTCACCGGCCAGATCCAGTCGACCGGGCCACGATACTGCCCGTCGGTCGAGACGAAGATCGTCCGCTTTGCCGACAAAGACTGCCACCAGTTGTTTCTTGAGCCGGAGGGACGCGACACCAACGAGGTCTACGTGAACGGGCTGGCGACCAGCCTGCCTGGCGACGTCCAGCGCGACATGCTCCGCCACATCCCGGGTCTGCAGCGCGCGGAAATCATCCGCGAGGGCTACGCGATCGAGTACGACTATCTCCCGCCGGAGCAACTTGAAGCGACGCTGGAAACACGTCTGGTCGCCGGGCTTTATCTGGCCGGGCAACTCAACGGCACGACCGGTTATGAGGAAGCGGCCGCCCAAGGGCTCGTGGCCGGCACGAACGCCGCGCGGCGTCTCAGCGGAGTCGCACCATTTATCCCACGGCGCGATCAGGCGTACATCGGCGTGATGATCGACGATCTGGTCACGCGCGGCGTCGACGAGCCCTATCGGATGTTCACCAGTCGGGCGGAATACCGGCTGTTGCTTCGCCACGACAATGCCGATCGCCGGCTCACGCCCCTTGGGCGCGAGTTGGGTTTGGTCGACGATGCCCGCTGGCAACGCTTCCAACGCAAGCTGGGCGATATCGACCGGCTGAAACAACTCCTGGAAGCAACGCGGGTCGATGGCGTATCGCTTCAGCAAATGCTCCGCCGCTCCGAGGTTGCGTGGCCGGAGGTCGCTCGTCATCTAAGCCAAGCTGACCAGTGGAGTGATGAGACGGTCGCTGCCGTGGTCAACGACACGAAATACGCCGGCTATATCGCCCGGCAGCAGACTGAAATCGAACGGCAGCAGCGGCTGGCGATGCGACAGATTCCCGACGAGTTCCGCTACGCGTCGGTTCCTCACCTGCGGGCGGAGGCGCGCGAGCAGTTTGAGCGGGTTCGCCCACGCGATTTGTCGCAGGCCGGTCGAGTGCGGGGGATCACCCCGGCGGACATCGCCGTGCTGATGGTCCACTTACACGGCCGCGGCGGGGAGAGTTCGGTTTAGTGGGGCGGACTCCTCGGGCGGGCTCTTTGCGACGTTCTGTCGCCGCGACCCCGGAGGCGGGCTGCCCGGGAAGCACGTGGTTTACCCGGTCAATCGAGGCCGTGAGCCTGGCGATTACGGGGATCGGGACGAGTGGAATAATTGGGCGAATCGAGTAAGCCTTTTTTGGACAATGGTTTGCGTCGACTGGACCCGTATTGACTGGATCGGGAAGATAGCTATAATTGGCACCATCTGGCAAGTTCGGCAATGTCGGCAGCGCCGGAGACCCCTGCTGTTTGTATGTGGCCGCACGGTTTGAGTAGGCTGCATCCGCCGCAGACTCCTGGCGAAGACGTAAGCCTCGTTCTGACACGGATGACCAGGGACCGAAGGGTACGCTGTCGGCAGCCCTTCCGTTCCGCTGAAACCAGTCGCCCCGGCTGGGAAAAGGGATGGTGAAGCATGAAAACGGTGTTCACGACCGGCGAAGCGGCCAAAATCTGCAAAGTGAGTCAGCAGACGATCATTCGCTGCTTCGATTCCGGACAGCTCAAGGGTTTCCGCGTACCGGGCAGCCGCTTCAGGCGCATTCCGCGCGAGCAGCTCTACCTGTTCATGCGCGATAACGGCATCCCCACCGACGCCCTGGAGAGCGGCAAGCGCAAGATCCTGATCGTGGACGACGACGAGGAGCTGGTCGAACTGATCACCGACGTGCTGGAACGCGACGGGCGATTCGAGATTCGCTCGGTCAACAACGGCTTCGACGCCGGCATGATGGTCAAGGACTACCGGCCCGACCTGATCGTGCTCGACGTGATGCTGCCGGACATCAACGGCAAGGAGGTTTGCCAGCGCGTGCGGAGCGACAGCTCGATGGACGACGTGCAAATCATTTGCATCTCCGGCATGGTTGAAGAAGACAAGGTTGGCGAGCTTCGCGTGGCCGGCGCCAACGACTTCATGCACAAGCCGTTCGAGGTCGAGAAGCTCGTCGAGCGGATTTGCGTGCTGCTGGAAATCGAAGCCGTCCCGGCTAGCTAGCGATGTCGGGCAGCTTGGAACTAGTGCTTTGTCACGGCTAAGAATTAGGGTGCCACTGGCATCTTGCCAGTGCTTTGGGTCGTTCCGCCACTGGGGCTTGCACGCGCATCTAGCCAGTGCCGGCCTTCCTGTCGACATCGGCGATAGCGTTGGCGCCAGTGCTATTGGCGTTGGCGGCGATTGGTCGAGAAACGGGTGGCAGGCGCCTTTTTCCACTCGTCGGCCGCGGAGGTTCGCGACGCATCATGATTTGCCTGCCTCCGCTTTTGGTCGACGGTTGGCACTACCTCCTGCCGGCTGCCGACCGCTCCGCCGCAATTCTCGGCGAGCTGCTGCTGGAGCCAACCGCGGCAGCCGCGTGTGATCGATTGACGGCCGCGCTGCGCGACGATCCGCCGCTGGCGCTCTGGACATACTGGCGTCGCCGGCAGCGGTTGGGGGCCGGTGCGCTGAAAGCCGACGAGCCAGAGGCCGATCGGCCGGATAAGGCTCCCAACGGGCCGCTGACGGCCGGCTCGCTGGCCGAGTGGCTGATCGGCGACCTCGACGGGGCAATGGTTTGGCCCGAGGAGTTCGAGCCCCCCGCCATCCTATCCGATTCAGACCGTGATCCCGCGACGCTGCTGACCACGGGACCGGACGACGACCGTCCTCCCGACTCGCTGTTGGCGGACTTGGATGTCGATCTCCCCGGCTGGGCCGCGGCGGTCCAAAGTGCGATCGCCGCCTGGTCGGACGCCGACAAGAGCGATGGCCTGTCGCGGCTCTTGCCGCTCCTGGCGCGGCACGCGCGCCACTGGCGGGCGATTCGGGAGCAGTTCGAATCAACGCTGGAGCGGGAGAAGATCGAATCGTTGGCCGAGCTTGCCGCGGGGGCGGGCCACGAGATCAATAACCCGCTGACAGTGATCTCCGGCCGGGCACAACTCCTGTTGCGCGAGGAGGCCGACGCCGAGCGGCGTCGCGACCTGGCCTTGATCAGCGCCCAGGCGATGCGCGTCAACGAAATGATCGCCGACATGCGGCTCTTTGCCCGACCGCCCCAGCCGAAGCCGCGGTCGTTCGACGCCGCGGCGCTGCTCACCCGGCTTTGCGGTGAACTGAACGAGCTGTATCGGCGACAGGAAATCCCATTCCAATACGACGGGCCCGCGGAGGGGATCAACCTTCTGGCCGATCCGACTCAAGTCGAGGTTGCCCTGCGGGCCATTTGTCGCAATGCGGCCGAGGCGATTGCCCGACAGGGCAGCGTGCGATTGGAATTGCAGAGGTTCGCGGCCGAGACGCACATTTCCGTCGGCGACGACGGTCCGGGCGTCACAGTCGATGAACGGCGGCATATCTTCGATCCGTTTTATTCGGCGCGGCAGGCCGGCCGTGGCCTGGGGCTGGGGCTCTCGAAGGCATGGCGGATCGCCCAGGCTCACGGTGGGCGGATCGACGTGGACAGCGCGCCCGGACGCGGCTCGGTGTTCACACTGGTGCTGCCGGCCGGCGGCGAGGAGGCTGAGTCGTGACCCGCGCGACGATGGCCGCCGGTGGCGTCCTGACCCTGCTGATCGTCTACCTGCTGGCGTTCTTCTCCGTCGCGCTGCCCGCGCTCGAACAACTCACCGGTGCGACCTTCACGCGGCTGCATTTGATCCAGTTTCTCCTGGTGCCCGAGGTGCTGGCGGACGTCTGGTTCGGCACCCCGCCCCGCTGGGCGCTGCTCGACCGGTTGCCGATTGTGGTCATCGCCGCGATGGTCCTGCTGGTGGCCGCGGCGACGGGCCGGCTGATCCTCGACTGCTTCGACCGTCTGCGCCCTGGCCGCGACGCAAATAGCCGCGGGCTGTTCGAGTCGGTTCAGCCCCTGGAGCGATGGGTCCTGGCGTTGGCGGCGGGATTGGGCACCTGGTCGAACTACGCCGCGCTGCTGGGCGTGCTTGGACTGATTCGCGTGACCGTCTTGTTGTACGTGCCTGCCGTGATAGTGCTGGCCGTGGTCGCCTGGCAACGCTACGGCACGGGGCGAGCCAGATTGCCCCGTGCCACTCGCCCCGCGTCCCCCACGCGTCGCGCCGCGCGGGACGACACGGGCGTCTCGCCCGCGATGGCAAGCCGACAGTGGCGCCGACAGTGGCGCCGACAGTGGCGCCGACAGTGGCTCTGGCTGATCGTGCCGCCGGCCATGATTCTGCTCTTGGGCGGGATGTTGCCGCCGGCCCATTTCGACGTGTTGGAATACCACCTCCAGGCGCCCAAAGAGTTTTTCCAGCAGGGGCACATCGGCTTCCTGCCGCACAATGTCTACGCCAACATGCCCCTGGGCAGTGAGATGTTCGCCCTGCTGGGGATGGCCGTCACCGGCGACTGGTTCCTTGGCGGGTTGGTGGGAAAGTTGCTGATCGCCTCGACCGGTTTGATCGCCGCCGCCGGGGCATACTGCGTCGGGAAGCGACTCGACGGACCCGTGGCCGGCTGGCTGGCCGCCGTGCTAACGCTCAACACTCCCTGGCTGATCGACGTGGCCACGGCCGGTTTGGCCGAGGCACCGCTGGCAATGTATCTAATCGCCGGCGTGCTGGTCCTGTTGATCGCTCGGGATGACTCGGCAGGCTCGGTGCATTGGCGAACTGCCAGTGGCACGCTGGTCGTCGGCTACCTGGCCGGTTGTGCCGCCGGGTGCAAGTACCCGGCCGTGGTGTTTGTCGCGCTGCCAATGCTGTTTTGGGTCACCATGCGAAGCGGTCCCGGCTGGCACGCTCGCCTCCGCGGCGCCTCGCTGTTTCTGTTGGCGGCGGTCGTCGGTGGGGGCATCTGGTATGCCAAGAATCTCTGGCTAAGCGGCAACCCGTTCTATCCCTTGGCCAACGAGTTGTTCGGCGGGGCGTCGGTCGGTTGGACCGAAGCGGCCGATGCCCAGTGGGATGCCGTTCACCGCCCGGGTACATTCTCACTAGCGTCGCTGGCCGCGGATTTGCGGCGGGTGTTGATCGGCAGCCCTTGGCTCGGTCCGCTACTGATGCCGCTTGCCGGACTGGGGGTTGTTCGCGCGGCGATATGCTGGTGGGGCGCCAGTTGGGCATCGTCAGTGGAAGGCTCACCGTCCCGGGAAATCGCGAACCGATCTTGCGCCGAAGGTCGTCGGCCGTCGGCCGCCCTCATCCTCGGCGGCTACTGGTTGCTTTGGATCGCCTTGTGGTGGCTGCTGACGCATCGGATCGATCGCTTCTGGGTGCCCACGATTCCGCTGCTGGGCGTGCTGGGCGGGTGCGCGTGGCAGCTTTTCGAGCAGCGGATGTGGCGCGTGGGGATCATCGGGCTGCTGACCCTGGGCTGTTGCTGGTCGTGGCTGGCGATGGCCTGCCCTGCCCCCGGGCGTTACCCACGCTACTTCCTGCCGATCGCTCAGGCACGAGTGGACCCGCGGCGCGTCGACCCCTGGCATCTGCACTTCAACCGGCATCGCCCGGCGGGCAAGCTGCTGTTGGTGGGCGAAGCGGCGGTCTACGATCTCGACGTGCCGTTGCTCTACAGTACGTGCTTTGATCATGGTTTGCTTGCCGCCGCCTTTCGGGACAGGAGCGCGGCGGAAACGGCCCAAATGCTCGAGAATTGGGGCGTCTCGCACGTGCTGGTTGATTGGGGCGAGATCGGCCGGTATCGCGACAGCTACGGCTTCCCGCCCTGGATCACCCGCGAATTGTTCGACCGCTTGGTCGAGGCGGGCGTGCTCCAGCCGCTCCCGAAAATCGAGGGCAGCCCGGCGCGGGCTTACAGGTTCCAGGGGGCGAGGGTCGAAAGGGGCGAACCGGCGGCGTGAGCCACCGGACGCTTTGTCGAGGTCGCGGTTGCCGATGTCGCGGTTGTCGGAATGCGGAAGCGGCTTGTCGGATGGCTGATGTGGCGAAGTGCTAGCAGTGGAACTGCTCTTGTTGCATCCGATGTCATCGTCTAAACTCTCGTGTGCCTGGGATTCCATGGATGCTCCCGGGCAGAGCGCGTCAAGGACGACCGCTGAAACCCGGCTAGGAGGCTCGCGCCGATGAGTATGACCCAGCTCCCGCGCGTCGCCGCTCAGGATGAGCAGCACGACGCCGCCCGCACGAACTTCTCCGATGATCTGAACGTTCGATTGCTCGGCACGCCTGCTCGCCGAGCCGTTCTCCGAACTCGCCGCTGGCTGCTCTCGCAGCAGCATGCCGACGGTTTTTGGTGTGCCGAATTGGAGGGCGACACCATCCTCGAGAGCGAAACGATCCTCTTGCTCGCTTTCCTGGGCGAGGAGCAGTCGACACTGGCCGAGCGGCTGGCCAAGCGTCTGCTCGATGAGCAGTTGCCCGAGGGCGGTTGGTCCATGTACCCCGGTGGCGAGGTGGAGATCAGCGGGAGCGTGAAGGCGTACTTCGCCCTGAAGCTGGTCGGTTACGATCCGAGCGACGAGCCGATGCAGCGTGCCCGTGCGGCGATCCTCGCCCATGGCGGGGCCGACGCGGTCAACAGCTTCACCCGCTTCTACTTGGCCCTGCTCGGTCAGATTTCGTACGACCAATGTCCGGAGGTACCGCCGGAAGCCGTCCTGCTGCCGAAGTGGCTGCCGGTCAGCCTGCATCAGGTGAGTTCCTGGTCGCGGACGATCATCGTACCGCTTTCGATCGTGTCCGCATTGCGCCCGGTGCGCGAGCTGAGCGCGAGCCAGGGGATCCGTGAACTGTTCCTCCGCGATCCCGAGGACTGGCCGCGACTGCGTTGCCCGGGGCTGCCCGGCGGGACCGGCCCGTTCAGTTGGGACTTCTTTTTCCGCACCGTCGACCGGGCATTGAAGTGGTGCCGTCGGCATCGGCTGATGCCCTTGCGGCGCCGGGCTGTGGCGGCCGCTCATCGCTGGATTGTCGATCGGCTTCAGAAGAGCGACGGACTGGGGGCCATTTATCCGCCCATCGTCTGGAGTCTTGTGGCGTTGAAGGCCATGGGCCGCGACCTCTCGGAGGAGATGACCGAGTGCCGACGGCAGCTCGACGCCCTGGTGATTGACGACGAACAGGACGAGTCGGCCCGCGTTCAGCCGTGTAAATCGCCCGTCTGGGATACATCGATCACGCTCCGCGCGCTTCGGGCGGCCGGTCTGGGGCCCAACCACCCGGCGATCGCCCGCGGCGTCTGTTGGCTGCTTGATCGTCAAACCCGTTCCAAAGGCGACTGGTCCGACACGGTCGACGCCGAGCCCGGCGGCTGGTATTTCGAACACAACAACGAGTTCTACCCCGACACCGACGACACGGCCATGGTGCTGATGGCCCTGAAACGCCAGTTCGACGCACCGGGCGACGATGAGTTGAACGAAACGGTTCCGCGGCTGGAGTTGTTCGACGCGGACGACGAGCAGGCTGAGGCACCGCCGCTGAGAGGACGCTTCACGCTGGATGATTCCTTCGACGAGACGGAAACAGAGGGCGACGCGGCGGCGGCCGTCACCGACGTCGACCGCTTGCAGCGCGTCACGGAGTCAATGGACCGTGGCCTGCGCTGGCTGCTGGCCATGCAGAACGACGACGGCGGTTGGGGGGCCTTCGACCGCAATAACAACGCCGAGTTCCTCTGCTATGTGCCCTTCGCCGATCATAACGCGATGATCGATCCCAGCACGCCCGACCTGACTGCCCGCGTGCTGGAATCGCTCGGTGAATTGGGATTGCGTCAAGGGCATGCGGCCGTCGACCGCGCGGTCGACTATCTCCGGCATACACAGGAAGCCGATGGGAGTTGGTATGGTCGATGGGGCGTGAACTACATCTACGGCACGTGGCAGGTGATCACCGGACTGATTGCCGTGGGCGTCTCGCCCGACGATCCGGCCATCGAGGCGGCGGTCAACTGGCTGCTGGCCCATCAACAGGAAACGGGTGGCTGGGGTGAATCGCCCGAGAGCTACGAGAAACCCCATCTGCGCGGTCAGGGTGAGGTGACCGCCTCGCAGACCGCCTGGGCCGTGCTGGGGCTGATCGCCGCCGGCGAGGCCCGGCATCCGGCCACGGTGCGCGGCGTGCGGTTTCTCGCCCTCATGCAGCAGGCGGACGGTACCTGGGACGAACCGCAGTTCACCGGAACCGGTTTCCCCCGCGTGTTCTACCTGCGGTATCACGATTATCCGATCTACTTCCCGTTGATGGCCCTGGGGCAATGGCTGCGGGAGGTGAAGCCGCGGCGGAATGCAGCAAAGCAGTCGCAGCCGGCCGGTTGCGAGTGATTCGCGCCCTCCCAGATTTGGAACGCTCGCCCTCCGGAGCTTGGAACGACGGCCCTGGCGAATTGGAAACGACGACAATAACCTCTGATCCTTTCGAGAACTCACCATCATGCGTTTTCCATTTTCGCTCACCCGATCGATGACCGCCTACTTGATGAAGAAGCGGCTTGCCGGTGAGCGGATGTTCCCGCTGGTGATGATGCTCGAGCCGCTGCACGCCTGCAATCTCCAGTGTGCCGGCTGCGGCAGGATTCGCGAGTATGCCGACACGCTCAACCAGCATCTCTCAGTGGAACAGTGCGTGGCGGCGCTGGACGAATGCGGCGCGCCGATCGTCAGCATCTGCGGCGGCGAACCGTTGCTCTATCCCGAGATCGAGACCCTGGTCGGCGCGATCCTCGCCCGACGCAAACACATCTACCTCTGCACCAACGGCCTCCTGCTGCGGCGTAAGCTGAGCGGTTTCCCGCCCGGCGACCGGCTGATGATCAACGTTCACCTGGACGGCATGGAGGCCACCCACGACGCCGCGGCCAACCGCTCGGGCGTGTTCAACGAGGCGGTCGAGGGGATTCGCGCGGCCAAACGCGCGGGTCTGGTCGTCTGCACCAACACGACAATTTACAAGCAGACCGATTTGGACGAAATCGCCGTGCTGTTCGAGTACCTCACGGCGCTGGGCGTGGATGGTTTGATGATCTCGCCGGCCTACGCCTATCGCTCGGTAACCGAGGGGTGCCAGGGCAACGCCGCGGCCCCATCGCCCGATGAGATGTTCCTCAACCGCGACGAGGTTCACGCCACCTTCCGTCGGGCACGGAAGATGCTCGGCCGCTTCCGCCTGACCACCACGCCGATGTATCTCGACTTCCTCTGCGGCGAGCGGGAGTTGCCTTGCTCGGCCTGGGCCAACCCGACCTACAACGTGCGCGGTTGGCGGTCGCCGTGTTATCTGGTGGCCGACACGCATTACCCCACGTATCGCGAACTGATTGAGCGGACCGATTGGTCCGCCTTTGGGCCTGGGGGCGATGCCCGCTGTGGCGATTGTTTGGTACATTGCGGGTTCGAGCCCTCGGCCGTGCTTTCGAAGGTGCGTGTCCGCGATATTCTCAAAATGGCCGTCTGGCAGATGACCTGATCGTGGCGGGCCGGCGGTGGCTCCCCGGGGCGATCGGCGAAATCGGCGGACGGGGCCCTATTCCGCTTTTCACGCTGCGTGCCTCTCATTTGCTCCGTTGCCCGTTCGGGCTACCTGGATTGCTTTTTGGTGCCTTCCCCCCACTTGTGCTGGGGACTGGCCGACACGGCACCCACCAGTCGCCGATTTTGGTTACAATGGGACTGGTGCGGACCCGTGGGTTGGCCGGCACCCGCCACCGGGAATAGGTGACCGCAAAACTGGCGAATTAGATACCCGGGGGTGAGTGCGCCTCGTGTGGGTGTTCCGTGTCGGGGGCGTACCATGAGGCTCGAGCCCAGTTCGATCACGGCCCGTTTCCCGGCCCTGAGTGCAGTCGGAGCAAGGGGGTGGGCGGTGGTCGAGCGAGGGGGTGATTAGCGGGCCGCCGCCGGTTTCGGGCCATGTGGACCGTCGATCGGTCGACTGACTACCGCATGTTGTCGCCTCCTCGACGAGGAAAGGAGCGGAGCGATTGGCCCTCTCCCTCGCTGAATTTAATCGCCTGATCGAGCAGCACGGGGCGGCCATGTATCGGACCGCCTTCCGCATGATCGGCGACCGCCACGAGGCCGAGGACGTCCTCCAGGAAACCTACCGCTCGGTCTGGAAGAGCCGCAAGCTGTTCAAGCCCGGGGGGAGCGAGCGAGCCTGGATGGCCTCGATCCTTCGCCGCCGCATTGCCGATCACTGGCGACGCCCCCGCCCACCAACCGCCCTGGGCGACAGCCGGCAACTGGACGTGAAGACGGTCGACGATGATCCGATGCGGTCGGAGCTGACCGATGAAATGCAACAGGCGTTGGCCAAGCTCCCCGAGGAGCTGCGCGAGACCCTGCTGCTGGTCGTGGTCAGCGAGCTGACCCACCAGGAGACGGCCGACGTGCTGAATATACCGCTGGGGACGGTTTTGTCGCGTGTTAGCCGTGCCCGACGCCGATTGCGGGAATATCTGGTGGCCGCCGGGAGCGAACACTCATGAGGGGGCTATTCGATGACGGCCGCCAGATTGGAACACATCGCGCTGAAGCGATTGACCACGCCGGCTGAGGCTTGGTTCCAGTCGGCGGGGGTGGCCCCTCGAGCAGCAAGTCAGCGCATCCACATTTCCCCACAAACAATCAAGCGATAAAGAGCAGTCGGCCAACTGAACACACTCATGACCCGTGACCGCTGGATCGATGATGAACTCCGACGCGTACCCCTCCCCGAGGGGTTGCGTGAGCGTCTGCGCCGAACGGCACTCGGCGACGATGCCGGACTCGACGCGGTCATCGCCGACGTGCCCACTCCAGCCGGTTTGAATGAGCGGTTGCGGAACTCGATTGCCACGTTGGACGACGGGCTGGATGCGTTGCTCGTCGATGCCCCTCGCGCGGACGTGGCTCTGTGGCGGGCGAAGCAGTTGCCCAGCCGTGCCCACAAATTGCGTTGGGCCGCCCGGCTGACGGCCGCCGCCCTGCTGTTTGTCGCCATTGGGGTTTCCTATCTGGGTGCCGGCTGGGCGATGCTGACTTCCATGTTGCCGGGGCCGGCCAGTCCGCCGGAGATGCTAATGGCCACCGCGCCGGCCGAGCCTCTCACGGAGTTGCCGCTGGAGAGCTTGACCGTTGAACCCTCGGATGGTGCCGATTGGGCGGCTCGCGAGTCGTTCCCGCCGGAGCTGGTTCCCGCGCGGCCGGTCGCACCGGAGCCGATGCTGGCCGACGATCGGCGTCCCGTCCCGGCCGGCTGGGCGGCCACGTTGGATGCCCTCTCGCCCGCGCCGCGGGATGATCTCTGGATCGATTTGGCGGCTGCGCGTTGGGGGGTATTTGGTTCGCACGGGATGGCGGATGACCCGCCCGTCTGGCGCGAGGCCGCCCAGATACCGGCCCGCGGCATCGCCGCCCCCACCGCCTTGGGCTACGACGCCGTGTTGCTGATCCGCTTTGGCGTGCACCCGTTCGTCTCGCCCGCCACGGATGGTCGGCTGCGGTCGATGACCGTTCCGCTGAATGTGCCCGCCGACAGCTTCGAGACGGCCCGGGCGGCCGTGAGCCGAGGGCGTTTGCCGGTCCCGGCGGAGGTTCGCACCGAGGAGTTCCTCGCCGCGTTGGATTACGATTATCCGCAACCCGAGGGCCGTCCGCTGGGAGTGACGCTCATGGGCGCCCCCTCGCCGTTCTGGCCGGAGGTCCACCTGTTGCAGGCGGGTGTTCAGGCGGCGCCGGCACCCGAGGCCGCGCGGGCGCCAACCCACCTGGTGATCGCCCTCGACGCCTCGGCGAGCATGAAGTGGAAGGATCGGCTGTCGCGGATCGGGCGAGGCATCCAGACCGCGGCCGACCGGCTGCGGCCCATGGACCGGCTCTCGCTGATCGTTTTCCGCGATGATGCCGAATTGCTGGTCGATCGGGCCACCCGAGCCGACGCCGCCATGATCGGCGAGCTGGTCCAGTCGCTGAGTGCCGAGGGGCCGACGAACATCGGCGCGGGCTTGGGTCGCGCGTTCAGCCTGGCCTGCGCCGTGCGCGATCCCGAGGCCTTCACGTTGCGAGGGCCAGTCGAGGCTGCTCCCAGCGGCAACGCTGACGCCGCCGCTGTCGCGGAAGCGGACGGCGCGGCTCGTGCTCCGACGGCCGAGGGCGCCCGGGCCGATGAATGGGCCGATGAGCGGGCCGTGGTGGCCCTGTTGACCGACGGGTTGGGCGATTTGCCACCGGAAACGATGCTGCGATTGGAGCGGCGTTTGTCCGAAGGCCATGCGGCGGGCGTTGATTTGCACGTGGTCGACCTGCGGCCCGACGCGCTCGAACCGGACCTGCAATTGGCCTCGCTGGCGGCGGCCGGGGGCGGCCGTTTGCACGACGCGCGCGATCGGCGCCAGGTGGCGTGGGCCCTGGAGGAGATCCTCGGGGGACGGTCGTTGGTCGTGGCCCAAGACGTGGAATTGAGCATGAGCTTCAACCCGCGGCAAGTGGCCGCGTATCGGGTCCTCGGGCACGAACCGGGTCTGAAAACGGCCGAGTCGCGTTGCGATTTCCATGGCGGGCAGTCGGCGACCACCCTCTGGGAGGTGCGGCTGAAGCAGCCCAAGAAGGGCGAAAGCTCGCCCAGCGCCCGCGAGCCGGTGGCCACCGCCACGTTGCGTTGGAAGACCGGCGACGGGCAAAGCCATCGGTCGACGGCCGTCTTCCGTCGCGGCGATTTCGCGCCGGCGCCTGACAACGCGCCGCCGGCGTGGAAGGCCGCGGCGGTCGCGGCCGAGACGGCCGAGCTGTTGCGCGGTAGTGTCTTCACGCGGATCCGCCGCCGACCCGGCTCGTTGGCGGCCACACTCGCCTGGGCCGACCGCCTCCACCAGCTTCAGCGCGAGAACGAATCGTTCAACCAGCTGGTCGACCTACTGCGGCAAGCTGTTCGCTCGCGGCCCGGTCGCGGGGGTTGAGCGAGCGGGCACGTATGCATTCCCACTGGATGGGGTGGTAGCTCCTTGTGAGCAGCCAGCGGAGCAGGTATCCTATAACTAATAGCCAACACCTGATAGTCAAGAGCCATCTTCGTATCCCACCCGACGGCCCCGGAACACGCCTGGGTGGTGGGGCCGGCGGCGAGTATCGTGCCGTTGCCGCGCGACGGTCCCAGGCGTCTGAACCGCTTGTGAAGTCCCATGGCAGCGACGCGTGGAACCCGTGCGGCTTCGAGGCACTCGCCACATGACGACAGGCCGGAATCGAGATAAGCTCGCGTTACCTCTTGAGTCGGCACGCCTCATGAAAGCTGCCCCTTGCAGGCCTTTTGCAGGAGATCACCGGACAATGAGCCGATTTCCCCGACTGACCCTTGTGCTGCTCGCATCGACCCTCGCTTGGCTGGGCTTCAGCTTCGCGCCGGTTCCGGACGGCGTCTGCCGGGCCGACGAAATGGCCGAGCGATTCGTTGAGGGACTCCGCGCCAAGGGGCATCACCAGATGGCCATCTACTATCTGGAGAAGATGCGCGACAGCCCATTGGTCGACGACGAATTCCGCGAAAAGATCGACTACGAAGCCGGTCTGACCATGCTCGACGCCGCGCGGACTGGTCGTGTGCCCGCCATCCGCGAGAAGCACCTGGAGGAAGCGCGACGCTACTTCGACAAGTTCGTCACCGAACACGGCGGGCATCCGCTGCTGTTCTCGGCGCGCTCGCAGTTGGCCAACGTGTTGTTCGAGCGGGGGCGGATTCAGCGGGAAGCCGCCGAGGAAGCGGACGACGCCGCGCAGCGCGAAGCGATGATGGCCGAGGTCCGCCAGGTGCTCGAAAAGGCCCAGCAGCTATTCAGCGTGCAGAAGGACCAGTCGGTGGAGCGGCACGCGGCGTTCGGCAATATCGACCCGAACGACGCCGCGAAGATCGAAGAACGCAATCAGGTGCGGAAGGACATTCTCGAGTCGCGGATGGCGCTGGCGGCCATCGAGTACGAACTGGCCCTGACCATGCCGCCCGACAGCGAGGAGTACGCCAAGCAGATGCAGGTCTCGGCCGACGCCTATAACGAACTCTACGGCGACTACTCCAACATGCTGGCCGGTCTCTATGCCCAGATGTTCGAGGCACGGAGTTACAAGAAGTTGGGCAAGAACAAGGAGGCGATGTCGCTGCTCGAACAGTTGCTGATGCAGCCCGAGGGTGGACCCCCACTCCGCACGCTGCAAAACAAAGCGCTGGTGCTCTACTTGGAAGCGGCATTGGACGCCAAGGAATACAAGAAGGCGATGGACGCGTCGGGTCAATGGATCGACAAAGCCCGCGGCGCGGAGGAGCAATCCATCGAAGGGCTGGCGATTAAGTTTCATGGGGCGAAGGCGGCCATTGAATACGCGGCCGGATTGGATGAGAGCAAGCCGGAAGAGGAAAAGCTGCGTCGCAAAACGCTGGCAGCGGCGCGGAAGGCCCTGCAGGCGGTGGCCGCCACTCCCAGTGAATTTCAGCGCGAGGCCCGCCAGATGCTGGCCACCATGGGTGTGATCAAAGAGGGTGAACCGACCACCTTCGCCGAGGCCCGCGACCGCGGCCGCGAAGCCCTCGATCGGATGCAGGCGGAGAGCCTTTCGGCAGCGGAGCAACGCGAAGCCCAGCAACAGGCCATGGAGATGTTCCAACTGGCCCTGCGGCTGGTTGATGCGGAAACCGATCCGACGGCGATCAACATCGTGCGCTACTACTTGACGTTCCTGCACTACACCGAGGGGAACTATTTGCGGGCGGCCTTGATTGGCGAGTTCCTGGCCTCGAAGTATCCGCAGGAAGCCGTCTCGCGGCAGGCGGCCATGATCGCCCTGGCCTGTTACGCCAAGATGCAAAACGAAGGACCGGCCAAAGATGAGGAGTTTTGCCGGAAGAAGATGAACCAGATCGCCACGCTGGTGACCAAACGCTGGCCCGACGAACCCGAGGCGGGCGACGCCTGGATGGCCCTGGTGCGCGACGCGGTGCGTCGCGACGAGTTGGAGCAGGCCCGGGACTACATTGCCAACATCCCCGAGTCGTCGCCCAAACGGGGCGAAGGCGAGCTGCTGATTGGCCGCACGATGTGGGGTCGATATGTCCGCGCGGCCCGCGCCACCGGCGAAAATCGTCCGCTCCAGAAGGACCTCGATGCGATGCTTGAGGAGGCGCGCGAGGTGCTCGCCGCCGGCGTGAATCGCATGAAGCAGGCTGTCGGCGAAGGGGGCGAGGTGGACTATCCGCTGCTGGCCTCCACCTTGGCCCTGGCCCAAATCCACATCAACCTGGGCGAGAGCCAGGAGGCCGTCGCTCTGCTGACCGACGAGCAGCTCGGCCCGCTGACCCTGGTCGAGCAGGAACACCCGGCCACCACCGGGGCGGAGCGGGAAACCCTCCGCGTGGAGACCTACAAGGCGGCCCTGCGTGCTTACGTCGGCACCCAGCAGTTGGAAGAGGCCGAGGCCGTCATGGCGGCCCTGGAGGACACCCTCACCGGCGACGATGAGGAAGCCCAGTCGCGGCTGACCCGGGTCTACATCAGCCTCGGTCGCGACCTGGAAGAGCAACTCGACATGCTCCGCAAGCAGAACAAGACGGCGGAACAACAGCGGGTGTCCAAGGGCTTCGAGCTATTCCTGACGAAAATCTACCAGCGTCCCGGAAACACCTTCGGCTCGCTCAACTGGGTCGCCGAAACGTTCCTCGGCATGGCCCAAGGGCTGGACCCCGGCGGCGAGAAGCTCCCCCCGAACGTCAAGAATTACTACCAACGGGCCGGGGCCACCTTCCAGCAGATCCTCAAGAAACTCAAGTCGGACCCGAGCTTCGGGCCCGAGGGCGCCGAGGCTAGCGTCAATGTCCGTTTCGCCCGCGTGCTCCGCCGTCTGGGTCATCACGACCAGGCACACATCCTCCTGCTGCGCGTGCTCCGCGACCACCCCATGATGCTCGACGCGCAGAAGGAGTGTGCCTATGCCTACCAGGAGCGGGGCGAGGAGAACCCGGTCTGGTACAAGCTGGCCATGCTCGGTAGCCGCAAGTACGACTTCATGTGGGGCTGGGGACGCATGGGCAATCGCTTGGCCCGCAATGAACAACATCGCGATACCTTCCACGAAGCCCGCTACAATCTGGCTTACTGCCGCATGCAATACGCCTTGAGTCGGGTCGGCAAGAATCGCGATGAAATGCTCGGCAAAGCCGAGTCCGATATCGTCATCGTCAGCCGGCTGTTCCCCGAGATGGGCGGCGACGTATGGCGGGACAAATACGACAAGCTACTGAAGGACATCCAGCAACTGCTGGGCAAGACTCCCAGCGGTCTGGCCGGACTGGAGGAAGAGGACGAAACGCCGCAAGATTCGGCCACCGCGGCCGGCTCGGCGCAGGCCAGCAAGTAGGGCGGTCCGCCGAGCTTCAGCCAGGCGCTCAAACCGGCTGGGCAAGCCGCCCGATGAACCAACGCTGCAGCCGGTCGGCGGCCCAGGCCCGATGTCCGACGTCCCAACCCCCCGACCCCCAATTTGATCAACCACCATCCCGGGAGACTCGTTTTATGAAGACGCGAAGCATCCTACTTGGCCTGATGGCCATTGCCCTGACCGCATCGGCGGCCCCAGCGATCGACGTGGTCCGTACCGCCGACGACACCTTCGCCGGGCGGATCACGGAGATGACTCCCACCTCGATCACCATCGAAGTGAGCGGCCTGGAGAAAGAGGTGCCGGTGAACACCGTCACGGCGGTCTATTACGACGACGAGCCCTCGAGCCTCCGCTCGGTTCGGGCGAACGTCGAGAACCGCTCCTGGGAGAACGCCTTGGAATCGCTCGGCCGGATCGATACCTCGAGCATCCAGCGCCCGGAGTTGCTCCAGGAGATCGCTTACCTCGAAGCCCTGTGCCGTTCGCGGCTAGCGCTGAAGGGCGAGGGCGAGATCAAAGAGGCCGGCCGGAAGATGATGGGTTTTGCCCGGCAGTTCCCCAATAGCTATCACTTCTTCGACGCCAACGAGGTGATCGGCGACCTGCTCGTGGCACTGAACAATCACGCCCAGGCGGAGACATACTACGAGAAACTGGCCGGCGCCCCCTGGCCCGAATATCAAATGCGCGGCCAGTTGGCCATCGGCATGGCCCGGCTCAACCAGGGCAAGCTCCAGGAGGCGGGCACGGCCTTTGACAAGGTGCTGGCCATGCAGGCCAACTCGCCGGAGGCGCAACGTCAGAAGCTCGGAGCCAAACTCGGCAAGGCCAAGGTCATGGCCCAGGGCGAGCAAGCCGAACAGGCCATCGGCATGATTGAGCAGATCATCAAGCAGGCTGGGGCCGAGCAGGTCGATCTCTACGCCCGGGCATACAACACGCTGGGGACGATCCACCGCAAGGCGGGACGCAACAAGGACGCCCTTTTGGCCTTCCTGCACGTGGATACCCTGTTTTCGCAGGATGCCAACGCCCACGCCCGAGCCTTGGCCAACCTCAGCGAGCTTTGGCTGGCCGAGGGGCAACCGGGAAAGGCGGCCGACGCCCGGCAGTTGCTGCAGTCGCGTTACGCGGGCACACGCTGGGCTCGGCAGGCAGGGCAATAGTTTCGCCCGTCGCGGACGAATCGGAGGTTGCCCGGCAATGTGCCCCGGCAATGTGCCCTGGCAGGGTGCTGGGGCAAGCCTGTTCGCTAGGATGGTCCGGACCCTCCCCCGGAGAGGTGCGGCTGCGAGCGGGGAGCGGCGGTCATGGATTGGCCAGACCCGTCACTTCGGCGGGCCTTTGCGAAATCGGGACGCTTTGAGTACACTAGAAGGCTTTGCCGGACAGCGAGGGGCCGCGTTCCGCCCCGCCCGGCCGAAGTCCGACCGAGTCACAACATTTTTCGATTAACTGGGAGGTCACCAATGCGGAGTCGTCTTACCTCGGGATGGTTGGGTGCGAGCTTGTGCTCGCTGATGTTGATCCTACCGGCCGCCAGCGTCTTCACCAGCGTCGCGGTGCTCGACGCCACACCCGCCATGGCCCAGGCGGATGGCGATGATGGCGACACGCAGCAGGATACGAACTTGCTGGTCTGGATGTTCCAGGCGCTGGGTATCATGTACAGCCTGATCTTCCTCTTCATCTCGCTCACGTTGGTCTCGCTGGTGGTGATGAACGCCATGGCCGTGCGGCGGGAAAACGTCCTGCCAGTCGGGTTGCTCGAAGGTTTCGAGGCGCACCTGAACGAGAAGCGCTATCAAGAAGCCTATGAGATGGCCAAGAACGACGATTCCTTCCTCGGGCAAGTGCTCTCCGCCGGGCTGGCCAAGCTTTCGGCCGGCTACGAGCAGGCCATCGAAGCCATGCAGGAGGTTAGTGAGGAAGAGAATATGAAGCTGGAACACCGGATGAGCTACATCGCCCTGATCGGTACGATCAGCCCGATGGTCGGCTTGCTCGGGACGGTGCAAGGTATGATTAGTTCGTTTAGTAAGATCGCTCTCTCGGCCGGTGGAGCCCCGCCGGAAGCGTCCGAACTCGCCGAGGGTATTTCGACGGCCTTGTTTACCACCCTGGTGGGCCTGTTCCTTGCCATTCCGGCCATCGCCATCTACAACATCTTCCGCAACCGCGTGCAGCGGCTGGTGCTGGAGGTGGGTATCCTCAGTGAAAACCTGATGAGCCGTTTTGCCACGGTCGGCAAGAAGTAAGAAAGCTCTGTAGCCATGTGGCGCGGCGGCCCGCGCGACTTCAATCGCGTGCCTGGAGTTGCCGCCCGCCACGGACATCCCGACGTCCTCTCCGAGCGATTGATCCACGGAATCATCATGGCCAAAACGAAGAAACGAGTCCAGTCCGGGGGCGGTTATGCCCAAGGCGATATGACGCCGATGATCGACATGACCTTCCAGTTGATTGCCTTCTTCATGGTGCTGATTAACTTCGCCGACGCCCAGCAGCAGGAAGGGATTAAGCTGCCGAAGAGCACGTTGGCCAAACCGCCCGACGAACCACCGAAGACGCCCGTCACCCTGCAAGTCAGTAAGGAAGGAACCGTCTTCTACGGTGGCAATGAACTGAATCTGCAGTCGCTCAAGACCGCTTTGTCCCGCAAGCGAGACCTGATTAACGTCACGCCGGACGAGTCGATGTTTACCGCGACGGTCATCATTCGGGGTGACTACCGAGCGGAGGCCGGATTTGTGCAGGAGGTGATCGCCGTTTGCCAGGAAGTGGGTTTCGAGAAGTTCGCCCTCCGCGCCAAGCAGCGCGCACTGAGTGAGCTTGAGCAACAAGAGGACACCTGACCGGGGTACCTCGACACATACGCTTCACCACGCTAAGGCCCCCAGACCAAGCAGCCCGCATTAACGCTTAGCGGAGCACCGATCCATGAAAGTCCGTCACGCCGACAAAAAGGCCGAGAAGATCGAACTGCAGATGACGCCGATGATCGACATCGTCTTTCAACTGCTGGTCTTCTTCATCATGACGTTCAAGATCGTCACGCCCGAGGGCGACTTCAACATCAAGATGCCGCTCAACGCACCGGCTAAGGGGCAACCCAACCCGGAAATGATTCCCCCGATGAGCATCCGTCTGACGGCCCAGTCGTCCGGCCGGCTGGACAAGATCAAGATGGGCGACAAGGTCTTTAAAAACTTCGAGTCGCTTAACGCGGCCGTGCGTCAGATCACCGGGGGCGGCGCCGCGGGACCGGGAGCCGCGCAGGCCGCCGAGGTGGAAATCGACGCCGATTACAATCTCCGCTTCGAGTACGTCATTGAGACGATCACGGCCGTTTCCGGCTATATCGCCGAAAACCCCGACGGCGAAACGAAGGTGGTGAAGCTGATCGAGAAGATCAAGTTCGCCCCGCCGCGCACGTCCGGCTAATCACGGCCG
>Ga0180436_10000146_pt1 | contig 74657 bp, 57 predicted proteins | sample SS_ome_2_FD_132434 | JGI IMG/M metagenome (GOLD analysis project Ga0180436, IMG submission 132434) | Hypersaline lake sediment archaeal communities from the Salton Sea, California, USA - SS_3_S_2 metaG | ecosystem: Environmental > Aquatic > Non-marine Saline and Alkaline > Hypersaline >...
AGTCTACCTGATCAACTACCTGTACAAGGAAGGCCCGGCACCTCTGCCGTTCGCCGACCAGGGTAACGTTGACGGTAAGGGTCCCTATGGTGGTCCTGTTGACACCGTTTGCCCCAAGAACAATGTAGATCTTCAGGATGTGTATTACCTGATCAACTACATCTACAAGGGCGGACCTGCACCGGTCGACTACGTGCGCTACATCGAGCAGTTCTGGAGCAGACCCAGCTTGTTCCTGAATCCTGTCTGGAACTAGCTCGACCAGAGCTAACCTGTAACCAAGTTCCGGGCGCGGAAAAAGAAACCGGTACTTGCAGAACTCTTTACCCCTCGGAACGAATCACCCCCACCTTTTCAAGGTGGGGGTGATTTTTTTCTTGCTCCCGCCGGATGTTATCCCGGACGCCCGGACGGGCCACCTACAGGCCGGTAAGGCGTATGGGGGTCTTCGTCATCCGGCGGACCAGCAGGAACTCCGTCATTGCGAGGACCCGGTCAGACGACCGCCCGTATGGGCGCGGGGGACGAAGCAATCCCCTCCTACTGCCATCCCACGGAGATGGTTTCCTTTCGCCCTACGCCAACAGGTGCAGGATTTACCGGACGCCCTAGGGCCTGTAGGAGCTGTGTGCCCCATCGCAGTGATGTCAAAAGGTCGCCCAGGTGGTTCCCTCTCCCTCTGGGAGAGGGACAGGTCGAAGATCCCGCCAGAGGCGGACAAATCCGCCAACGGCGGGGGTGAGGACCAAGCAGTCTTCTTACCACCCACCCCTGCCTTCGGTGGTTCGACTTCGCTCCCTTCGGCCCTGCTCCCTTCGACTTCGCTCAGGGACAGTGAGCGAAGTCGAACTGTCACCACCCTGAGCTAGTCGATGGGCCGGATATCCAACTCGGTCCTATCCACCAAAGTATCCACCGCATGGTTCCTGGCAAAGGGACAGGAAAGAAGACTGCCTTTCACCCCCACCAGGCAGAGCTAATGCTTTTGCCGCCTGTGCCGATAAGATATACTGAGGCAACGCGAGGAGAATTCTTCGGAAGAGAAATCGATGATGCTTAAGCCATAGATCATTAAAAAAGAGACAACATAAGGGGGGCTAAAGCCGCCTCGAGGTGATTACACACTTCGAGACGGCTTTTTTTCTTGTCAGATTGCGCCAAGCCGCTTCAAAAAAGATAAACCAGCACCCAACTTAAGTTAGGTGCTGGCCCTTTCTTCTAAACCAATGGCTTGTGGACCGGCCGCGAACCTCGAGGAAGAATCCATCGCCCCGCCAAACCCGTCAGGATTCCGAGCGATTCTCTTCCTCTTTTCTCTTCTCCTGGATGCGGGCGGACTTGCCTTTCAGTCCTCGCAGGTAGAAAAGCTTGGCTCTTCTCACCTTTCCCTGCCGCAGCCGCTGGATCTTGATGACGTTGGGCGAGTGTAAGGGGAAGACCCGCTCCACACCCACTCCGCCGGAGACTTTCCTCAAGGTGAAGGTCGCCCCGGTGGAGGTGCCTCGTCGCTGGATCACCACGCCTTCAAAAACCTGGGTTCGCTCCTTGTCCCCTTCCTTGATCCTGGTGTGGACCTTCAGGGTGTCTCCCGGGCCGAATTCCGGTATCTTCTCTTTCAGGTACTTTGCCTCAACTGCTGAAATCTGGTCCATTTTCTCCTCCGTGCAAGGAATAACGGGGGCAGCGGCGGATTCGTTGGCGCGAATTCAAGATCGCTCACTCCTTCTCACCCTGAATCTCGACGATCCACTCCCTCTCCTGGTCAGAAAGTTGATGCTCATCTAACAGATCCGGCCTCCGGCGGAAGGTTCTCCTCAGCGCCTCTCGTCTCCGCCAGGCCTTCACTTTTTCGTGATCTCCGGAGAGAAGCACCTCCGGCACCCTCAATCCTCTATACTCCGCCGGCCGGGTGTATTCCGGCGGACCCAAAATCCCCTCGAAGAACGAATCGCCCTGAGCCGACTCGAAGTCACCCAGAACGCCGGGAACCAGCCTCACCACGGCGTCGATGATGACCATGGCGGGGATCTCTCCGCCGGTGAGGACGTAGTCCCCGATGGAGATCTCCTCCACCGGATAAAGCTCACCCAGCCGGGCGTCCGTTCCCTTATAATGCCCGCATATTATGATCAGATGATCTTTCAGGGAAAGCTCCTTGGCCTTCTCCTGCGACAGCTTCTCTCCCTGAGCCGAGGTTAGGATCATGCCGACCTGCGACCCTGGTTTCACTTGATCCTGCACTGAATCCAGCGCCCTGCTCAAGGGTTCCACCTTCATCACCATGCCTCTTCCACCCCCGAAGGGGGTGTCGTCCACGGTTTTGTGCTTATCGTCGGCGAAGTCTCTGACGTCATGTATCCGTACCTCTATCAAACCTTTTTCTTTCGCCTTTTGAATCAGGCTGGCATCCAGGGGCCCGGAAAACATGCCCGGGAAGATGGTCAGAATATCGATCAGCATGGGCGGTTTCACCTCTACAGGTCGAACAGGCCTTCCATCGGTTCTATGATCATCCTCTTCTCTTTCAGATCGATTCCCTTTACCACATCTTTTACGGCGGGGATATTGTATAACCTCTCCTCGCCTTCCACCAGGTAAAGGTCATTGGCCGGAAGGGAGATAACCTCCTTGACCGTTCCTATCCTCTCTCCTTCGACGGTGACGACCTCCAGGCCCACAATCTCGAATATGAAGTAGCTCCCTTGGGGAAGCCGGACCAGTTGATCCTCTTCTATCTCTATATACCCCCCAATGAGCTCTCTGGCCTGTTCCGGGCTGTCCACCTGCTTCAGTTTGAGCAGAACCTTGTCTTTGAACTCCCTCGCCTTTTCTACCGGGAACTGCCTGCAAACCTCATCCTTGGCAATCGTAACCTTTTCCAGCTTGAGAAACCTCTGGGGCTCGTCGGTCATGGGAACGACCACCATTTCTCCCTTCAGCCCTCGCACCCGAGATATCTTCCCTATGGTTACCCTTTTCATATTCTGAAGATTCTCTGCTCACAGCGGGAGAGGGCGGCCTCCTTCCCCCACCGTGGCGGCACCCGGATCAGTTCTCCGGACCCGTCCCCACAGTTACCTCTCCTCGTAACCAGGTCACTCTCTGGGTTTATCCTCTTCTTTCTCTTTCTCTTCCTCTTTCTTGGCCTCGGCTGTCTCCTCTTTCTTCTCTTTCTCTACTTCCTTTTTCTCCACTTTCTCTTCTTCCTTCTCCTCCTTCTTCTCAGCTTTCTCTTCTACCTTCTTTTCTTCCTTTAACTCTTTTTTCTCTGCCTTCTTCTCTTCCTTCTTTTCCTCCTTTTTCTCCTCCGGCTTCTCTTCCTTCTCAGCCTTCTTCTCTTCCTTTGCCTCCTCTTTCTTCGGCTCTTCGGCCGGTGCTTCTTTCTTCGCGTCCTCTCCCTCGGCTGCCGGAGCTGCTGCTTCTGCGGCCTTCCCTTTCTTCTTCTTCTTCCTGGACTTCTCCGCAAGCTGCGTGGCCAGGGTAACCTGGGAGGCGTCCTCCCCCTTCTTGATCATCTCCCACTTCTTCCACAGCCCGATCTGCTTGAAGAGGCTGTTCACCGTGTCGGTCGGGACGGCCCCCTGCTTCAACCAGTGGTAAACCTTCTCTTCTTTAAGCTCCACCTTCGCCGGCCTCTCGATAGGATCGTAGTGGCCCAGAATCTCGATAAACCTCCCGTCCCGGGGCATTCGGGAGTCGGTGGCGACGAATCGGTAGGAGGGTCTTTTCTTCGCACCCATTCTTCTCAATCTGATTTTAACCGCCAAAGCTACCTCCGTTTAGTATGGTTTCATAATATTCCAAAAAAGCTCGATGAATCGAGCGACTGCAAACGGTCCGATCAAAACTGGACCTCTGCCTCCCGTCAGCGGAAAGAGGTGAAACCTTTCTCCAGTTTCCGCATGTCCATCTTGGAGACGTTTTTGATCATCTTCTGCATCATGGCGAACTGTTTGAGAAGCTGATTCACGTTCTGCACCGAAGTCCCGCTTCCCTGCGCGATTCTTCGCCTTCTGCTCCCGTCGATCAGGTGAGGTTTATTTCGCTCCTCTCTGGTCATGGAGTTTATCATGGCCTCCACCCGGACCATGGCCTTCTCGTCTATTCTAAGGCCCCGCATCGCCCTCCCGCCCATGCCGGGAATCATCTCCAGGATCGACTCTAAGGGCCCCATCTTCTTGAGCTGCTGAAGCTGATCGTAGAAATCGTCTAAGGTGAAGGCCTCCTTCCTCAGCTTCTTTTCCAGCTTCTGAGCTTGTTCCAAACTTACCGCGTCCTCGGCCTTCTCCACCAATGAGACCACGTCACCCATTCCCAAAATGCGCGAGGCCACCCGGTCCGGATGGAACATCTCCAGCTCATCCAGCTTCTCCCCCACCCCCACGAATTTTATCGGTTTGCCGGTGACGGCTCGAACCGAAAGAGCGGCCCCGCCTCGTGCGTCGCCGTCCATCTTGCTCAAGAATATCCCGTCCAAGCCGACCTTCTCCTCGAAGGTCTTGGCAATATTGACGGCATCCTGCCCGGTCATGGCGTCCGCCACCAAAATGATCTCCTGAGGGGGCACCGCCTTCTTGATCTTGGTCAGCTCCAGCATCAAGGGCTCGTCGATGTGCAGCCTTCCGGCCGTGTCGATTATCACCAGGTCCTTGCCCTCTTTTCTGGCATGCCCAATCGAGGTTTTGCAGATCTCCACCGGGTCGTCACCCGATGAGAAGACCGGGATTTTCAGCATCTTACCCAATATCTTGAGCTGGTCCTTTGCGGCCGGGCGATAAACGTCCGCTGCCACCAGCAGCGGGAATTTACCCTTTTTCCCATAGTATCGGGCCAGCTTTCCGCAGGCCGTGGTCTTGCCCGACCCCTGCAAACCCACCAGCATGAAAACGGTAGGAGGCTGGGCAGCGAACTTCACCTCCACTCTCTCTTTGCCCAACAGATCGGTCAGCTCGTCGTTCACGATCTTGATGATCTGCTGACCGGGGGTGATGCTGTGAAGGACCTCCTGGCCGATGGCTTTAGACTCCACCTGGCTGACGAAGTCCTTGGCCACCTTGAAATTGACGTCAGCCTCCAGAAGCGCCCGCCGGACCTCCCTGAGAGCATCCTTGATGTTGCCTTCGGAGAGCTTACCGCGTCCCCTGAGCTTCTTGAAGATGCCTTCCAGCTTTATGGTTAAATCGTCAAACATAGTCTCCGAACCCTGATTCGTCCAATGTCCGCGCTGGGCGAAACCTCACTCTCACCGCTAACATACGACCAGCGAACCCAAAACGCAAAAATTATAATATACCCAAATCCCCTCTTTTGGCAACAAAAATATACACCTTTCCCCCTCACCCATCCTCCCCTGACTGCGGCCTTCAACCCTTCCCCCCCGCCGCAGGGAAGCTGAATCTCCGCACCCATTCGGCATCGCTGCCTTCTGAACCAGAAGTCCCCACCATCAAGACTCTCTCAAAGCCTGCACCACCCTGCAGTAATCTCTGCTCTTGAATATCGCTGCCCCCGCCACCAATACATCCGCCCCCGCCTTTTTCACCAATTTGGCCGTCTCGGGATTTATGCCTCCATCCACCTCTGTCTTGGTCTTGAACTTGTTCTCTCGTATGGACTTCTTGGCCTGTCTTATCTTGGGTAGAACCGACCGGATGAACTTCTGCCCGCCGAATCCGGGATTGACCGTCATCAGCAGAAGCAGATCCAGCTCCTCCAAGACCGAGTTTATCACCGGGAACGGAGTTCCCGGATTTAGGGCACATCCGGCTTTGACCTTGAAACTCTTGATCAAATCGATGGTCCGGTGGAGGTGCCGGCAGGCCTCGAAGCTCACCGTAATGTAATCCGCGCCGGCTTGCACGAACGACTCCACGTAGGAATCGGGGTTCTCGATCATCAGGTGCACGTCCAGAGGGAGTTTGGTGCACCGGTTTACCGCCTCGACGATCATGGGGCCGAAGGTGATGTTGGGAACGAAGTGCCCGTCCATCACGTCCAGATGAAGGAGATCCACCTTGCACTTCTCTACACGTTTGATCTCCCTCTCTATGTTCTTGAAATCGGCGGACAAAAGAGAAGGTGCTATCTTTACCATCTGTCACCTCATGAAAGTGGTTGAGGTCTGTCGTTAGCGAGGCTCATATCGAGGCTTGGGAGTCGAAGCTCACTCTCAAGAAAGAATCGAACTTCCAAGACCAGCCTCGAGCATCGATACCAGAATCGAAACCGTAAAACGAGCTTCGAGGGCGCTAAAAAGCCGACTTAAAAGTGTTTGACGTTCATCGTCTGCGAAGCTCGTATCGAAACTGGATGCCCGAAGCTCGTTGTCGAAGAGACCCGCGCATCCAGGCCACGCTTCGAGCCTCGATACGAGCATCGAAACCGTAAAACGGGCTTCTAAAACACTTCCTATCCAACATAGTCGCTGTTCAGCCCTCCATCACAAAGAAGCCTTCCTCACTCGGTAGTGCTTACCTCCAATACGATCCTGGATCCCATTTCGACCTTCTCTCCCGGTTCCAGAGACTGCCTCAGTATAGTGTTGGGGAGAAAATCGTTGTTGACCTTCGACTTCACCCTCCCGAGCTCAAGTCCGATCTCGCGCAGCATCCTCTTGCCCTGTTCCAGGGTCATCCCCACCAGATCGGGTACCATCACGGTATCGGGCCTCATCCCCAGGCTTACCGTCAGGTTCACCGGCATTCCGGCCGGAACCGGGGTGTCGTAGGAGGGTATGCTGGCGATCACCACATCCTCGGGGAAGGAATCGGACGGGCTCCAGTTGATTTCGCCCATTTCCAGCCCTTCGTGCATCAGCAAGAGCTCGGCTTGCCTCAGGGAAACACCTTCCAGCCTGGGCACCAGAACCGTCCTCCCGCCCATGCTCACAGTTATCTTCACCAGTCTCCCCTCTCTGACCTTGGTTTTCGGAGAAGGAATCTGAGAGAGGATGGTTCCCGGAGGCTTGCCGGGATCGTGCACCTCGGCCAGAACCTCCAGGTTCAGGCCCTTGTCACGGACGACCTCCTCTGCCTCGGCCAGGCTGAGCCCGGTGACATCGGGTACCGTGGCAGCTTCTCCCCAGTGGACGATCAGCGGCATGACCACCCGGTCGACCAGAACCAGCAGGAAAAATGCGGTGGCAACTGCCACCAAGAGCAGAAGCGGATACCGTATCGGCTTGTTTCCCCAGACGAACCCGACCGCTTTCTGCAGCCAGAGCTTCAATGTGGTCATTACCGTATTAGTCACAGACGATCTCGAAGATTATGGTCCGGGTCTTCATGTTCAACGCAAAATACACTATTCAGTCCGAAAATCCAGCCAAAAATCTTAATCGCCCGTTCGGACTAACTCTTCTCCAGGCGGCAGGCGAAGCTCCCGTCGATCTTGTGAATGTGTGGCAGCGTCCTGACCATGCCGCTCTGATCCACTACTTCCGAGTCCAGAAAATCCGAGCTGTGCCGGATTTTGAAATCTCCCCTGTCCTTCAGGAATCTTTCGATCACGTGGTCGTTCTCCTCCGGGGTGACGGTGCAGGTGCTGTACACCAGGAGACCCTCTTTCTTCAGAAGCTTTGCCGCATTGGACAGAATCTCCAACTGGAGTTTCTGCAGTCGGGGCAAATCCCCTTCTTGTTTTGTCCAGCGGGCATCGGAGTGCCGACCCAGGGTACCGAGGGCCGAACAGGGAGCATCCACCAGAATCCTGTCGACCTGGCTGCACCGGAAATCTCGGGCATCGGCGCAGCAAAGAGTCACCGAGCGAACTCCCAACCTCTTAGAGTTCTCTTGCACGATCTTCAGCCGTCGCTGGCTCGAATCGACCGCCAGGACCTCCCCCTGATCTCCCATTCTTTCCGCTATGTAGGTACTCTTCCCTCCGGGAGCGGCGCACAGGTCCAGTATGCGCTCGCCAGGCTGCGGGTCCAAAAGCTCGACCGGCAATCCCGCGCTCTCGTCCTGGAAATAGACCAAACCCTGCTGCAGCGGGCCGAACCGCTCCAGATCGATCTTTGATTCGACCGCATAGAAATTCTTGAGAAACTTGCCAGCCTTGAATTTGACCTTCTCCCGCTTGAGAATCCCCTCCAAGCTCTGATTATCGGTTTTCAGGGAGTTGATCCGGCAGGAGAGCTGCGGCCTCCTGTTGAAAGCTTCGCACAGTCTGACCGTCTGCTCCTCTCCGAAGAGTCCCAGCCACTTTTCTACCATCCAATCCGGAAAAGAGTAGAACAGGGCCAAATTCTCAATCGGATTCTCTTCCCTGGACGGAAAGGTTATTCTGCTCCTGTCTCGCAGGTAATTCCTCAGGACGGCGTTGACCAGGGCAACCGTCCCCCGGTGTCCGAACTTTTTGGCCAGCTTGACCGACTCATCCACAGCCGCTCTCTCCGGAACCCTATCCAAGAAGTCTATCTGGTAGAGCCCCATTCTCAATATGTTGCGTATCCAGGGGGTCAGCTCCTCCAGCTTCCTTTCCAGGAAAAGGCTCAGGACATAATCCAGTCTTCTTCTCATCTTGGTGGTTCCGTGAACCAGCTCGCCTATAAACCTGCGATCCAAAGAAGACAGGCTAAGGTCGGCGGCGAAAGCCAGGAGTGCCTGGTCGGCAAAGACTTCCTCTGTCTCTATCCGATGCAGGACCTCCAAGGCTATCTCTCGGGGACTTTTGTGCTTGGGCTTTACCACTCTAGTCAAGGGATGTTCGGTGGTCAGGGCGAACTGTTATCAGGTCTTTGGGCTCGCCTAAGTCTCAGAATCGTCTCTTCCGCTAAACCACATCCATCGGACTCAGAATCTCCCCGTCTTTTAAGACGAAAAGGCCAATTCTTCTGAAAAGAAGACTTGTCACTTCTCTCTCATCCAAACCGAACCCGTGCACCAATACCTCCTCCGGCCGGGCATAGCCGCGCTGTCCCAGGCCTAAATCCATCTTCAGTGTAACTTCTTCCCCATGGGCCTCGAATTCCAGCTTCATAATCCGCCTTCTGATGTCCACCTCTCTGACCTCTTGCTTCTTGGAAACTCTCTTGACCCACAAGTTCTGCTTCTCCAGGACGGAGGTAATTGATTTCTCGATCTCCTCCAATGAAAGATCAAGCCTCACCTCATAGCAGGCCAGATTTATGATCGAGCTTAAGGAATCCGACTTGCCGAAAATCGGCTTCCCTTCCAGAAATTCGAATCCCGGCGGCAGGTCCCGGTTCAGGCTGGAGAGAATCGCAGAGGAATAGGGCTCGGTCAACTGGACATCCAGGTACTCCCCGTCGGAGACGAATCCCAAAGGAAGCGGCGGAGCGAAGGCAACCTTCTGGTGGGGATGGAATCCCGCGCTGTAAGCGATCGGAATTCCGGACCTACGGATGGTCCGCTCGAGGGTACGTCCAACGTCCAGGTGAGAGGTGAACCTGACCTCTTCCGATTTGCTCCACTTCAGCCTGACCCGGCTGCGCGCCACGGTCATTGCAGGAGAAGCCTGCCTTCTCTTCTTCTTCCGACCGAAAGAGGAAGTCGGGGCGATGGATTCCTGGGTTGGGGCTTGGAGTCCTTCCAATCTCTCCGGTGCTACGAGCTCGCCTATTTTCATCGCGCCCGAGGAAGGCTTTCCCCGTAATCCCGATTCTCCCGGATGGCCCGCTTGCGGGACCAGCTCTTCCTCCAGAGCGTGGGCTCGATCCCTCTCTTTCCTGAGAGCCTCTTTCCTGATTCCTTTATCGATGTGATCCCAGGGCAGGGGATCCTTCGGATCCCTGGCCCGGGCGTAGGCAAGGGGCTCGATTCCGGCTTCGCCGAAAGCTTCCTTCCACAGTTCGTAATTGAAGTGCTCGGTCCAGCCATCCAGTTTGGCCCCTTTCTTCCAGGCACAGAAGACGACAGAGGAGAGCCGCCGGTCTCCCCGGCTGAGCACTCCCTCCAGGAAGGAGACCTGCGGATCCCTGAACTTCAACTTGAGATTTCCTCTCCTTACACTCATCTTCAGAAAACGCATCTTCTCCTGAAGGCTCTCCTCATCCTCCAGCTTTTCCCATTGAAACGGGGTATGCGCCTTGGGGGTAAAGGGGGAGATGGTCACGTTTAGGTTTTTCGTTCTACCCGTGTCCTTCCCGACTCGGAGAACTTTCTTGAGCAGATCCGCTATCCCTTGCAGGTCTTTCTCGCTTTCGGTGGGCAGTCCGATCATGAAGTAGAGTTTGATCAGATTCCAGCCGGAAGAGAAGGCCAGCCTGGCGGTGTTCAGAAGCTCTTCCTCATTCAAGCTCTTCCCTACCACGCTCCTCAATCTGGGCGTGCCTGCTTCCGGGGCGAAGGTCAGTCCCGATTTCTTGACCTGGCTGAGAAGCTGCGCCAGTTCCAGCGAGAAGGTGCCCGGTCTGAGCGAGGGGAGTGATACGGAGACCCTTTTCGAATTGAACTCACGGGCCAGAGTCTTGGCCAGTTGCTCCAACTCCGAATAGTCCGTGGTGGAAAGGGACAAGAGCGATATCTCGTCCCACCCCGACTTGGCTATCCCGATCTGCGCCTGCCTGACTATTTCCTCCACCGATCTTTCTCGCTTGGGCTGATAGGCCGCGGTTGCCGCGCAAAAGCGGCATCGTTTGGGACAGCCGCGCATGATCTCGATGGTCAGGCGATCGTGGGTGGTCTCCAGGAACGGGATGATCGGGTCAGGCGGATAATACTCTTCTTTCAGCTTCGGAATCGTTCTGACTTTGATCCTCTGAGGAACGTCCGGGAACTTTGGCGTGAGGCTTTCAAAGTCGCCGTCCCCATTATATTGCGCCTCGTAGAGACTGGGCACGTAGACTCCCGGAATCTTGCTGAGGCGGCGGAGAAACTCATGTCTATCGGTTTCATGCTTCTTCCCCTGACTGACCGTCTCCAGTATCTCTCCTATCATCTCCTCTGCATCGCCTATGGCAAACAGGTCGAGAAAATCCGCCATCGGCTCAGGGTTCATGGTGGAAGGCCCGCCGGCTATGATTAGAGGGTGCTCTGCGTTCCTTTCACTGGCATAGACCGGGATTCCGGCCAAATCCAACATATCCAATACTGTGGCGAAGTTCAACTCATAGGTCAGCGAGAACCCCACCACATCGAATTCATTCAGAGGAGTGTGGCTCTCCAGAGAGAACAGAGGTGTGTTCTCCTTCCTCATCACCTCCTCAGCATCCACCCAGGGAGCGAAGACCCGTTCTGCCACCCAATCCTCTCTCTTGTTGACCATGTGATAGAGTATCGCCTGGCCCAGATAGGACATCCCGATCTCGTAGACATCCGGGAAGGCCAAAGCCACCTTGAGCCTGCCCGAATGGTCCTTATGCACCGCCCCCAACTCGTTGCCGATGTACCGCCCCGGCTTCATCACGAAGGGAAGCAGGTCCTTCTTTATTCTTTGAGAAAGCTCGTGCATAATGGATTCTTTGTCTAACTCGGCTCACCTGTAAGCCACTTCGAGTCGCATCAGACAACGTCTTTCGCGCACACCTGTGGCGATTCAATATAAGGAAAAACGAACGAAAGCAAAAGAATGTCGGAGGAAATTTGGAGACACTGACTTTTTCGGAGTGCGGAAGTTCCCTTCCTCGGTTTTCGGTACTTCGCATGAGCAAGCTCATGCACTCCTTACAACCCTTAGCATCAGCTCGCTCTAAAGCTTCCCTGCTGTCTCCTCCGCCACCTCGGTGGTGCTGGACTTGCCGCCCATATCGTATGTTCTTACCTTGGCTTCCTTGATAACTTGAGCAATGGCCGACTCAAGACGATCGGCCTTGTCGGTCTCCCCCAACCAATCCAGCATCAGCTTGACACTCAACAGGGTTGCCGTGGGGTTCACCTTGTTCATACCGGAGTACTTTGGAGCGGATCCGTGTGTGGGTTCGAAGACCGCATAATCGTCCCCGATGTTTCCGGAGCAGGCAAAGCCCAAGCCTCCCACCAACTGAGCGGAGAGGTCCGACACGATGTCGCCGAACATGTTGGAGGTCACCAGTACGTCGTAGTCTTCGGGATTCTTGACCAACCACATGCACATGGCATCGATATTGGTCTCCCACAGCGGAATGTCGGGATACTCCTTGGCGATCTTTCTCGCCTCCCTCACCATCAACCCGGAGGTCTCCCTTATCACGTTGGGCTTCTCCACCACGGTCACCGACCGTCTGTTGTGTTTCTTCGCGTACTCGAAGGCATCCCGCACGATGTTCTGGCAGCCATTTCGTGTGTTTATGCGCAGGCTTACGGCTATGTCTTCAAGCGAAGTCGCCTCGAACTTCTTCATTCGCTGGTTATGCTTGCACAGAACCGACATCACCTCCGCGGGCAGGGGATGGAATTCGACCCCGGCATAGAGGTCCTCGGTGTTTTCTCGGAAGACCACCAGATCGACGGTATCCCGATAGTTCAGCGGGTTGCCCGGATAAGCCTTGCAGGGCCTCAGGTTGCTTCTGAGGTTGAACATCTGGCGCAGCTTCACGATGGGGCTGAAGTAGACGTAACCCTTACCCCTAAGGGAGGGATCCAGCTCTTCGTCCGCCTCCTCCTTGGGCTTGGAGGTGATGGCTCCGAATAGGGCGCAGTCGGTTTTCTTGAGTAGCTCAACGGTTCTCTCCGGAAGCGGATTCCCCTCCTTGCACCAGAATTCCCAGCCGATATCACCGGGAACGTACTCCGCATCCAATTTCAGCTTGTCCAAGACTATCTTAGCTGCATTCAAGACCTCGACCCCGATACCATCTCCTGGAAGCCAGGCGATTTTGTACTTCGGCATGAATGATTCCCTCCTTTGCTAGCTCGTGAAATGTACGGATTGGTGAAATGTTTATCGATGCACGGATCACATTATGAAATCGATCGGCACCTTCTGTGGGATTAGTGTTTTCTCTTTGATCACGCGGGACATGCAGCCGGTGGAACCTCACTTGCCTTGTTGGTGTGTCAGGCGAGACTTTTTAGCATTACTAAAACCGAACGTCCAGGGAGACATAGTGCACGTCGCCCAGATCGGACTTATAGGGCACGAACGCATAGTTGATAGCGTAGTTCTTGTATTCCACTCCCATTCCGAATGAGAGGGCCTTTTCATCGTGCCCGATCTGATAGCCGGTCCTCAGTTTTAGGGACTGGTGCAAACCGACTTCGCCGCCCAGATGCACTTTCGTGTCGTCGTCTCTCGGTTTCACCACGTCCAGGCCGAACCTGAATTCGCTCTGCCAGCGTTCCCTTTCGGCGAAGAAACTCACCCCTCCCCTGTATTGGGTAGGGAGCGAGTAGGACTCTCTGTCAAACTTTATCTTCGATCCCAGGTTCAAAATCGCGGCGCCGAAGGTCAGATTTCCCAGAACAGGTCGGGCACTGCCGGAGAACGGGGACCAGATGCCGCCTAAGTCGAAACCCAATCCGCTGGCCGAAGAGATGTCGATCTTCTCGTAAATCCACTTGACCGTGACCCCTGCGGCGGCCTTGCCTGCAAGATGTCGGGCGTAGGAAAAGGATAGAACCATGTCGTGGGCATCGAAAAGGGCCAGCGGTTCGGTGGTCGGCCCCTCCCGCCTTTCGATATCCGGAACCTTGCCCAAAGACAGGCTTAATCCAAGGGCATTATCGCCTGTTCTTAACGCAGACGAGAAATGCTCGGCCGTTATGTCCTGAACCCACTGGCTGTGGGTCAGGCTGACCCGCGTACCCTTCACCCCGGCGATCGAGGCCGGATTCCAGAAGGGCGTGCAGACTCCATCCCACAGGGACACAAATGCCTCGCCCATCCCTGCAGCCCGCGCATCGGTCCCGAACTTCAGGAAGCTCAAGGCCGAGGTTCCGCTCTTATCGGTCTTGGAATCGGCTTCCCCGGCCGCAACGGTGCAGAGCAGAAGAAGGCTGACAGCGGCTGATATGATTTTACTCTTCAATCTTCTCTCCTCGATTCGATTTGAAACCATCTCCTGTGATTTCCCCCGGTTTATTGACACGCGGATCTCACAAAACCTTTTCCTCATTACTAGGTCGGCCGAACTGGAAGTAATCTTACGCCAACTCGGTACTGTTTTCCCGGATTGCCGCCAAAAGGTCTCCCGCAGCTTCGGCCGTCGGGGTCTCAGAACTCCAATTGCAGCGAAATGAGGTGGTCTGCGTCGTCCTCCACCCGGCTGGAAACGAATGCGTAGTCGAAGCCTAAGGTGGCCGATTGAATCTCCTGCCTCAGCCCCAGGCCGAAGGTGAACGAGCCCCGGTCATATCCAATGCGTCCCGCGATATTCTCCATGGCCCAGCCTTCCACTCCCAGATGAAGTTTCTCCTTCTGCATTTCGTTCTTCTCGACCTCGGAGGAAAGCAGGATTCTGTTCTCCCAGAGAAGGTACGAGGCTCCCACCCGCACGTTCAAAGGAAAATCTTCCTCCAGCCAGGTGCCCAATAGGTCCGGATCGCGGCTCGTCCAATAATCTCCGGAGGCCCAGGAGTATTTCATGCCAATGCGCTCCACGGCCAGTCCCAGCCGCAGCTCCGGGATCGGTCTTCCCATGGCGGAGACGCCGAAACCGACTCCGTAGGCGCTCAAGTTGGCCAGATTGAACTGGATGTACTCGATGGTCAGGCCCACCGAGAACTGCTCTATGATCTTGCGTCCTATGAGCATCTGAACTGCGTTCTGGTAATTCGAGATCTCCTCGGTGGGATTCCCGTCGCCGTCCCTGCCCAAAACGTCGCTCACCCCGGCATTGATCCAGGCCAGAGCAATGGTGGCCTCATCCCGCACCGGCTGGTTATAGACCACGTAGCTCAATCTCCGGTCCAGAGTCAGCTTTCTGTAGGATGCTCCGAAGGTCCTCTTGGTCACCTGCACCAAACCCGCGGGGTTGAAGAAACCTCCCGTGGCGTCGTCGGCCACCGCCACGAAGGCGCCGCCCATTCCCAAAGCCCGGGCCCCCATACCCAGCCGCAGGAAAGCATCCGGATAACCTCCGTCTCCCGTCTCAGCCAGGGCTGACGGGAACAACATCAGGAATAACATCACTATCTTCAGAGGAGTCATCTTCCGCATTTTGACACTCCTTATTATTCGCTTCGCTTGACTATGGTGTCAAAGCTACTTGAGAATCACCAGTTTTCCCCATTCCGTCTGATCACCGGCAGCCTGAACCTTGAAGAAGTAGACTCCGTTGGCAACCACGTCCCCCTTCTCGTTTTTTCCGTCCCAGAACTCATCATACCACTCCCCCCCTATCACATCCTTGCCGTCCGCCAGCGTAGCGACCAGGTTCATGGCGAAGTCGTATATCTTCACCGTAACCGGCCCATCCTGTTGGGGACGATAATGAATCCTCACCCGTTCCTGCAAAATCGGAGAGAAGGGCGACGGATAGGCGTAGGTCTCGGGCACGGCCGTGCGGATCACGTCCCATCCCCAGGCCTGTCCGTCGTAGGTTCCTTTAACCAGCCCGTCGATATTTCCCGCCCAAACCTCCCCGTCGATTATGGTCACCGAGGTATATTCGGTGCTCCAGATGGTGGCCTGAGAGATCGGGTCCTGGTCCTCCATATAGTTGAAGATCTCCCAGTTCTCTCCCCAATCCTCCGATCTCTTCAGCCCGGCGCTGGTTGCGGCCCAGACCACGGTATCGTCGAAGGCAAAATTCCAAACCTCATCGTCCACCAGCGTGGTGTCCCAGCTATCCCCGTCGTCCGTGCTGAAGCTTGCCCCATATCGGCCGGTATAGGCTAGCTGGGTTGCCGCCCAGACGACCTTCTTGCCGTTGTGCTCCTGAATCGCCAGAGCCACTATCCAGTTGCCGGTTATGTTATCACTGGGATACCAGTAATGCAGCGCCGTGTCGGGCAATTCCCGGTAGTTGAATATGAACTTGAGGATTCCCGCTGCGGTCCCGGCCCACACGGCTTTTTTGAAGGATTGGGCAAACTTGGTTACCTCCCAGGTTATGCCGTCATCTCTGGATCTGGCCAATCCGTCTACCGATCCCACGAAGACGAAGGTGTCGGTGACATACGGCACCACGCAGACCGAGGTAAATTGCGAAGGGATTATCAGCTCTCCCGAGACGGAGTCGACGATCTCGAAGGTATCCCAATTCCCGCCCCCATCTGTCGACCTCTTCAGCCCATCATGGCTGGCCGCCCACACGGCTGAATCCAGAAAGTCAAAGTCACGAACAACGATTCCCTCCAGATGACTGTTCCAGGTCTCCCCACCGTCTGTGGTCTTGTATGTCACGCCGGGCGGCGTGTGGGGGGGAGGAGAGGTGACCTCATTTGCGCTGGCCCAGACAACCTTCTGGTCATGGTAGGTTTGAACTCCGATGGAGAGAATCTCGTTGGTCTGCATCGGGCCGGAGCTGAGATAATGAAAAACCGTATCCGCCGAGTCATCCACGGTGAAGACGAACTTGAACATTCCGTCTCTTGTTCCCGCCCAGATAACGGTACTGTCGACGGCGAAGGTGTCAGCGGCCATGCTGGTGAAAATGTCGCATTCCTCGAGCACCTCTTCCTCAAACCTTCTCTCAGCTGCCGTATCCACAAAGACGTTTTCCCAGGTCTGCCCTCGATCGAAGCTGCGTATCAGTCCCCCCTTTCCACAGGCCGCCCAAACCGCGGTGTCAGCCACGGCGATGTCGAACGCGAATTTCTCGAATGAGCTCGCCTGACCCAAATCGGGGCTGGAAACGCTCCAGGTGTTGCCGTTGTCGGTGGTGCTGTTGAGGTCGGCACCGGTCAGGGAAGGAATCAACGGCAAGGGATGAGTCTCCTCCTGCTCATACAGACCGACCCACACACCGGATGTGTCTCCTCCCAGGCAGTAGACGCCGTTCGAATTGAGCCCGCCGCTGGTGTCGAACTCGAACCAACTGTTGCCCAGAGTCGGGCTGGCTTGCAGACCATTCTGGGTGGCGACCCAGAGCAACTTGCCGTCATAGGAGATGTCGTTAATCGAGTTCCTCAGCGTCTTCTCAATCGGACAAGCCGTATCGACCACCACGGCAAAGAAGTAGTTCCTCAGATCCCTGAAGATCTCATCTTCAAAATCCACTTGGGCGGCGGAGTCCACGAATACGTTTTCCCAGTTCTCCCCCCCGTCCTGCGAACGAATCAGTCCGCCGTACCAGGCCGAAGCCCAGACCGTTGTACCGTCGATGGCGATGTCGTAGCAGACCATCCCCGCGTACTTGCTCACCTGGAACGGGATAAACGAATCCCAGGTGTCGCCGAAATCTTCAGTGGTGTTGAAACCTCTGCCGTAAGGATACAGTTCTCCCTGAACCAGCTTGTCGTAGGAGGTGGCGGCCCAAAGATCGGTGCCGGATGCGGCCAGAGCCGAGATTATGTTCTGGTTCAGGCCGTTCCGCAGATCATAGAAACTCCAGGTTAAGCCCCCATCGGAGGTCTTTGAGATCCCCCTGGCCGTCCCCACCCATATGATGCGCGCCCCCCCGGAAAGGTCCATGTAGACTATGTCTCCAACGTCGTTACTGGAGAAACCCGAAAAGGGCTCATCCAGGGTCATGTACATCTCAGCCCGGGTCTGCCCCGGAAACAAAAGGAGAATCAACGCCACGAATGTCAAAAGCGGTTTTCTAAGCATCCGGTCCTCCATAACTTCCTTTAAATCAAAAAGGTATCAGGAATAGGAGCCAAGTCGACCCGATCCAATAAAGCCCCTGAAGGCCGTTTGTCAAGCGAAATAGCGGTCGACATCTTCAACGCCGGCTTTGGGAAGAATGGCGTGGTGGGAAACATATACACCCGGATTCATGGCCAGACATTAATGGTCCCCAGGCAAGATCATCAGAAGGGTCAATGACCAGCAACCAGTCCTCCACCGGCATAGAGAAACGATACGTCCTCACACAGCAGCAAGGCGAATGTGAGCTGCCGCAGTTCCGATGCTGTCCCCCCAGTTGCATCTATATATCAACGAGCCGACTCCACAAATTAGTTGACTTCGCCCGCTCTTTCTGATATGTTGAGATCGGTTGTTATTTCGAATTGGCTTTAAATCGATCGGAGGCGAAAATGGCTGAGGATAAGTGGAAGACCGCCATAACCCAGATAAAGAAAGGGGAGATAAGGATCAGGGGGTACGACGTGGTCGAGATAATGGAGAGACTCTCCTTTTCTGACGCCGTTTTCCTGACCCTCAAGGGTGAGCTTCCCAAGAAGGAGGAATCGGAGATGATGAGGGCGATCTTGGTCTCCAGCATCGATCATGGCGCCACGCCGCCTTCGGTTCTCTCCACCCGCAACGTGCTGTCCGGAGGTAATTCTCTGAATGCGGCTGTCGCCGGGGGAATCCTGACCATCGGTGACATACACGGCGGGGCCATCGAGAGATGCGCCAGGATACTCCAGAACTGGGCCAGAAGACCCGAAGAGGTCCCTTCAATCGCCAAAGAGCTGGTTTCGGAGTTCATCTACAAGAGAAGGAGAATTGCCGGTTTCGGACACCGCCTGCATGAGACCGACCCCCGAACCGTTAAGCTTTTTCAGATGGCCACCGATTTGAATTTCTCGGGCAGACACATGGAACTGGCCCAGGCGGTGGAGACGGAGCTCTCCGGCGCGCTGGGGAAGAGGCTGCCCATAAACGTCGACGGCGCCATCGCCGCAGTCGCCTCAGATATGGGATTCGACTGGAGGTTGGGAAAGGGCTTCTTCATAATCTCCCGGGTGGCCGGCCTGGTGGCTCACGCCTTCGAGGAGATGGTCAGGGAACGGCCCATGCGCAGGCTGGGCAACTGGAACTTCGAATACGACGGCCCCGAAAGCAGGAAGCTCCCGTAAAGACCGGAACAGCCCTTAGTCTGCTCTAACGTTCCGCGCGGCATCCTGCAGAGATCGGCGGAAGTCTTCAGGAATAACCGAAATCCGCATCGGTCCTTACTCCTCTCAAATTACCCGGAGAAAACAAAACGCCAGCCCCGTCAGAATCAGACGGGACTGGCGTTGTATTTCGCTGCCGTTCGATGGTAGGTCTTAGAAGGTCAAGCTTGCGCTGAACCGGTGGGCGTTCTCCAGCCTGCCCAGATCGGACCAGGCATAGTTGACCCCCAGAATACCGAAGCCAGATATGTCGAAGTCGTAGCCGCCGCCCAGGGCAACGCCCTCCTCGTCGGCTTCCAGCTTGTATCCGGCTCTGACGGCCAGCCGCTCCTGCCAGCTATACTCGACTCCAAAGCTTCCCTGCTGGCCCTGGTCGCGGGTGTTGTAACCGTCCAGGGTGGCCATAAGCTTGCTGTCCTCGTTGAACTCGAAATCGTAGGCCAGGCCAATCCGGAAGGTCAGGGGCAGGGGATGATGCTCGGTGTTGAGCCTCACCTCCACCGGCTGGGTCAGAGGATCGTCGTCCTGATCCAGGGTATTCTCCAGCTCCGTGCCGCCGAACTTGGTGCTGGTTCCGAAGTTGCGGGTGGACATGGCTATTCGCAGGGTCCTGAAACCGGTGTAGTAGAGCGTGCCGAAGTCGAAGGCGATCGACCCCGAGGTCATATCCGAGATCTTCTCGTGGATGTACTTGGCGGTGACTCCGAAGGAGAAGCGATTGGTCAGCTGGTGGGCATTGCTTATCCCAAACACCCAACTGCTGGCGCCGAACATCTCTCCGGTTCCGTCCGGCTGCTCCAGGGTGGTCCTTTCCATGTCGTCCATCATCAGAAGCGCCACGTGGACCCCCACGTTTCCGAACCCGGACATGGGCCTGGAATAGGCCAAGTAATTGTAGGTGATGTCGGCGATCCAGTCGGTGTAGCTGAAGGCCACGCTGCTCTCCTCCATGTCCGCTATGCCCGCCGGATTGTAATACAACGACATGGCTCCCCGGCTGACGGCCGCATTCGCACCTCCCAAACCCACCACCCGGGCGTCGACGTCCAGCTTCAGAAACTGGGCGCCGGAGGTGCCCACGTTATCGAACTCCGCGGACTGCGCGACACCCACAAAACACGCCAGCTGGACTAACAGCAAAAACACAAGGAACTTTTTCATGGCTATTTTCCTCCTCAATGGCTTCGCAGGTTATCGCACCACGGCGAATTTCCCGATCACCTCTCCGTACGGCGAATCCACGTGATAGATGTAAATGCCCGCGGCTATCTTCTGGTCGTTCTTGGTCAGAAGATTCCAGTTCTCGTTTCCGCCGAAGGTGTCACTCTGGTGCTCCAGGGTCTGGAGATGATCGCCGGCCAACGTGTAAATCCTGATGGTGCATTCGTCCGGTAGGTGAGTGAAGGCGATGACCGAATAATCCCGGCTGACCTCCCAGTTGTTTCGCACGATGTATGGGTTGGGAACCACCTTTATCTCGTCCAGGTCGACCAGGTCCTCGTCTATCAGCGCCTTTCTGGTGGAGAAGGTGAAGACGTCCGTCGAGGCATTGGGCTTGTTGGTGATGAACCGGACTATGGTGCCGCTGGCCGGATCTCCGGCGTTGAATACTATCCTGCCGATATGGAAATCGGCTGGGAAGTCGTAGTCCATAACCGGCGGATGAGGCTCGGAGTAATCTCGCTCCGAAGGGTATATTCTGTCTCCGGTGCTGTAGCCGCCCGATCCATCGTCATCCAGGATAGCTACCTGAATTCGCCTGTCGTCGGAGTCGTCGTCGGGAGTCCCCGGTCCTATGTTCCAAACCTCAAAGGTGCATCGATCGGGCCATTTCGAATCATCGTTCCAGTTGTAGTACTCGCTGCCGTCTTCGGTGAACCTGATCTCCCAGTCGTCAATGCCTATCAAGCCCCGCCAGTTCATGCGGGAGAAATCGGAGCCCGAGACGTCGGTGGAAACGTAGAAATCGCCGGTGGAATTCCACGACCAGCCCACATTATCGGGCGGATCCACCGGTCCGGCGGCATTCTGTACCTCCACGATCGAGTTGATGTTGAACTCCGGACCTGACACCCTGACCAGGATACCATCCACCACCTGGTAGTCGTCATCTCCCACCTGGTTTGTCTGATCCTCGAGAACCTTCTGCCCCGTCTCTAAGTCGGTCAGATGCCAGACGATGTTGCTTGGATCGCTGTCGTCGAAGGTCACCTCGTAGTCGTGTCCGGTGACCATCAATGGATCGACCACCTCAACCGTAACCGAGCCGTCACTCTGCCCGGCGACGTGTTCGACGGTCAGAACCTGCGCGGGAGAATAGCCGGCGGCATTGGAACGCGGGGTGGCCGGCGTCCCCCTAAGACCGTTTTCCAGACTCCGGGGAGAAGCGAAGGGCTGGAAATCATAGGCGATGACGTCATAGTAATAGGTCATCCCGTTGATCAACCCGGTATCCAAGTAGGCATGCGCCAGCTCGCTGTCATCTCCCTCCGGCGTCTCCAGGTAGCCGGTGATCCTCCAGATCATGTCCTGGGTAGGAACATAGGAGGGATCGTCCCCGGTGAAATTGATCGCCATTCCGCCAACCAGCAGGTTAACGCCGTCGAAGTAGTTGTCGTGGGTTCCGTTGGCTATGTTCTCAGGGATACTCATGCTATAGTATTCATCGTCGAACAGCTCGAAGAAGTAGGGCGGCTCTCCGTGGTAATACCAGTTGTCCTCCTCCTCGCTGACCGGTATTGGAATTCCCAGCGTCAGGTTGGTGACCGAAAACGATGTGTCGGATTTCACCTGCACCAGGTACTCGTGACCCGCAAAGAGCGCGGTCCCGCCGAAGGCCAGTATGTATCCTTCCGTATTGGCCTCATCGTAGCTCACCGTCCCCTCGAACGGGGCACCAGAAAGCTGTTCGACGGTCACGTTCCGCGGGGTAGCACTGGATTTATCCCACTGGGCCAACAGTTCGAAGGTGCCCGGAAGTCCGGAACTGCTTCGGTACAGCTTATATCCTTCGAAATCCTGCTGCAGATACTGCGGGTCGTACAGCGGATCAGCCGGATTACTGGTAAACACGTAATACGGATCCTCGGATCGCTCCGCGGCGTCGTCCCAGGTGATGTAGACCCGTCTGTCTTCCGGGGTCAGAGTCATATTGGGACGATCCGGAGGCCGGGGAAGAACGAAGCCGATGTCATAGATGGCCTGGGCTTGGTCGGCTATGGTAAGAAGCTGGTTGTAGTTTGGACCCATCATCACCGCCACCACCACTTTCGCGGTGTCGCCCACCACCGTTTCGATGCTGGCGATCTTCAGACTGTCGCCGTCCGGATCCCAGGCCCAGATCGTGTCGGTGACCGTCTCGCCCACGGGAACCAAAAGGAACGGTCCGGTGCTCTGGAAGAATCTCTGGTCTACAGGAGTGGTGCCCGTTCCCAGATCAAAGGGAGCGTAACGCTGGTCTCCCACGTCCGGGTAGTTGTGACCGGCCATGATGATGTACTTCTCCGGCTCGGTATCCGGATCGCCCGACTGCAGATTCGAGGTCTTGAACGAAGTCAGACCCAGCGGCTCTCCCTTTCTGATGTCGCCCACCAACACACCATCGCCATTTACGTCGATCAGATCATCGTTGATCTGGTCATCACCGTTTAAATCCACATCATAACTGGCGGTCGGGCTCTCCAAGAACTTGTAGGCCAGGTAGCCCGGGATCCTGGCAAATCCCTGCTCGGCAAAGTCGCTGTCATAGCAATACCCCAGGTTTCTGGTGGCGTCGAAGCCGACCAGATCGTCGTTGGCCGTGGGGCCCACGTCCGGATCGCACATGATGGAGAGGTAGCAATTCCTGATGGGCTTCTTGTCCTCCCTGATGTTTACTATCTGGTAGACGAAGAAGTGGATGGTCTTGTTGTTCTCGTAGTTCCAGGAGTGGGTACGCTGAATGACCTTCACTCCCAGGGACCACTCGGCGATTTCGTCCGTAGGTCCGGCGTTGGACTGGGCTCCTACGTCCCATCTTTCCGGATCCTGGTCGTCGAACTCGCAGTAGCTGTCCTCGATACCAAGGATGATAGGATTCCCCTCGTCATCCCTCAGCGGCCAGAAATCCGGGTCGTCATAGTCCTCCGGGTGATCGCTGATGAATATGTCGGTCAGACCCGCCATCTCCTCGGCTCCCCCGCTGGGATTATAACCGATGGCCACCCTGGGATCGTGGTTGAAGTTGGTCTCCGTCTCCTCGGTGAGCGTGTCCATTATGCTGGTGAAAAGGACGCTGTCCCTGCGTGTGCCGGCATTCAGATTCTCGAAGGCCAAAGTCTGCAAGGTGGGCTTTTCTACGGTTCCACCTATCCAGATTCCTGCCCCGAATATGTAGAACTCGTTGGAGCCCTTGGGCCACTCTCCCCCGGCAGCCCCAAGCTCGATGAACTGCCCGAAAATGGCGTAGTTGGTCATGGGCACCCTGAAATCATTGATGTCCAGACCGTGCCTTATGTACCTGGTCTTCTCCGCAAAGTGCTGGTACGACCAAGCCGACTTGGCCAGGGGCGGGGTCACCCTTTGGCTCGCCTTCCGGGCCTGGCTCTGCATGGGGAGCAGAACGACCAGAAAGAAGCATGCCGAGATCAACCCTCCCAGCAGAGCACGTTTTCTGATTAACTTCTCCATGTCATATCTCCTTTCAAAAATCCATTCCTCGAATGAATCTTTGCTTCATGTCAGGTTGACCCTTAGAAGGCGACGTAGAAACCGACCTTGATCTGCCGGGGAGCCCCGTAATTCATGGGATCGTTGGCGTACAGCTTATATGCTGCGGTGTACGCTATGGCCTGCTCCTCCGCGCTGATGTGGCCATCGTCGTTCAGATCCTTCACCTGTATGTATTCCCAGTATTCGTGGTCTTCATCCTCGCCCGGATCGGTCACCGCCGTAGGATCGAGGCGATAGCCGTCGTCGCTGGGGCTGCCGGTGGCGGGATAGACGTTGATCACGTTGATCCGGTCGAACAGGTTGAATACCTGGACGAAGAAGTTCACCTCCCGGCCCAGGATATCCAGGCTCTTGTCAACGGTCAGGTCGGTGTTGTAGATCCAGGGCTTGCGGTATTGGTTGGTGGTTCCCACCCGGTTTCCTCGGTAGTCCCTCTTGGTGTAAGGAAGACCGCTGCTGGCCTCGGAGATCACGTTAACTCCAAAGTCTCGCAGGGCTATCACGTCGAAGTCGTCGGGGAATCTCCAGTCGACCTGGGCCACCACACTGTGCCTCCGATCGAAGTCTAAGGGATTGACGCTCTGCGGGAAGACCCTGGGCAACCCGGTCACCGGATCGGTTGGGTTACGCGAGTGGAACTCGTATTGGTCAGTGTAGTCGGAGTTGGTCCCTTCGGCAAACTGCAGAACGTAGCTCAAGTTGAAGGAGAGAAACCTCTTGGGCCGCTTGGACAGGGTCACCTCCATACCCTTTATGTTGCTGTAATCCAAGTTCTTGTAAACGTCATAGGGCTGGGGCACGATGAAGATTCTCTCCGACTGGGACATGTTGAAAACGTCTTTGTAGTAAGCGGTGACAGTGAGCCTGATGTCGCGAGTGACCGCCCGGTTGAGACCCAGCTCATACTGGATGTTCCTGGTCGGCTTTAGATCCGGGTTTCCCAGCCTCTGGTTGGATCTCTGCAGGTTGGGCGCCAGAGACTCGTATATCTCCAAAAATCGCGGCTGCTGGGTGAAGTGGCCGTAATTGAAGAATATGGTCATCTTATCCGAGACCGGATGGGAGATCCCCAACCTGGGGCTGAAGGTGACATTGGCGTCCACTTCCTTGGTCCTGCCGCCGTTCTCCTCCAGGTCAGGTCTGGCCGGAGGATTCATCTCGTCCTCCCAGGCCTTGGCTTCCTTGCTGAGATAATCCACCCTGCCGCCGACGTTGACCACCAGGCCCTGGAACTCGATCTTGTCCTGAACGTAGAAGGCGGCGCCGAAGGGCTTGTACTCGTAGATGTCGATGAAGGGCTGGGCATCCCATGGAAGGCTGTTATAGTGCCTGGTGATGGTGTAGTCGTTGATCTCGAGACCGGCCTTTAACTGGTGGTTGAAGGTCACCTGGCTGGTGATGTCGAACCTTCCCTGAATGATCTCGCTTCCCCTCTTCTGGAAGGTCCGGGTGTCATAGTGAGACCAGAACATATTGTCCACCGCCAGATCGTAGTTCTGCTCCTGCCTGCGCTCCCGGTATCGCTGCCAGTACTGCGGATCGGGGGTGGGCCAGGCAAATACGTAATCCTCCCACCAGTCGCCGCTCCACACCTCGTCCTTATGTTCGGCAATGAAGGCCTCTGCCGCCTCTACATCCCCCGGGTAGAGATCGTGAGCCGTGCGCTCCAGGAAGTGTTCGTCCAGGCGCCTTCCGATGTGGAAGTCGTTTTTGAAGAAGCCAGCCCTGGCCTCGTAGAAGGTGTTCTTGGAGACCGAGTGAGTCATGCTAAACCAAACCTGCCGGGCCTTCTCCATGGTAGCATCGAAGCTCTCCAGGTTGTACAGCCAGCTGTGATTATACCTTTCGTACTGCCTCCTGTTGCGGAAGCCTCCCGCCCTCAGGGTGATCGACGGGGTAAGTTTATAAGCCAGCTTCCCCTGGGTGCGGTAGGTCTGCTGTGCGTGGTGAGGCAGCTTGTGATGCCGCGGGCCCCAATCGTCGGTCAGGTACAGGTTGCCGCCGAAATAGTAGGTCAGCTTGTCCTGGGTACCCGGGACCGGACCGCTCAGGCTCACGAAGTGTTCGTTCGTTCCGAAATCCAAATCGTCGCCAAAAATCTGATCGGTGGAGTACTGATACCTTCCCGAGAACTTGGAACCACCCTCCTGGGTGACGTAGTTGACGATCCCCGACATGGCGTTGCCGTACTCGGCATTGAACCCGCTGGTGATCAACTGCACCTCGGAGATGGTGAAGTGGTTCAAGTTGGTGGCCTGGCCCGATAGTATGGGATCGGTGATGGACAGCCCGTCCACCATGTAGATCACCTCCTGGGGACGTCCGCCTCTCAGGGTGATTCCCGGGTTGGCGGTATCTGCCACCCGGTTGCCCTCGTTTCCGAGAACCGTACCCTGGGTGCCCGAGTTGATCGGCCCCCCGATGGGATCGAAGACCACTCCCGGGGTCCGGTAGACGATCCCGTCGGTATTGATCACCGGCCGGTGAACCACGTCCACCGAAGTGATTATGTGCGCCGTGGAAGTCAAATCAGGCTCGAATATCGGCCTCTCCGCGACGACTGTCACCCCTCTCACCTCCACCGCTTCCGAGACCAGCTCGAAGTCGATGGTGCTGGTCAAATCCAGCGAAACCGAGACATTGTCAATATCCATCGGAGCGTAACCTATGAGGGTGGCCCTCAGCTTGTACACTCCCGGTAATACGTTGAGAATGAAATACTCTCCGTTTACGTTGGCTGCCGCCCCCATGGTGGTTCCCACGATCACCACGGCCACGCCGGGCAGCGGCTCACCTGTGTCCTTGTCCTTTACCACCCCCGCTATCTTCCCGGTGGTTCCACCGAAGACCAGCGAGGAACAGACAAAGAGAAGTAACCCTGCGGTGAGCATCAGCTTCAGTATGTGTTTGTTTTTCAATTTACTTCCCTCCGGTTGAAAAGTGAACCCCCAAAAGCGTTGACCAAAATCTTACCTTTTGCTCTTGGCTCCTCACCTCCTTCTTGGAAAGGTTAACGATATGTTTGACATACGGAACGATTATTCCCGGACTGAGCCATCTTCGGGGCTCGATGCTACTCCATCTTTTGAACCAGCTTATGGTTATCGCGAAATCATGGGCTTCGAACGAAGACCGCAGTCTCTCCAATAGTAATGAAGAACGGCGCTGCTATCCGGCAACGGCCAGCTTTGCGGAAACGCTGCTGCTTCTGTGTGCTCAACTCACGCCCGTCGCAGAACTCCTCTCCCGAGCGTTTAAGTTATTGTCGATTCACCTCTTAAATGATCGACCAGCGTCCAGAAAAGTTTAGGATGCAAATACTGCGTAGAAGGTGCCAAAAATGTGAACCGACCCTCTTTTGATTTAGCCCAAAAAGACCTCTTCTTTAAAACCAATCCAGCAGGTCACACGAGGCAAGTCAAATCCGATGACTCAACGATGATGAATCTGTTCCTGACGCTATAGTTTATTGCGTTATCAGGCCTTGTTTTAGCCCTCCCTACGTATACGGGAGTTATCTAAAGCCAGTTTTGTTTTTTGTCAAGTCTTATTTGTACTTTTTCTCCAAACTTCGCCCTCTTCTCCGCCACCCCTCACCTGCCTGACAAGGGCATGCCCGCATCAAGATAACGGATCTGTCTAATCCAGCAAAGCTCTTTTTGAAACTCTCCCCTCTTTTCGGCCTGCAATCACCACTCAGCCTTCGGACGAAATGCCTACTTTATCTTTTGCAGCCCCCTCTCCATGCGGGAGAGCCCTTCCTTTATGTTCTCCACGCTGTTGGCGTAGGAGAGTCGAATGTACCCTTCTCCGAACTTGCCGAAAGAGGTTCCGAAGAGGACCGCCACACCGGCCTCATTGAGGATATAGTCGCTCAACTTCCGCACCTCCCATCCGATCTCCTTGACATTGGGAAAAACGTAGAAGGCCCCTTTGGGAGTCTTGCAGCTGACGCGGGGTATGGCGTTTAAGCCTTCCACTATGACGTCTCTTCTTCTCTTGAACTCCGCCCCCATTCTCTCCACCTCGTCCTGCGGACCGGTCATGGCCTCGATCCCGGCCCTCTGGGTAAAGGTGGCGGTGCACGAGTTGGAGTTGGTCTGCAGCTTGGCGATCAGAACTGCCAAGTCTTCCCTCATCACCCCGTAACCTAATCTCCATCCGGTCATGGCGTAGGTCTTGGAGAATCCGTCTAAGATTATGGTTCTCTCCTGCATTCCCGGAAAGGAGGAGATGCTGTGATGGCTCCCCTCGTAGATGATGCGACTGTAGATCTCATCTGACAGAACGACGATATCCTTGGAAAGGGCAATATCGGCTATCACCTTCAGATCTTCCTTGGTCAGTATTCCGCCGGTGGGATTCTGGGGCGAGTTGATTATGATCATCTTGGTTTTGTCGGTGACCAGTGCCTTAAGCTCATCGGTGTCCAGACGAAAATCGTTCTCCTCCCTCAGTTGGATGGGAACCGCCTTGGCTCCGATGAAATTTATCACCGATTCATAAATGGGGAAACCGGGATTGGGGTATATGACCTCGTCCCCCTCATTGGCCAGCGCCATTATGCAGAAAAACATGATCGGCTTTGCCCCCGGCGTAACCACCACCTGATCAGGAGTGACATTTATCCCTCTGGTCTCTGAGATCTCTTTTGCTATCACCTCCCTGAATTCAGGAAGCCCGGCGGATGGATTGTAGTGCGTGTAGCCATCATTGAGGGCCTGTATTCCCGCATCCACGACATTCCGGGGAGTATCGAAATCCGGCTCTCCGATCTCCAGATGAATGATATTTTTTCCCTTTGCTTCCAGCTTTCTGGCTTTGGCCAGAACCTCAAACGCGGTCTCGGTTCCCAATCTCGACATTCTCTCAGCTAATCTCATTTTTTCCTCCGGCTGTGATTCTATGATCCCGGTTCAAACAGGGGTTATATTGACATCTCGAAAACAAAACCAGGTAATCGATTACGGGCAATGAAGTTCCACCCCTCATTTGTCTTCTGCCATTCGTCATCCGTCATCGGTGTTTCGTGATCCGTCATTGTTCATTCGTCATGGTTTGTTCGTCATTCGTCATTGTTCATTCGTCATGGTTTGTTCGTCATTCGTCATGGTTTATTCGTCATCCGTCATCGTTCATTCGTCATGGTTTATTCGTCATTCGTCATTGTTCATTCGTCATGGTTTGTTCGTCATTCGTCATTGTTTATTCGTCATCCGTCATCGTTCATTCGTCATGGTTTATTCGTCATTCGTCATTGTTCATTCGTCATGGTTTGTTCGTCATTCGTCATTGTTCATTCGTCATGGTTTGTTCGTCATTCGTCATTGTTCATTCGTCATGGTTTGTTCGTCATTCGTCATTGTTCATTCGTCATGGTTTGTTCGTCATCCGTCATCGTTCATTCGTCATGGTTTGTTCGTCATTCGTCATGGTTCATTCGTCATGGTTCATTCGTCATGGTTTATTCGTCATTGGTGTTTCGTCTTTATGTCGTAGAGTTCCTTGGCCTTCTGGGCTATGTGCTCGGCCGAGACCTCGAACTCCTTTATCAGCTCCCAGGGCTTGCCGGATTCGCCGAACCTATCCTTGACCCCGATCATTCCCAGGAGGAGCGGCTTCTTGTACAGTTCGTGCGCCTGAGACACGATGGCGCTTATCCAATTGCCGAAACCGCCCACCTGGTGCTCCTCGGCGGTGACGATGATTCCGGTTTCGAGTGCCGCCTTTACCACCGGGTCTCTCTTCAAGGGCTTCAAGGTGTGCACGTTTAGGATTCTGGTCTCGATGCCGAAATCCTCCTTCAAGATCCAGGCCGCTCGCATGGCCTCCGGAACCTCGGGGCCGCAGGCGATGATGGTCAAATCCTCGTTCTCCGAGGCATACTCCGAAGCCAGCTTCACCTCGAAGGCATCCTTGAATTTGTCCTTCTCCCCTCTGTACCTGTAGACGTTGGCCTCCCCGAATTTGAAGGGGGTATTCTCGTCCGTGACTATAGGAGTGGCCTCGCGGGCGAACCTGACGAACTTGGGTCCCTGGACGTCAAACAGGAGCGCCTCCGTGGCTCTCTCGGTTTCGATCGAATCGCAGGGGACCACCACGTGCATGTTGGGCAGGCCGCATGTCTGGAAGAGATCCTCCAGCGCCTGGTGAGTGGCCCCGTCCGGCCCCACCGAGACGCCGCCGTGCGCTCCGGCGATTAGGACGTTGAAATCGCCGTAACATACCGTGGTCCTGAGTTGATCTAGGTTTCGCCCTGCGGCGAACACGCCGTAGGTCCCGAACACCGGGATCATCCCCTCTTTGGCCAGACCGGCCGCCACCCCGGTCCCGCTCTGCTCGGCGATTCCCATGCTCAGGAATCTACTTGACCTCTCCGGGTGCTTATCGTGAAACATGCTTATGGCGATGGACCCGGATATGTCCGCCCCCAGGCAGACCATCCTGGGATCGTCTCCCCTCTTCTCCAGGGCGCGGCCAAAGCCTTTGCGGGTGGGATCCATGTCCACCTTCATGTTCTCCTGTATGTTCCAGAAGTAATCTTTGGAGAACTTCGGCATCTTGGCTTCCAGCTTCTTGGTTGCCTCGGCCTGGTAAGCGTCCGCCTTTTCATCCAGCTTGTGGTGGTCCAGCTTCTTGTCGACACCCAGTTGTTTCAGGGCCTCCTCCATCTGATCGCAGATGGGCGCCTTTCCGTGCCAGCCCGCCACGTCCTCCATGAAATCGACCCCTTTGCCCTTGACCGTGTGGGCGATGATCACCGTGGGCTGACCCTTGTGTGCCTTGGCCTTTTCCAGCGCTTCCACGATCTGCTTCATGTTGTGCCCGTCTATCTCGAGCACGTTCCAGTTGAAGGCTTTGTACTTTTCCACGATGGGTTCGATGTCCATGACGTCTTTTACCCAACCGTCGATCTGCAGGCGGTTCTTATCCAGAATGTTTATCAGACTGTCCAGCTTGAAATGACCCGCTTCCATGATCGCCTCCCAGACCTGTCCCTCCTGGTGCTCCCCGTCCCCGGTAAGGCAGAAGACGTGATAATCCTTTTTCTTGAGTTTACCCGCCAGGGCTATTCCGTTGGCGATGCTCAAACCCTGCCCCAGCGATCCGGTGGAAGCTTCCACCCCATCCAGCTTCAGCCAGTGGGGATGACCCTGGAACGGGCTGTACAGTTTCCTCAGCTTAACCACCTCTTCGATGTCATAATACCCGGCCATTGCCAGGCCCAGGTAAAGCGAAGGCGCCTTGTGGCCGGTGGACCAGACGATTCGGTCCCGCCCGTCCCAGAAAGGATCCTTGGGGTCGTGCTGGGCCACGTGCAGATAAAGGGCCGCGGTTACATCCATGATCGACATGGTTCCGCCGGCGTGTCCGGAACCTGCCGCGCACAGGGAGATCATATTGTATCCCCGCATCAACTTGGCGGCCTCGACCAGTTCCTCTAGGCTGTAATTCTTCCTCACCTTCCCGCTCTTGGAGTCAACTATGGGCATTTCTCCTCCCGAAGTCAAAAGAGTTCATCGGTCAAATCCAGAAGCCATTAAGGTTCATACGCTTTGGCGCAAACCTGCGCTTGTGAATTTCGTAACAAAACCTTATAAGATACTCTTCTGGAAAGTCCTGTCAACTGTTTTCGTAAACGTTTCTTCTAAAGAATCCGCTTGGTGACAGGCGGAGACCGCCGCACAGGTGAAGCAAGGAATCGAGTCACTCCCCCTTGATGCTCTCCCGCCGGCATCGATTGGGGATGACCAAAGCACCTGCGCTCGGGGTGCGGCCGGAACTCCCACTTTGGATAGTCTGGCGAGTTGAAGGGCCGGGACTGCTTTTGGGGAACGGCTCGGAGGAGTGCGCGGGATTGAGAGAGTTTGGATGGGAAGCACGGGAGAAGCTGGCCGCCCAACAAGGAAAACCAGCGGTGGTCATCCGGCGTTAGGCCGGTAGGTTACTCTTCCACGCAACCCCGCTGCAAGACCGGTCCTTCGCGGTAGAGGTAATTCATCAGGTAGATGATGTCTCCTACCGTGACCACGCAGTCGGCGTTCACGTCGCCGGCCGAGGGCGGATCAGGGGGAGGTCCTGCCCTGTAAAGATACCTGACCAGGTACACCACATCTCCCACGGTGACCACACCATCGGCATTGGCGTCCCCATACACGTATGTGTACCCGGACGCCAGCACCATGGCGGCGTAGCAGTTTATCCGGCCGTGTCCCAACTCGTAGCTTTTCCCGGTCTCTACGTAGTATTGGTAATCCCCCACCTGATCGGCGCTCTCTTCGATGATCTCCCTCAACTCAAAATCGTTGAGATACGGCTGTATGGAGAGCAGAAGGGATGCTAAGCCGGTCACCATGCCGCACGACATGGAGGTACCGGCCATGTAGCCATAGCTCTGGGCGAGATAGTAGGGCGCGCGGCTCAGGGTCACCGGGTAGTTGGGGGTGGTGGAGATGATATCATCCGTGTCCCAGGGCATCCCGCCGCCCCCGGGAGCCGCAACGCAGACGGACGGACCGTAATTCGAGTATCCGGCCAGTCGATCCTGGCAGGTGGTAGCAGATACCGCTATAACGTTCAGATAATCGTCGGAGTAGTGACCCGGGTAGTGCACCGAATCGCCCATGCCGTTGCCGGCCGAGGCCACCAGAAGCACGTTGCAGCTATCGGCGTATCTGACCGCCTCCTCCTTGGTGAGGGAGTGCAGCCCGCCGCCGCTGTAGTTGATCACCCGGGCACCGTAGTCCACCGCATGGATGACGCCGTTTTTGAAGGTGTTGTGGGTTCCCACTCCGGAGCTGTCGAAGACCTGGTTTATCAGCACCCGGCAATCCCAATCCACGCCCGCCACGCCTGCCTCGTTATTGGTCACGGCGGCCATGGATCCCAGCACGTGGGTGCCGTGCCCGTAGTCATCTCTGACCCAGTCGCCATCACCCACCAGATCCTCCCCCAGCACGTACCTGGAGGTGTCGCTCAAGTCCGGATGGTATAGGAAGAACCCCAAAAGCGGTATTCCCGAATCGATGATCGCGATCAGGATATCAGGGCTTCCGGTGCTCAAATCCCAACCGGTTGGAGCCTTGATGTCTGCGCCCGGGGTCCCACCGGGAGGAAATTGGCCCTGGTTGTGAAGCGCCCATTGGTCGCCATCGGCGAAGTAGGTGTCATTGGGAGGATAGGATGCTCTATCGATCATGTTCGGCTCTGCGAACTCAATCAGATCGCTGGCATTCAGCTCTTCCAGTGCCTCAAAGACGTCGGCCTGGGAGGTCAGTTTCAGCATTCCCATTCTCAGCTTGTCTGGTCCCTCGACCACTGTGGCTTTGCCCTCCGCAAGGAGAGGAAGCAGATGGATCGATTTGGCTCCCGGACTCATCTTGAACAGGATCTCCCCCTCCACGTACTCTATTTGCCTGCCCATCCAGGTCCCTGTCATGATGTTCTTCCCGTTGAAGGTTGCGGAATAGAGAGGAACTGCTGAGAGGACAAAGGCGATCAGACCGAACAGTAGAATGCGTCTCATGAATACACCTCTGACTTTCCAAGGAAATGAGTCTCTCATATATAAAACGTCACCAAGTTCGAATAATCAAGTGTCGGCCGGCAAAAATCTTGCCTCATGTCAAGCGTCGCCAGGCCTTTCCGGGGCTGCCTGATATCATGCACACCCGATTCCGGGCGCGGGTCCGTCCTTGTAGAGATAGTTCAACAGAAAGATGACGTCCCCGACATCCACGAGGCAGTCAGCCGTGGGGTCGCCATGCCTCAAGGGATCGGGAGCGGCTCCTCCTTTGTAAAGGTAATTGATCAAGAAAACCACGTCCCCTATGTCTATTGCTCCGTCCGAATTCACGTCGCCGGTATTGTCAACCATAAATCTGGAGAGCCTCAGAGTCGGATCACCGAAAAGAGTCAGTCCATAGAACCAGGGGCGAGAATCACTTCCCGCGCAGGTCTCTATATGATTGACGCACCAGGAGAGAAACGCCTCCCCGAAGCTGGCCCCATCTCCCAGGGGTTCATAGTAACCGTAAAAGCAGAGCATGCTTCCGGTTTTGGTGGACCCGAGCGATATGAGACCGTAGGTGCTCTGAAAGATGTACCAACTCCCCATGTCATCTTCTTCCACGAACCGGCTGTTCGAGCACGCAAAAAGGTTGTAGAATAACACCTGCACGTCTATCTGCTCTATCTCGTAGTTGTGGAAGAGCGAGTAATCGTAAGGCCCGTCTCCCCAGTAGAGAGCGTGAACCCAGGGGGATGAGTGGGAGCAGATGAGCAGGTTTTCATATAGGTTGCCCGTGCTCTCCCTGACCCTCTGCATGTAGTCTTCCCGGGTGGTTTCGTATGGATCCGTGACGGCGTCTGTTGTGGGGTAGGCCAGGGCAACCTCGTTTTCCCATCCGTAGATACACCAGTCGTTGTCAATATAGGCCAGCGCCTCATCCTGTAGTCTCAGCTCGCCGGTCCGATAACGATGATTTTTATCCAGGTAGTTGCTCATCATCGCCACCTCGCTGGCGCCGTGATCGGTGAGATTCGTTGCCAGAAGCCTTCCCACCCAGATGTCCGCCTCCATGTCTCCGCTGCCCTCTTCATGCGCCTCGTACATCCCGTCAGAATCACGGTCGAACCACCCACCGTCCAAGTCCATGAAGAAGAGATCTATGGGAAACTCCTCCTGGTCCCATACGTCCATCTCGTACCAGGCCACCGGCAGATCCCCGATCAGGATCGCACCGGTTATGCCCCGGCTGTTCCACTCCGAGATGAGTACGTCCTTAAGGCCCACCTCGTCTCCGTTGTTGTAGGCGGTGTAGACGTTGGGAGAGTAACCGTCGGTCTCCAGATCGGAGATGAACACGGAGAAGGAACTTACCAGGGTGAAATGCAGATAGTTGTTCATCACGATGCAGATCGGCGTGTCTTCCTTGTTTCCCGCATAGACGAGTCTGGGATCGAGCCGTTCGGCAAACTGTCGACTCTCCCGATACTCCCGGTAGGTGATCGGCTCTCTGTACGGGTCTATCCAGCGAAGACGGGTCACCGTGCTGTAATCGAAATCTGACTGACCCCAGGCCAGACCACCCATCGACGCAAATGTCCCTGCCAAAAGAATAACCGCAAAAGCTCTCTTCAAGTATCCCTCCTCCGATTCAACATCGTTATCATTTGTTTCGATACGTCAACTCCGAACCGTGATGCTATGCGCAGCCTATCCCGGGCGGATCTCCGCCCTTATAAAGATAATTCAGAAGAAAGACCACATCTCCCAGATTGATCACGCAGTCTGCATTAGGATCACCCCATCGCAGCGGGTCAGGGGCGGTGCCTCCTTTGTAAAGATAGTTGACCAGGAAGACTAAGTCAGCCAAATCTATGACTCCATCGCCGTTCGCGTCCCCGGTGGGATTGACCAGAAACCGGGAGAGCTTCAGGGTGGGGTCGCCCAGAAGGGTCATCCCGTAGAACCAGACCCGTGAGTAAGGTGCATAGCAGCTCTCCATGTTGTTTTGGCACCAGAAGAGAAAGGCCTCACCGAAACTCGACCCGCCGCCCAGGGGCCCATAGTAGTCGTCAAAACAGAGCATGGCCCCGGATTTGGTGGAACCGACCGACAGAAGGCCGTAGGTGCTCTGAAAGATGTACCAATTTCCCATGTCATCCTCTTCCACGAACCGGCAGTTGGAACAGGCGAAGAGATTGTAGAAAAGCACCTGAACGTCTATCTCTTCAATCTCATGATTGTAAAACAGCGAGTAATCATATGGCTCCGTTCCCCAGTAAATGTAGTGTGCCCAGGGGGTGGAATGGGAGCAGAGCAGCAGGTTCTCGTATTGATTGTTCGTGCTCTGTCCGACCCTCTGCATATAGTCCTCCCTGGTGGTCTCATACGGATCCGTAACCATATCGGTGACCGGATAGGCCAAAGCCACCTTCTGCTCGTATCCGTATGTGCACCAGTCGTTGTCCACATAGGCCAACGCTTTGTCCTGAAGCCTGAGCTCGCCGGTGCGGTAACGGTGATTCTTATCAAGATAATTGCTCATCATCGCCACCTCGCTGGCGCCGTGATCGGTCAGGTTAATGGCCAAAAGCCTTCCCACCCAGATATCCGCTTCCACGTCTCCACTGCCGTCGTCATGCCCGTCGTACAAGCCGTTGGGCTCGCGGTCAAGCCATCTCCCGTCGAGGTCCATGAAGAAGAGGTCGATCGGGAACTCCACGTGATTTCCGCCATACTCCGGCGGATGGGTCATCTCATACCAGGCCACCGGCAGATCCCCGATCAGAATCGCCCCGGCTATGCCGCGACTGTTCCATTCAGAGATCAATATATCCTTCAGGCCCACCTCGTCTCCGTCGTTGTAGGCGGTGTAGACGTTGGGCGCGTAGCCTTCGCTCTCCAGATCGGAGATGAACACCGAGCAGGAGCTTTCGAGGGTGAAATGCAGATAGTTGTTCATCACGATGCAGATCGGCGTGTCTTCCTTGTTTCCCTCATAGACGAGTCTGGGATCGAGCCGTTCGGCAAACTGCCGACTCTCCCGATACTCCCGGCAGGTGATCGGATCGCGATACGGATCCATCCAGCGAAGCCAGGTTACCTTGGAGGAGTCAGGGTCAGACTCAGCCCGGAGGCTGCCGGCGGACGACAGCATCAATCCCGCTGCCAGGATAACCAGTAATGCCTTTTTCAACCTGTCCTCCTTTGTGTGAGGACTTTTGTTAGCTGCGCGTCTCTGTTGACCGCGAGTCGTCGATCACTCGCAGCCGATCCCGGGGGACGGCCCGTTCTTATATAGGTAGTTCAGAAGAAAGATCACGTCTGCCACGTTGATGATGCAATCCGCGGTCGGATCGCCCCACGACAGCGGATCCGGTGTGGTTCCCCCCCTGAAAAGGTAGTTGATCACGAAGACCACGTCGGCCAGGTCTATCGTCCCGTCGCCGGTGACGTCCCCGGTGTGGTTGACCAGGACCAGGAACCGCGACAGGCGCAAAGTCGGATCGCCCAGCAGGCACATGCCGTAGAACCAGGGACGAGAAGAACTCCCGGCACAGGTCTCGATGTCTTCGATGCACCAGGAGAGAAAAGCCTCTCCGAAGGTTGCCCCGTTCCCCAGAGGCGCGTAGTAATCGTCGAAACAGAGCATGCTCCCGGTCTTGGTCGAGCCGACCGAGACAAGGCCGTAGGTGCTCTGGAAGATGTACCAGCTCCCCATGTCATCCTCTTCCACGTATCGAGTGTTGGAGCAGGCAAACAGGTTGTAGAACAGGACCTGCACGTCGATCTGCTCTATCTCGTAGTTGTGAAACAGTGAATAGTCGTAGGTTCCGGTTCCCCAGTAGAGATAGTGAGCCCAGGGAGAGGAGTGCGAGCAGATGAGCAGATTCTCGTACTGGTTGCCGGCGCTCTCTCTGACCCGCAGCATGTAGTCTTCCCTATTGGTCTGATAGATGTCGGTTACGGCATCTGTGGCCGGATATGCTAATGCCACGTCGTATTCCCATCCGGAGGTGTGCCAATCGTTGTCTATGTACGCCAGTGCCTTATCCTGAAGTCTGAGCTCTCCGCTTCGGTAGCGATGATTCTTATCCAGATAGTTGTTCATCATGGCCACCTCGCTGGCCCCATGATCGGTCAGGTTGATGGCCAGAAGCCTCCCCACCCAAATATCGGCTTCCATGTCTCCCGGTCCGTCCTGGTGCTCATCGTACAGCCCGTCGAAATCCTGATCGATCCAATCCCCGTCCAGGTCCATAAAGTACAGGTCTATGGGAAACTCCACGTGCGCCCCGCCCCAGTCCGGCGGCTCGGTCATCTCGTACCAGGCGATCGGCAGATCGCCGATCATTATGGCGCCGGCCACGCCGCGGGTATTCCACTCGGAGATCAGCACACTCTTCAAAGCGGCCTCATCCCCGTTGTTGGTCGCGGTGTAAACGTTGGGGGCATAACCTTCCAACTCCAAGTCGGCGACAAACTGCGAGAATCCGCTTCCGATCAAAGGCTGAAGAAGCGTGTTGATGACGATGCAGATGGGCACGTTACCCTTGCTGCCTTCGTAAACCAGCCTGATGTCCAGATCCCGGGCGAACGACCGACCTTGCTGATATTCCTGATAGGCGACCGGGTTTCTGTGAGGGTCCATCCAGCGAAGCGGGTTGACGCTCTTGTAGTCAAAGCCCGACTGAGCCCAAGTGCCCCCGGCCATCAAAGCTACCAGCCCCAAGGTGACGAGAACCTGCACCTTCTTTCTCATTCTTCTCTCCTTGATTCTGTTATCCGTTTAATCCGCCGAGTCCTCTAATTAACTTATCCGTTTCGTCCGTTTAATCCGTTGACCGCCTTTTTCCGTCCACTGTCCACAGTCGACCGTCCACGGCAAGAGCCTTTATCCGTTCAATCCGCTCAATCCGCTGACCGTCTTCCTTCGTCCACCGTCCACAGTCGACGGTCCACACCGAGAGCTTTCATCCGTTTAATCCGCTTCATCCGCTGACCGATTTATCCGTTCAATCCGCTGACCGCCTTTCTTCGTCCACGGTCCACGGCAAGAGCCTTTATCCGTTCAATCCGCCCGTACGGGGGCCCGTCTGGGCACTCCATCCGTTGACCGCCTTTCTAAGCACACCCTTCTCGCGGCCTCGGTCCTCCTTTAAAGAGATAATTGACCAGGTACACCACGTCTCCTATGTTGACTTCACAGTCGGTATTGATGTCCCCCGATGACATGGGTTCCGGCGACGGTCCTCCCCTATAGAGGAAGTTTATCAGGAACACCACGTCACCTAAGTTTATGGTGCCGTCCCCGGTGACGTCGCCGTAGCTTTCCAGGCGGAAGCTGAACACCTGGGTGGACCAACTGGTCTCACCCCACGGATCCGATGCCTGTACCTTCCACCAGTAGGCCAGACCGTCCTGCTGAGGCGAGGCGGTACCCTGGCTCGAGGTCAGGCTGTCGATCACCATTGTCGATTCGGGAGGGAACTGATCGGAGGAGCTTACGAACAGAGTATATGTCAACTCATCAGCGGAATTGGGGTCATAGGCATCCTCCCAATCGAAGGCAACCGGATCGCTCACCGTATCCTGATCTGCCGGGAGAATGAGTGAGAAAGGCTCAGGCGGCAGGTTGGGCTCCGGCCCGCCCCAAAAGAGCGCGCCGTACAGGCGGGGGGAGTTGAAGGGATCGGCCTGATGCTTGGAGTAGAGCACAAGCGACGGCCCCGCCGGACCGAAGGAGATGGAGGTCCCCGAATAGAGCGAGACGTCCGAGATGAGAACTCCGTCCGGGTCGAGCACCGTCCCTTCGGAGCTCACCCCGGCGGCATAGAGTTGTGAGGTCTGGCCCGGCACCCTCTTCCAGGCCGCCACGAAGTTATACCCGTTGAACGTCACCGACGGCCGCTCCTCCGGATCCTCGGTCGCGGCAATCAGTATGCCGGCTGGATCCAGAACAGAGCCGCCAGGGGTGACCCGGGTGGCCAGGATGTCGGAGTTGGGCCAGTGCATTCCAAAATCCTCCCACACCACCAGAAACTCGGATCCATTCGAAGCCACCTGGGGATTCTCCTGCAGGCCGCTGGCAGTGCGAATGCCGATCTGCGATCCGATGGTGCCGGTGGTCTCCACCAAGGCCCCGTATATGTCATAATAATAGGCGTCCAACCACACCACCAGGTACTTTCCACCGGCAAAGGCGACATCCGGATAGCTTCCGTACTGGCCTCCGGATATGGTAAACGGCTCAGGGTCCAACAGCTCGCCCTGGGAGGAAACCCTCAGCCCCTCGATTCTGTAATTCAGGCCGACCGAGTCCAGATCGCTCTGCCATACCACCAGGTAATTCTCCCCGTCGAAGCCGATCGAAGGTCTTCTCTGGTCGGTTCCCGGATCGACCCGAATGGCCAAGCTCAGAGAATCGAGAACCTGCCCCAGCGAGTCGATCCTGGCGCCGTATATGTCGAGGTTCTGGTTGCGAGAATCCTCCCATACGGCCAGGAAGTTCTCGCCGTCCCAGGCAACGGCCGGATGGTCCTGATTCTCCTCGGCCCGGCAGATCGGGAAGGCGGTCGAATCCAGGAGCTCTCCCGACCGGTTTACTCTGGCCCCATAGATATCACCGTCCTCCTCCCAGCTCGCCAGGTAGTGAGATCCGCTCCAGGCGCAGCCCGCTGATATCTGCGCGGCGCAGCCGGTGGAGATAACCGCGGACCCACTGTCCGGGACCTCACCCAGGGTATCTATGCGCGCGCCGGAGATGTTCCACTCCTCCCCCGACGCGCCAACTTGCCATATTCCAAAGAAGGTCTCACCGGTCCAACCCACATCCGGGGTCAGCTCCGACTGGTTGAGCTCGGAGATGGCGATTCCCGTTGGATCCAAGACCGTGCCGCCGGAGGAAATCCTGGCGGCATACACGTCATATCCTGTAATACCGAAATTCCTGTTCTCCTCCCACAGCACCATGAGAGTGCCGGTTCCGGAGGCAAGCTTAACGTATCGCTGTTCTCCCTCTTCAGTGCAGATCGGGAAACCATCCGGATCCAGCACCGCGCCGCTGGCGCTTATCCGCACAGCGTAGACGTTGCTGTAAGTGCTGTCACATGTATTGGTGTGAAAAGCTACCCAGAAGGTATCTCCGGACACGGCACACGAGGGGGCGCTCTGTCCCCGCTCGTGATCGGCGATGTTGATGCCCGCAGGATCGAGAACCACAGCCTGAGGAGTGACCCGCGAACCGCGGATCTCCGCCGGAAGGCCTCACCCCGAAGAGAGCTCCCAGGCTACCAGGTAGTTTGACCCGTTGAATGTAACCGATGAGGAGACCGTCCTGATATCCTCGTTGGAGATCTGGAAGCCGGTCCCGTCCAGGATCTCCCCCTGCGGCGTTATCCTGGTACCGTAGATATCGGCGGAGGTCATATCCCTGTCGTCGCACCACACCACCAGAAAGTTGGTCCCGTCCCAACCCACTGCCGGAGACGATTCCCAACCGTCCCCCGTGGAGATGGGGAATCCGTCCGGGTCGAGCACGTTCCCGCTCAGATCCACCCGCGCACCATATATGTCGTAATCGACGTCTCTGTCGTCCTGCCAGACAACCAGGTAATTCTCGCTTCCCGCGGCCGCCCGCACCGATGTCTGCCAGCCCGAGGCCGTGCAGATCGGAATCCCGGTCGGGTCGAGTATCTCTCCGTCGGGCGCGATCCTGGCCCCGAATATGTCGCTGTAGGAACTGATTCTCTCATCCTCCCAAACCGCCAGGAGATTGGTCTGTCCGCTGGCTATCGAGGGCGAAGATTGATTGCTGTATGCCCTCCCCGATACGCAGTCGGAAGAGATCCGAAATTCCGGCCAGGAGGGAAGAGCGTTTAGCGATAGAAAAAGGACAAAACAGATGGATAAAACTGTTACTCCCCCACACCTCTCAAAACTCACCATGTTAGTGTCTCCTTGCTTCCCTTCAAGGTTAGAAACAAACAGCCCGCAGAATGAATCAAAAGGTGTCTTCTCTCACCTCACCGACAGGAAGATTCAAAAAACAGTAGTCCCGAACGGCTAAGTAAACAACACTACTCTCAATATAATAGACTACCGGCTTTAGTCAACATTAATTTGGGTAGAATTTGTCCTCATTGAACGAGTTCGAGGTCGCTGGTTGCGGGTGGAGGTCTGGAGCGCATTCCGCGTTTGGTTCAGGATTGTTTTGGCTAAACATATTCGGCGATTATGCCTGTACTTTGAGTGGATCGGAAAGCGTTTGCTGTCGGGGAACTCAGGTGTAGATTCCGCGCCGATAAGACGGAGAGCCCCCGATCGTTGAGATCGAGGGCTCCGCTCCGATGGAACCGATGGCCTGTTTCCTGCTATTTCATCAGGATCATCTTCCTGGCATCTGTGAACTGGCCCGCCTCTATTCGGTAGAAGTAGACTCCCGACGCCACCTGGTTGCCGTCCTCATCCGTCCCGTCCCAGTGCACGCTCTTGTGCCCTGCAGCTTGATATTCATCCACCAGAGTTCTGACCCTCTGCCCCAGCAGGTTGTACACCAGAAGCTCGACCCGGCACCCGTTCGGCAATGCATAGCTGATCTCCGTCTCCGGGTTGAATGGATTGGGATAATTCTGCGAAAGAGAGAAACGCTCAGGTGTGGATGCGTGCTCTTTTGCCATCTCCAGATTCAGCTCGCCCGACAGCTCCAGGGCAAGTGCGCGGGCATCACGATCAACAAGCACCGCATTGATGAGCTTGATGCTGCCCAGATTGCTCCCTTCTGCTCGCAGGTTTACCAAAGCTCCTTCTCCTGCCGGGATATGGCTCTTCCCGGAGAGATCCACGATTCCGATCTTCTGGATTCCATCCTTCGTTCCGGTGAAAAGCTGAAGATTGACGGTTAGAGGAGTCAACCGGGGATCGAGCATTTCGACCTCATTCGGATCGAACTCTATCACCAGTTCCGCTCCGGTTACAATCCGGTCGAATTTGCCGGTCACCGAAATCTCCGTTACTTCATCCAGGTCCCCCGAGGAGGCCTTGGCAAGGCCAAGCGCATTCTCTTTGGAGGGGACGCTCTTAAGTGAGAGCGAGATTCGGGCGTGCCCCGTGCTCCCATTCAGTCTGGAGGCCGAAGCGAACATGCCGCAGCCTGATGGCGGTTCACACGGAGGTGGTCCTCCTTTGTAGAGATAACTCGCCAGATAGACCACGTCGCCGATGTTGGTTATGCCGTCGGAGTTGGCATCTCCAACCCATTCAGGATCGGGCGCAGGGCCGCCTTTGTAGAGATAGCTGACCAGGTAAACCACGTCACCGATGTTTACTATCTCGTCTCCATTGACGTCGCCGCAGACACCTTGAGGCTCTGTGGTGTAGACCCATCCTCCGCTTGCGGTGTAGGTCTCGCTGGACTGAGGGCCAATTGGAGACCCCTGAGCCCCGGCCGAGGCCTTGAGGGTGAAACTGTCCGACTGAGCCGGTCCGCCGATTCCGCAAAGCACATCTGATTTGATCTCATAGGCCTGGGCTTCTGAGCAGCCCCCGAGAATTGCTCCTCCAAGAACCAGTGCGGGAACCAAAAGCAGGACTGGAACCGAAACCAGTTTTGATTTGATCTTTCTCATCTTTACCTCTCTTTTTTTACTGGTTGCTGTCTTTCGTCCGAAAGGCTTGGCCATTTCAGACCTACAAATTCTGTCACGGACCTAGGCATCCGTGACAAACTGATTCTATCATTTTGTAACCCAGGCGCCGTTTTCATAGAAGTTGAACTGGTTGGTCGTCAGGTTGTAGATGATCATGCCGTTGACTGCGATTAAGGCAGCCCTCTGGGCGGTGGTCATTCTTGGAACGATCAGCGCGCCGGTGGTGGAGTTGACATCCAGCACTCCCTGCGGATTCGTGGTCCCGATGCCGACGTTGCCGGAAACGTGGACGTCGCCATCGAAGTACCCAGCGTATGATCTGGCCGTGCCTGTGTTGTCGGTGTTATCCTGCCCGATTACTCCCGCTACTATGGCGTTGCTTCCGGCGTTCACTTTGCCGGCCGCATTACCCAAAACGCCGCCGACGTAATAGGTGCCATCCGCATCCAGATCCAGAGAAGTCCCGGTGGGTGGTAGTGCTCGAAAGTAGCCTCCGAGAGCCCACCCGGTGGAACCTGATTCATTATCTAACCCTGACGGCGAGCATCCGCCATACACAGCAGAGACCTGTCCCTGAAGGCCATATGTGTGCACCTTGCCCAAGCACCCATCAACACTGCCCTGGTTGCCAGAAAAATCAAACGTAGACATCCCCCTCACTCCGATTCGAGTCCCCCTCATGTTCGACAAATCGGTTTCGGCCAGGATGCCAAGTGCCGGGATACCGTCGGTGGGACTCCCGTAGTCCACCTGGAGGGCCGACTCCCAACTGGTTAAGGCCAAGTCCTCAACATGCAGTCGTGACCCCGGAGTTTTGGTTCCGATGCCAACTTCCCCGCTGCCCGTTATCGTCATTCTTGGCTGTTCGTCGGTGATAAGGGTAATGGGTTTGGGACGTGGATTATTGATGTGCAGACCCCCCCCGACCCCATCATAATGAGTGTAGTTATCGCTGCCAACCATGATCCAACCTTGCCCTCCACCGCTCGGAGTGCCCGCGCGCAGGTCAAGTTCGGCGTGTGCAAATTCGCTGGTACCGGGGTTGATGATTTTCACATCAGTTTCACTGAAATTCTCCCGTTCTACGTGCAGAGGGGCATCCGGATTCGACGTTCCAATGCCGACATTGCCACCGAGTATAGCTAAGTCTGGGTTGCCATCATCTTTGTACTCGATGCTCATCGGTCCTGTTCCATTATCAGGATCGTTAAAAACCAATTTGGAGACATCGTCGGCTAACATTGTATTAGGTTGAATTACAATGGCATCTCCAACAGCAGCTACATGTAGTTTTCCTACTGGATTCGACGTCCCAATGCCGACATTGCCGGTGCCTTTGATTCGCACCCGTTCGGTAAGTTGGCCGCTGCTGCCATAGCCAAAAGCGATGTCAGAAGTGGATGACGGGCTGTAGATTTCCAGCAGGAAGGGCTGAATGCCAAACCCATAACGAGAGCCTGAGGACTCCCACAGCGATATTTTATCGCCAAGCCCCGTGCCAAAACTGAGTGGGGTGCTCGGCGTCGGCGTCCCGATGCCGACTTTGACGTTTCCAGTGAAAGTGTTTGATCCCCAAGGAGATTCTTGATCCACGTATATTATCGGTCCACTGGCAACCAGCCGATCGGGCCCAGCGCCGTCCGCCGTCTCGACTCCAATGGAGTTGCCGCTGAAGATCGAGCCGGTGGCGTGGATATTACCCTCGACGTCAAGCTTCTCAGCGGGATTCGACGTCCCGATGCCGACATTGCCCAAGTGGTATATCGTGTCCCCATGTACGGCCCAGTCATCGTCCGGCGCGCCGGTTAGGGCGTGCGCTGCGGTGTCGGAAAAGACTGAGCGGAACGCATATCCCCCACTGACCACAGGGCTTCTGGGGGTCATCTCATCATCACCTTGAACCCTAACTCCCAAATACCTGACGCTCCCGTCAAAGACCGAATCGGGGATGGGGTTCACGCTTCCCAGAAGAACGCTGAATACGCCGTCTTCCACGGTCACAGGGTCCTGAGTTTCGGTCCAGAGATCGGTCGTGGTGACCGAGTCTTCATAGAGGCAAAATACCATCGAGAGCGTGGTATCCAGGGGTTCTCCTCCCACCCCGGTGAGTCTCCCCTGATAATTGATCATCTGCGGCACGTCAGCATAGCCAATAGTGGCCGTGCAGAAGACCGCAACCAAGAGAGCCGCAAAGAACACTTTTGTCTTCATGATTTTCCTTCCTTTCTCAAACAAAGTGATAGATTTCTGGTTAACACAAACCAACTCTGCTATCGACTGCTGAATGTTCATTCGAACATCTCCTGCCTTTGGGTTAAAGGTCAACTGTCTTTGGTCTCCCCTTCCTGGGTTTGTGTCATAGGCACCTCCTTGTGTTCCTTGTTCTCTCTTTTTGAGCCTCTGTGGCTCACAGACGGCGGCCAGTCTTCTCCCGTTTCCGATTGAGTCGGTCCGACGCACGTCAAAGACACCGCCGTGGCCAGAAGCAATGGCAGCACGATTTTGATTCCCTTCATTCTCTCCCTTTCCTCGTTTTGCGGCCAGAGCCTACAGTTTCATGATGAACGCAAGCTTATAGTAGGGAGGAAGATGGTTGCTGGAGTTCGATGTTGTCGGGGGCGGGTCGACCCAGTGGAAGTGCCATTCATCAGATGCCCACCAAGAGCCATCACCCGCGCTCACGTAACTACCGCTGGCAGACTCCGACAGGAACGGTGATATGTCGACAGTGTGACTGTGAGACGAGCTGCCGCCAGTACCCCCAGGGTTTTGCCCCGCAGAGCACCCGTAGATGAACCTCCCTCTCAAATCTGGGGTGCCGCTGGTGCCGTCGCACAACGCCCAACCGGATGGAATGGTGGCAAGCGTCCCCGACCACATGACTATGACACCAGAGGGAACGCTGGCCCCCGCTGCCGTTGTCTGAATGGTGCCGTCTGGGAATTCGAATCCACCGGAGGTAGATTGCACCGTTCCGGCAACTTCCAAGGCGGTGCTCGGGCTCGTCGTCCCGATGCCGACGTTTCCGTTAGACTGCACCCAAAGACCCTGCCTATCTCCGCCACTGTAGTCGCTATGCACGTTCAATAAAGGAGTGGCAGAGTTCGCCCCTCCCTTGATCTCCACTCCCAGAGCCTGGCCTCCGCTGTTAAACACCTTCAGGGCATATTCCGAGTTAGAACTGTGCTTAACGTCCAGTCCTGCTGTCGGCGCCGTCGTCCCGATTCCCACCTTGCCTGCGAAATAGTTTCTGCCCGTCCCGAGAAAATACCCGTTTTCGGTCACGGTGAGATCACCCCAGACCTTTGCCTTCCCAACAGATACCACACCGTAACCGCCCTCGCCAGCCCGGCCGCACACACCTGCTCCGTCGTTGCCAAGTACAACTCCTAAGACCCCGTGCCCAACTATGTGCCCCGGCTGGGAATGCATTATTCCTATAACACCGTCCCTTGGGGCATGGCCATTGGGGTAGACCGAGCCGCCATGTCCGATGATGGTACCCTGAAGGTTCGACAGATAACCATCTCCCACTTCCAGCGTCGCCTGCGGGTCCGCGTTCACAATGCCCACCCTGCCCTCGTTTGTTATTCTCATTCTTTCTCTGCTGAACGGCTCACCTGCTGTGACCGGTCCCAGTTGTTCGCCTTGTGCGTGAAATGTAATGCCCTCGTCCGAACGCATCTTAATGGCACGTGCACCACAGGATGGATGGTCTGTGATGATCTGCATTCCTACCGTAGGAGGATCCGCTGGCTTTGCATTGTCGCCAACGACCGTTGCCCCCGAGGAATATTCCTCCCCGATGGCAGTGTAGTAGCCAATCTGTATTACATCTCCCGCCGCCGCGCCTGTGCAGACGTGCAGCAATTCACTCGGATCCGAGGTCCCGATTCCGACATTGCCCGAGGGATACATCCCGCCGTGCCCGGTGAAGACATTGTTGCCTGATATTTCCCAGTCATTGTCAGCCTCATCCGCCTTCTGGGCGCGGATTGCATACGGCACGCTGACCATTCGCCTTCTAGGGGTCATCGGACCACGGCCGTCAACGGCAATCTCCAGATACCGTGTATCCCCGTCGAATACCGCGACAGAAATGGAGTCGACGCTTCCCAAGAGAACGTTGAAAACCCCTTGTTCCACGGAAACCGCTAGGTGGGATTCATCCCACAGCAGGTTTCCGGCCGTAGAATCATCGTAGATGCGGAATGTTATATCGACTGGATAATCGATCGGATCTCCGGCGGCATCGGTCAGATACCCCTGGTAGTTAATCATTTGCGGCCCATCAGCGTAACTTGAAAAGGCCGTGCAAAAGACCGCGATTAAAAAAGCCGTAAACAGGATTCTTGCCTTCATGATTTTCCTTCCTTTCGCAAACAGAATTCCAAGTTTCGGGTTAACGCTGCCAAAGTCTTCTGTCAACCGGTGAGACTTCATCTGAACACCTCCTGAGCATTAGGTTAAAAGCCCGCCCTTCTTTTGGGCGCCCCGGCTGAAGATCTCGCTTCCATCAAAGCCTCCCTCCTGTTTAAGTGGTTAAGGGGTCTGCGGGGGAATGAAAACTGCGCTTTGCTCTTGGACCGGCCACCTCCTCTCTTTTTCTTCCCGCTTCCAAACCGGTTGTTTGTCCAAAAACCGAATCCTTACAGAGAATCCGAAGAAAGTGGGATTTGCCGGATGGGAGTTCTCAGTATTATCAGTTTTGTGCTTGACATGTATCTGTGATATGATGTATACTTAACCAGGCGATTTTATTAGCAGCAGGCGAACTACTATGGACGAGCTCTTGACCAAAGCCAGAAAAGGAGACGAGAAAGCGGAAGAGGAGCTTTTTCAATATCTGCTTGTAAGGTTTAAGGCTTTAGCCAAACGGAGAATAGGGCAGGGAGAGGCTGAGGACATTGCCCAGGAGGCTTGTCTGACCGTGCTGCAAAAATACAAGACCGAGACCTTCACCAAAGGTTTCGAGCCCTGGGCTTACGCTGTTCTGAAGATGAAGATCGGCAACTACATGCAGGGTTTGATGGTCAAACAGAAGAGTCTGGCCCCCGAATTTGAAGCCGACCAGGCCTCCGGCCACTCTTCCCGGGCGCTGGATTACGATCTGAAGAGAAACCTGATTGACTGCTTAAAGCGAATCATCAAACGCAACCGGCTTTACGCACGGGCCTTGAACCTCGTCCATCAAGGCTTCAAGGGAGACGAGATCAGCCGGAGGCTTCGAATCAGACCGAACCATTTCTACGTCATCTTGAACCGGGGAAGACGACTGATGAAAACCTGCTTGGAAACCGGAGCGATTTGAGCCATGTTCCAATGCAAAGATCCCAAGCTGGGCGCTCTCCTGCATGCCTACGAGCTCGACGCTCTGTCGGAAGAGGACACGGAGCGCGTCGAGATTCATCTGTTGGAGTGCGAGCATTGCTTTGAGCAGTTGACCAACTTTGAACGGGAAACGACGCTGCTGAGTACGGACCATGAGGTGAGGGAGGTAATCGCCGAGGCTGCCGGAGAGGAGTATTCACGATCAGAGTCGCTTTTGAAGAGGTTCTGGCGACATGTCTGGCCGGAGACCCCCTTTGTCTCTAAGCCCGCCTTGGCCTACCTGCTGATTCTATTGATGATTCTTCCTGCCTACCACGGACTGAAACGATTGGCCAACGACCGGATCAGAACGGTCCAAACCATAAGTTTGTTCCCCGACCGCTCTCCGGATGGGGATGTTTTCAAAATCAGCGCCGGGAACGAGGGCCTGCTCAGGTTTGTTTTCAGGGGGGCGGTCGCCGGCCGAACCTATGAGCTGACCATCGAATCGGAGGACGGGGCCGTCGTCTTTCGGGACGAGGCTTTCGACGGCTTCGATGAATACGGGGCCGGTCAACTGCTGCTGCCTCTGGCCAGGATGAAGCCGGGCAACTACCGCCTGGTGATTTCCGGTCCCCGGGCTGAGCCCCCCTTAAGCGGGCAGGAATATCGTTTCGGGATAGAGAAATGACTTCTTCTTCAGTATGGCGCGCGGTGCTTTTCAGTCAGAGGAGTGTGGTGAAAGTACGCTCGAGTCTGAGACCGGTCCTTTTCACTATTGCCTTGTGCCATTTGCTCTTTGGACTCAACCCGGTTCTGGCTCAGGAGGACCTCGAGTCAATCCAGATTCATGAGTTGATCGGCCAAACAGACTCCTTAAGCCGGGCCAGAGACCTGGATACCGCCATGGCTCTCGGCGAATTGGCCCTCCAGAAGGCCAGAGCGAAGTTCGGCGACCCCGATACTTCGGTCGCTTTGGCCCTGCACGTTTTGGGCAAATGCTACTACTACGCGGCGAACTATTCCAGGTGTGAGTCTTTATGGAGCGAGGCTCTGGACGCGCGAGAGAGGGCCTTGGGTGAGGACCATCATCGGGTGGCAGCCAGCCTGAACAGCCTTGCGAGTTTCTGGTCTCGCCAGGGCAAATACGCCAAAGCCGAGCCCATCTGGAAAAGGGCTCTGGTTATAAGCGAAAAAACCCTGGGCCACGATCATCTCCAGGTGGCGAGAAGTCTGAATGGTCTGGCCATTCTCTTAAGCAAGCAGGGCAAGTATGCTCAGGCCGAATCGCTGCACCAGAGGGCGCTGGCCATAAGAGAAAAAACCCCCGAGCCGGACCATCTCTCTGTTGCGGCTACCTTGAACAACCTGGCCAACTGCTGCCGCGATCAGGCCAAGTATGCGCAAGCCGAGCCTATTTTCAAAAGGGCGTTGGCCATCAGGGAACAGGCTTTGGGACCGGATCATCCCTTGGTGGCCCAGAGCTTGAACAACCTGGCGAATCTCTACCTGGATCAGGGCAAGCTCACGGAGGCTGGACCTCTCTACAAGCGGGCGCTCGTCATAAAAGAGAAAGTTCTGGGGCCGGATCACCCCGCGGTTGCATCAGGCTTGAACAACCTGGCAAGTCTGTACCGCCAGGAGGCCAGATACGCGGAAGCCGAACTCCTCTTCAAACGGGCCCTGGCTATCCGGCGGACAGCCCTGGGATCAGACCATCCCCTTACCGCCCACACTCTCAATAATCTGGCGGCTCTTTACCGAGGGCAGGAAAGGTATGCTGAAGCCAAAGAGCTGCACGAACAGGCCCTGAGCGCAAGGGAGAAAACCTTGGGATCAGACCATCCCCAGGTGGCTCAGAGTCTCAGCAATCTCGCGGTCGTCTTCACCCAGCAGGGCAGGTACGACCAGGCCGAGCCCCTCTTCAGGCGCGCCCTGATTGTGGACGAGAAAGCACTGGGGCCAGATCACCTGGAGGTCGCCGATGACCTGAACAACCTGGCCGCTCTCTATGCAAACCAGGCCAGATACGCAGAAGCCGAGAGTCTTTGCCGACGTGCGCTTGTTATCCGGGAAAAGGCGCTGAGTCCGGACCACCCGGACGTATGCGTAAGCCTCGCCAATATGGCAGTGCTTTTTGGCTCCCTTGGCCTCCCTGATACGAGTGTGGGATATTACAGAAAGCTGTTGCGATCCAGACAGCGCTTCATCGAATATGCATTCTCCTACGCCTCTGAGGAGCAAAAGATGAGGTATACGGAGAGATACCCCCTGACAGATCAATCCCTATTCTCCTTTGCCATCATGACCGAATCGGACCGAGCAAGGAATTGCGCTCTGGAAATGACGCTCAAATCGAAAGCCGTGGTCATTGATGCTGTATCGGCCGAGAAACAGATCGCCCTTTGTTCGTACGATGAGGAGATGCGGAGGAAGGCCCAGAGACACGCTCAAGTTTGTGGAGAAATATCTGCAGTGACACTTGCGGGGGCGCAGCAGTTCGATCCGGAAGTATATCGCGAGCGGCTTAGGGCTTTGCACGGTACAAAGGATTCTCTGGAGATGGAACTGAGCAGAAGCTGCGCAGAATTCAAAGATGAACTGGCGGCAAGGCGATTCGCAGCAAGCGACGTCAGCGAAGCCCTCCCGCAGGGAAGTGTCCTGTGGGAGTTCGTCCAATACAGACCCTATGACTTCGCAAAGGTGGGAAGCGATGAAGAGAAAACCGGTCCCCCCAGATACCTTGCCTTCACCTTAGACCATGCAGGAAACACTTCCTTGAGTGATCTGGGCGACGCAGGCGAAATCGACAGCTTGGTGAACCTGGCCAGAAAGACCATTTATGGGGCCAGATCGGATGTCTACTCTGCTTCGGCTGCTGAGGCGGAGAGACGGTTAAACGAGATCACGTCTGAGCTTTATGAGATTATCTTCTCACCCTTAGAGCCTCATCTTCGCGGCAGGACCAATGTCTACGTCTGCCCGGATGGTCAACTCAATCTCCTGCCCTTTGAGATTCTTCCCTGCCCCGATGGGCGATATGTAGTCGAGAAATACAGCGTCAGTTATCTCTCTTCGGGACGGGACCTGTTGAGATTCAAAAAGAGGCAGGAACCGGCTGACCGGGCATTGGCCTTGGCTGATCCGGACTTCAACCTCTCCCGAGAGAGGTTAGCCCAACAGAGAGACCAGACCTTGAGAAAGTCAGATATCGTCTCTTTTGCCTATGAACCCTCGCGAGGGGCCAGCGGGTGCCTGAACCACCGTTTCAACCCGCTCCCCCATAGTCGTGAAGAGGCCAGGTCGGTCGGCGAGACCCTTGAAAGAAAAGCGGGAATGAAGGTTGACTGCTATTACGGCGGTGACGCTCTGGAGGAGATCTTGAAGGGGATGAGTTCACCCCCCAGGCTCTTGCACCTGGCTACCCACGGCTATTTCTGTGAGGATCTGGATCTTGCCGAGAACAGGATGATGGAGAACCCCCTGCTTCGCTCAGGCTTGGCATTGTCAGGAGCCAATCGCCTGATGGACGCCGGCCGGAGCGACGGCGCACCAGCCGAGGACGGAATTCTGACCGCGTTTGAGGCCTCCGGCTTGAATCTTGTCGGCACCGACTTAGTCACCCTCTCTGCCTGCGAGACAGGCCTCGGAGAGGTTAAGAATGGCGAGGGGGTTTATGGTCTACGCAGGGCTTTTCAGCACGCGGGCGCTCGTGCCATACTGATGAGCTTGTGGAAGGTGCCGGACAAGGAGACCGGTGAGCTCATGAGTCTTTTCTATGATAATTGGCTCTCCGGTCAGACCAAGAAGGAGGCACTGCGCCGGGCGGCGCTTAAGATCCTGAAGGATCGTCGAGCCGGAGGAGAGCCGACTCATCCCCTGTTCTGGGGCGGGTTCGTGCTCCTGGGCGATCCGAATTGAGAGAGTGTTCTCACCACACGGGCTGTCTCTACTCAAGTCGAATGCATCCCCCTGAACTCCGCGTGCAAGGAAAGAAAAGGCCGATGAGTTCAGAGAACCCATCGGCTTCTTGCCTTCAGACTATGAACTGTGAACCATGAACCGTGAGCAGACGCTCACCCCTCCGGGTGAACCGCTATAAATACCCCCGGCCCGACTCGAACGGGCGACCAATGGTTTAGGAAACCACTGCTCTATCCTAACTGAGCTACGGGGGCAGGTTTAATTCAGTCCATGGTCAATGGTTCACTGTTTCTCTTCCCGCAACCACATCGTGTTACCTCACCCCGTCCTTCCCGCTCTCTGTTTTACCGAGAGGGGGAATAGGGGGAGAGGTTTTTGGGAGTGCACAAGCTTGCTTGTGCGTCTGAAGCCTTCACCTCGGTTAACACTTGCTGATTCGTAGTCCGTGGCAAAATCCACAAGCAGTTTCGTCCCGAACCATGAACCGCTTTAATCGTACTTTAACAGCGTAAAAAGGTCGTAACCTTTTACCTTCTCTCTTCCGTTTAAGAATGCCAACTCTATCATCACCAGAATCCCCGCCACCTCTCCTCCCAGCTTTTCCACCAGCTTGCAGGTGGCCTCGACCGTCCCGCCGGTGGCCAGAAGGTCGTCCACGATCAGAACCCGTTGGCCGGGTCTTACCGCATCCTTGTGAATTTCCAGGGTATCGGTTCCGTACTCCAAGTCGTACTTCTGCTCCACCGTGTCGGCCGGAAGCTTGCCGAATTTCCGTATGGGAATGAATCCCACCTTCAGCTTGTTTGCCAGCGCGCCTCCGAAGATGAAACCGCGCGACTCCACAGCGGCGACCAGGTCAATCTCTTTATCCTTGCACTTATCATAGAAAACATCCAGGACCTCATCGAACGCATCACCTTTTTTTATCAGCGTGGTGATATCCTTGAACACTATCCCCTTCTTGGGATAATCCGGCACATCTCTGATCAGTTCTCTGAACTTGGCCAAGTCAACCATTCTCTTCTCCGTTTTCGCTCGTTGAGCCGACTGACGTCTGCAAACTGCCACTGCAAACTGGAAACCAGATCTTCAGAATTTCACCTCAAAACTGCCATACCTGTTCTTGTATTCATCCCAATCGAGCTTGACATCGGTCACGTGTCCCGACCTGGGCCCCACTCTCAAGTCTCTGACGAAATCCAGGATCATGGCTTTCTGTCCTTCCGCTTCCACCTCCACGTCTCCGTTGTAAAGATTCTTCACGTATCCGGTGAGATTATACTCTTGCGCTTTCCTGGTCACGAACCAGCGATACCCCACTCCCTGAACCAGCCCGGAGATGACGATATGGGCGCTTGCCATCCGCTCGCTTCCTTTGGACTTGTCATTCATAGTCCTTTTTCAGTTTACTCTCCGAAAGAGGTGTTATGAAGGGTTCTGGGGTTCAAGGGTTCTGGGGTTCAAGGGCTCTGGGGTTCAAGGGTTCACTCGACCCCCCGAATCCCTGACCCTGGCACCCTTTCAACCATCAACTAATCACCAGATAACCCTTCCTTCAGCGCCTTTGCCCGATTCCGCTAAGGTCTTAGAGGTTTCACTCGACCCCTCGAATCCTTGACTCCTGGAACCCTTTCAACCATCAACTAATCACCAGATAACCCTTCCTTCAGCGCCTTTGCCTGATTCCACCAAGGTCTTAGAGGTTTCACTCGACCCCTCGAATCCTTGACTCCTGGAACCCTTTCAACCATCAACTAATCACCAGACAACCCTTCCTTCAGCATCTTTGCCTGATTCCACCAAGGTCTTAGAGGTTTCTCTCGACCCCTCGAATCCTTGATCCCTGGAACCCTTGGAACTATCGACTAATCAGCAGATAGCCCCTTTTTCAGCGCCTTTGCCCGATCCATAGCCATACTGACCGCTTGTTGCGCATCTCTGGCCTTGGTGATTTCACCGGAGACGTTCCAGGTGGAAAGACCGATGACCGGCTTGCCCAACTTAAGGGCGAATGCGATCTCCGAGAGGGTGCCGAATTTCCCCGGAAAGGCGATCAACACGTCGGAGTTCCGGACCACCAGGAGATTTCTTCCCTCTCCCAGGCCGGTGACTATTGGGAAGTCTATGTATGGGTTGGCGTGGTCTTTGTCAACGCCCGGCAGGATTCCGATGGTTGGGCCGTCCTGTTTCTTTGCACCTTTCGCGGCAGCTTCCATCACCCCGCCCATACCACCGCAGACCAGAGTCGCTCCGGCGGCTCCGATCCCCTCTCCCACTTCCTCAGCCAGGTTGCAGATCTCGTCCGAGCAATCACCCGCCCCTATCACCCCAATGAAGATTTTGCTTTTCTGCATTTACCGTGAACTGTGAACCATGAGCATACGCTCACCCGTCCGGGTGAACCGCGAACCGATTTCCATCTCGGGGCGACTGGATTTGAACCAGCGACTTCTTGGTCCCGAACCAAGCGCTCTAACCAGGCTGAGCCACGCCCCGATATCATCATATTCGGATGCTATTGTATATCCTTTTGACAGAAAAGTCAACAAAATATTTCGCCCCGCCCTCAGCGCCCGGCAGAGATAAAAAAATCCCTGGCCCTCAAAGGGCCAGGGATTCATCTTCTCTTCTGGTTACATGGTCAGTCCCCGAGCGGGGTGGTCTGTCTTTCTCTTATCTTAGCAGAGTCATCTTCTCGATAGACTCGTAGCCGCCGGCACTGATGCGGTAGAAATAGACTCCGCTGGCCACGTCCCGACCCTGTGTGTTCTTTCCGTCCCACATAACCGAATGGCTTCCGGCGGACAGGGGCTCATCCACGAGGGTGTTGACCACCTGACCCAGAATGTTGTAGACCTTGAGGCTCACATGCGAAGCCTGCGGCAGGTTGAACTTCATCACCGTCTCTGGATTGAACGGATTGGGGAAGTTTCCCAGCACCTCGAAAGGCGCAGCCTGCACCTCCGCCGGCTCGCTCGTGCCGTGAGTAATGGGCAGAGGGTTCACTCCCTTCATCCTGCAGATGGAGCTGCCCTTTTCATCCACCATGTCGAAGTTCAACTCACCGGCAGAAAGCGGCCAGGGCGTCATCTTGAGCTCCGGAACCGCGCCGGAACCGGAAGTGAAGTGCAGCGTGGCGATCAGACCCTCACCCGCGGGCAGAACATCCGAGATGTTTTCGTCTAAGGCCCGGATCATCCCGATCAGAACCCTTTTGTTCTGGTTATCGATCTGCGGGTAAAGTCCCGTAAAGTGCGCCACCCGGCTTCCGCTAAAATCGACCCTCTCGCATACCACATCCGAGCCAACCGATGCGAAGCTAAGAGGCACGGAAGCACCGGCCATCCCTGTCTGGTTCTCCAGATACAGCTTCACCTGTACGGTGTTTGTGGTCTTGGAGGGAACGAGCTCGTAGCTCAGCGGATCAGCGCAGTCGGCCATGGCGCTTGAAGTCAGCAGCACAAAGGCCAATACCACGAGTCCTGCTAAGATAGTTCTAGACATCACCAAACCTCCCTTCATACAATGTTTAAGGTTCCCGATTACCCTTTTCTTCTCTTCTGGTCTCCCCTTCAGCATATTCCGACCACCTCCTTTTCACCTGATACCACTTAAGGTTCTCTGTTTCACCACCTCCTGCCCTCACAGGAGACGATGCGAAAAGAGGCCCGTTGCATCCCTCAATTCAAATTGGCTCTCGACTTTGATGAGCATACAGGACAACGAACATCTGATTAACCCTTTTTGCTGTACGTACCTAGAACCTCTTCTCTTGGGCACAAAACCGTGAATAGCCCTTGCGATCAACTAGCCCTTAGCAAATGTTATGTTGGTTGCCCTTTGCTCTTACTGCGTGAAACGATACTGCTGTTGATGCCTCCGTGGCACGTTCTGGTGGGTCAAACTGAGCTCTTGAAGCTGCGAGAATTTTCCTTGTGGTTTATGACTCTAAAAGGGTTCTTTCCCCTCCTCTTTGATGAACAATCGGTACATAACCCTAATTGCTCCGATGCCTACTTCCGGTACCTCCTTTCCTGAAAGAAGTTCCCCTTCACCTTTGATACGCACACTCACCTTGTCACGTTTAATCCAAAATTGTCTGGCTTGCTGGGACGTTAATACATTTTTCTCACAAAGTCAAGAGAAAAATCAAATATCTTAAAAAAAGCTGGAGCTCCGGAGGCCCTTACCGGCAAGGCATCGGGGCGTCGCCCCGGCCTGCACCCAGTCGTTAACGCCCTTCATCATACCCTCGCTTCGGCCGGCCTGATCCGGCCCGGCCTCCAGCCACATCACTTGTTCAGTTCCGCAATCACCTTGTTGGTGATATCGTAGGTCTCGTCGGCGTAAAGGACGCTTCCCGCCGTGGAGTCGAGAACGTAGGTGTAATTGCCTTTCAGCGCCACCAGCTTTATCACCGTGTTGATCTTTTCTATCAACGGTCTGGAAAGCTCATATTCCTTGCTGGCCGCCTCGCCGTTGGGCCCCATCACCTCATTTAAGAAAACCTGGTATTCGTTCTGTTTGACCAGCAGTTCCTGTCTGATATCGTTCTTCGCCTGCTCGGTCAACATCAGGTTCTGCTTTTCCAGCTTATCGGCCAACGTCTGCATGTGCTGCTGCATGGAGTCCGCCTTTGCCTGCCAAACCTCCATCTGCTTTTCGAATCGAGCCTCCGCCTGCTGATATTCCTTATACTCCTGCTTCAGACGCAGTACGTCCACGTAACCGATCTTCATCTGTTGGGCCGAACCGGTGGAAGTCGCTGAAACCACGATCATACCTGCCAGGAGGATTACTGTCATGGCTCTGATTATGGTCTTGCTCATTTTTCTTAAACCTCCTTTTTGTGCCTATTGAGAAGAGCTTTGTCCTGACCGCTCGCTTTCTTGAAGCCCTCAAGAAATCATCAGCCTAAAATAGGTTCGCCTTGCTCGTTGTCAAGCACAATTTCGGAAACCACACCCAAAAACTCGGTTTCGCACCAGACAACCAGCACCTAACTTAAGTTAGGTGCTGACAACCTCCGGCGCCAGCCAAACTCCAATCTCTTCTCTCCCCTTACCGAACATGCTGGGTTTCGCCTCCTCAACCCTTTACAAGCCAAACGGCAAAAAGTTTTGAAAAAAAATCTTGACAAATCGAGAAAAAGTCGTTTTTTGGGTAGACTGTTTGTGAAGAAATTCACTTGCGCAGTGCTGTTTTGATTCGAAGGAGCAAGATCCGCCGTCACCATAGGGAGTATTCTTGACAGAATCGTTCATGCTTCACGACTACGCATTCGTTGGTTTCTTTCTGGCAATCGGCGTCATCTTCGTGATATTCGTCTTCTTCATCTCCCGCCTGGTGCGCCCTCATCATCCCGATCCCGACAAGCTGGAGAGCTATGAATGCGGCGAGCTGCCCATCGGCGGGGCCTGGGTCCAGTATAACGTTCGCTACTACCTTTACGCCTTGATCTTTGTGATCTTCGACGTGGAGGTGGTGTTCCTCTTTCCCTGGGCGGTGGTCTACCGAAGCCTGGGGTTTTTTGCATTCATTGAGATGTTGATATTCCTGGCCATTCTGATCTTCGGTTTGATCTACGCCTGGAAAAAGGGAGCCTTAAAATGGGTCTGATAAAGAAGGTACCGGTCTACTTGGAGCACCTCCCCGGAGGCGGCCTGGTAACCACGGTTTTGGACGATGTGCTGAACTATTCCAGGGCCAGCTCTTTATGGTACATGTTGTTCGGCCTGGCCTGCTGCGCCGTGGAGATGATGGCCGCCGGAGCGTCCCGTTACGATTTTGACCGCTTCGGGATGTTCTACCGGGCCTCGCCCCGGCAGTCCGATCTGATGTTCGTGGCCGGCACCCTGACCAAAAAGATGGCTCCCCGGGTCAAAAGGCTCTACCAGCAGATGGCCGAGCCCAGGTACGTCATCGCCATGGGAGGATGTGCGGTCACCGGGGGACCGTTCTATTACGACAGCTACAGCGTGGTCAAGGGCGTCGATCTGATAATCCCGGTGGACGTCTTCATCGCCGGATGCCCTCCCCGACCCGAGTCGCTGATGGAGGGATGCATCAAGCTGCAGGAGAAGATAAAAAAGCAAAAGATCGCCGATTGGAGTTAGAGTGTGTACCAGAACCTAACTTAAGTTAGGTTCTGGTTTCAAACCCTAAAAGAGATGACCAAAGAGAAAATAATCAAAGCCTTTCAAGACCGGTTCCCGGGTAAGATGGAGGAGTTTCCGTTTGTGGGCCTGGATGTGGCCCTCAAGGTGGACGAGGAGCTGATATTGGAGGTCTGCCGCTTTGCCAGGGAGACCCAGGAGCTCTCCTTCGATCTGTTGACCTGCATGACCTGCATCGACTACCTGGATCATATGGAATTGGTGTACGACCTCTTCTCCTTCAACTTAAGGCACCGAATGGTCATAAAGACCTCCCTGCCCAGAGACGGGGAGATCGAGTCGGCCACCCAGGTCTGGAAGGCGGCCAACTGGCACGAGAGAGAGATAGCCGAGCTTTTTGGAATTACCTTCAAGAATCATCCCGATCCCAGGCCCATACTCCTGCCTGACGACTGGGATGAGGGCTTCCCCATGAGAAAGGATTGGGAGGGAAAAGATTTTGTCCGACTACCCAAGAAATAACCTCGACCTGCCCTTCATCACCACCGAGCAGACGGGTACCGAGGAGTTCATAGTCAACATGGGACCCCAGCATCCCAGCACCCATGGGGTATGCAGGCTGATGCTGAAGATGGACGGCGAGGTGATCGTCGACGTGATCCCCATAGTCGGATATCTCCACAGAGCCCTGGAGAAGATCGCCGAGAACAGAACCTATCTGCAGTTCATCCCCTACACCGACCGGATCGACTATGTCTCCGCCATGTTGTGCAATCACGGGTTCTGCATGGCGGTGGAGAAGCTGGCCCAAATCGAGGTGCCCCAGCGGGCCGAATACATCCGGGTGATAATGGATGAGCTGAATCGAATTGCCAGCCACTTAATCTGGCTGGGCACCTTTTCCCTCGACCTGGGGGCCATCACGCCTTTTCTCTATTGCTTCCGCGAAAGGGAGATGATCTTAGACTTAATCGAGATGACCTGCGGGCAGAGGATGACCTTCAACTATATGCGCGTGGGAGGGGTTTCGCGGGACCTCCCCAAGGAGTTCATCCCCAAGGCCAGGGAATTCGTCAAGTACTTCAAGCCCCGGGTGGACGAGTACGAGGCCATCCTCACCCAGAATCCCCTCTTTTTGGGAAGAACCAAGGGGGTGGGAATACTGGACCAGAAGACAGCCATAGACTATTCGGTCACCGGCCCGAATCTGAGGGCCAGTGGGCTGAGGTGGGACCTGCGCAAGGAAGAACCCTACTCGGTTTATAACAAATTCGAATTCGATATACCTACCGGCACAAAGTCGGACACCTGGGACAGGTACATAGTGAGAATCCAGGAGATGAGGCAGGCCAACCGGATAGTCGAGCAGGCTTTGGAATCGATACCTGAGGGGGAGATAAAGGCCAAGACCAAGCCGGTCTTCAAGCCGCCCAAGGGGGAGGCTTACGCCCGGGTGGAATCCACCCGCGGTGAGATGGGATTTTATATCGTCTCCGAGGGAGAGACCATCCCCCATCGGGTCAAGCTGCGCACCGCGTCCTTTTCGAACCTGGCGGCTCTGCCCGAGATGGTCAGGGGCGCGCTGATTGCCGACCTGGTGGTTATCTTCGCCAGCCTGGACGTGATCATGCCGGACGTGGACAGGTAAGGGAGCACGGAATGCCGACAGCACAACAGATTTGTCTTGGACTGCAGAGCGTGGCCGAGGATTTTCAGTGGCTGGCCATCATACAGCACGTTCTTGTAGTTTCAATGGCGCTGCTTATCTGGCGGCTGGGGAATCGTGTGGGGAGGCTGGTCTCGCTGTATATAGCGCTGACCCTGGGGCTGGTCTCATTTTTGGCTTTCTCCCACACCCAGAACCCCTTTACCGGTATCGTCTTTGCGCTACTTGCGCTTGTCGGCTTGTGGGAGGTGTTCTCTCCCCGCATGGATTATTCGCTGGGAGGGACGCTCAGGATTCAAATCATCATAGCGGTGGTGGCGGGATTTTTGGGCTTCTGGTATCCCCATTTCGTGGAGAGCAAGGCCCTGGCCCTGATCGCCTCTCCTTATGGTCTGATACCCTGCCCCACCCTGACGGTCATCCTGGCCCTCTTCATCCTGGTCTACCCCTACACGAACAAGCTTTGGCATTGGTCTCTGACCTTGGTTGCACTCTTTTACGCCGTCACCGGCGTTCTGACTCTGAAGGTCACCATCGATTTGGTGCTGTTGGCCGTCGCCCTATATTCGCTTTACGCCCTGATCGTTCTGGCTGTCAAGAGGCGCCCTTTGGGAAAACCTGCTTTTTAGAAGTCTTTTGAGGAGAGCAGTTGTTCGAACTAGCTAGAATCTTCGAAGCCGTTTACGCTTGGTTGGATGGATTGTTCACCCGCTGGGGCATCCCCCAGTTCTGGCTGGACCTCCTCTCCATGCTGCTGGTATTCGGAGTCATAGTCGCCTTCATCTCGTTGGCGGTCCTGTTTCTGGTCTGGTGGGAGCGGAAGGTATCCGCCCACATGCAGGTCCGGTTCGGCCCCATGCGCACCGGCTGGCACGGGTGGAGGCAGACGGTCATCGACGCCATAAAGCTGATCCAGAAGGAGGACGTGGTCCCCGCCAAGGTGGACCGGGCGGTCTTTGTGGTGGCCCCTATCGTGGTCTTCGTGGCCGCTCTGGCCGCATACGTCTGTATCCCCTTTGGCCAGGGGCTGATCGTGCGAGACTTGAATATCGGAATCCTGTACATACTGGCCGTCACCACCTTCACCGTGGTGGGCCTCCTGATGGCCGGGTTCGGATCCAACAACAAGTGGTCCCTTCTGGGCGGCCTCAGATCGGCGGCACAGATCGTGAGCTACGAGGTCCCGCTGACCCTGTCGGTGTTGGGGGTGGTGCTTCTGGCCGGCTCGCTCTCCATGGTGGATATAGTCAAATCGCAGGTGCATTTCTGGGATTGGTATATCGTCAGACAGCCCATCGGATTTTTGGTCTATCTGACCGCTGCCATCGCCGAGGTGAACCGAACCCCCTTCGACATACCGGAGGCAGAGCAGGAGCTGGTAGCCGGCTTTAACACCGAATACAGCGGGATGAAGTTCGCCATGTTCTTCTTCGCCGAATTCACCAACCTGTTCACCATAAGCGCGGTTTCCACCACCTTGTTTCTGGGGGGATGGCACGGGCCCTGGCTTCCTTCCTGGGTCTGGTTCTTCGCCAAGACCTTCGGCGTCATCCTGGTGATCATGTGGTTCAAATGGACCTATCCCCGCATCCGGGTGGACCAGTTGATGGACTTTGCCTGGAAGTTTCTGTTGCCCCTGGCGTTTCTTAATCTGATACTAACGGGACTTTTCGCCTAAAGGATTATGGCCTTGATCAAGAGAATATACTCCGGAGTGTACAACCTGATTTTGGGACTGACCGTCACGGTCAAGCATCTGGGGAAACATGCCGTCACCCTGCAGTATCCCAAGGAGAGATGGCCCATGCCCGAGAGGTCCCGCGCATGCGTGGTGCTCCTCACCGATCCGGAGAGCAACAAGCTCAAATGCATCGCCTGCGGTCTCTGCTACCGGGTCTGCCCCAACAACGCCATAAAGTTCAAATCGGCCAAGGACGAGGCGGGAAAGAGATTCGCTGAGGTGTTCGAGGTGGATACGGGCTTGTGCATTTACTGCGGATTGTGCGAGGAGAGCTGCCCGGTCAAGGGGAAGGCCATCAGGCTGGTTCCGAGGTATGAGTTTTCGGTCTATGATAAGAAGGATCTGATCTACGATAAGGAGAAACTGGGTGAGATAGGAAGAGAGTACTCCGGCAAAGAATAAACCCTATGTTGGGCCAGGGGTTGAACCCCTGGCCCAACCCAAGGCGCTCCAAGCCGGAGTGGGCCTCTTCTTACCGTTTGATTTAAGATAAGTATCTGAGAAAGGATAAGAATTGCTGACTGGAGTTCCGGCTGCCGTTTTCTACATCTTGGCTGGCATGATCCTGGGCTCGGCCGTCATGGTGGTGAGCCTCAAGAACGTCTTTCACTCCGCCCTGTTTCTGGTTCTGACCCTGTTCGGGGTGGCCGGAATCTACATACTTCTCTCGGCCGAGTTCTTAGCGGCGGTCCAGGTGCTGATTTACGTGGGAGCCATCACCATACTGATGATCTTCGCCATCATGCTGACCGCAAAGCTCTACAACGCCAAGATAAAGCAGGCCAACGAGCAGGTGATTCCCGGAATCATCATCGTGGCCGCACTTCTGGTGGCCACCATCTTCACCTTAACCAGAACCGCCTGGAAGGTGTCCGACCAGGCCGCCGCCGTTGAGTCGACGGTGGGCATCGGCAGGCTTCTTCTGACCAAGTATGTTCTGCCTTTCGAGGTGGTCTCGGTGGTGCTGTTAACCGCATTGATCGGGGCGATAGTCATCGCCCGGAGGGATTGAAGCTTTGGTAGGTTTAAGTCACTATCTGACCTTAAGCGCGATTCTTTTCGGCATCGGAATCTTCGGGGTTCTGACCCGCCGCAACGCCATCGGGATTCTGATGTCCATCGAGCTGATGTTCAATGCGGTCAACATAAACTTCGTAGCCTTCTCCAAATTCGTCACCCCGAGCGAGTTCGTGGGACAGATATTCGCCATATTCGTGATAACCATAGCCGCGGCGGAGGCCACCGTGGGCCTGGCCATCGTGCTTCTGATATACAGAAACTTCAAGGGCATAAACGTGGACAATGTCAACATAATGAAATGGTAGGAGACCCGAATTAAGATATGTTAGCCAACGCCTGGATAATAGCGCTGCTTCCCCTGCTGGCCTTTGTCATCATCGTCTTTTTCACCAACAGGAATAAGAAGGTCAGCTCGGCGGTCTCCATCGGGGCCATATGCTCATCCTTCGTCCTGTCCCTGATCGTCATCGCCAGCGTGCTGAAAAACCCGGTGGCCCGGGAGTTCGAGTTCACCTGGATCGATCTTCTCGGATTCAAGATAAAGATGGGGCTTCTAATCGATCCCCTGACCGCCGTGATGCTCTTCGTGGTCTGCACGGTCTCCATGCTGGTTCACATCTACTCGGTGGGCTACATGGAGGGCGATCCCAGGTTTTCCCGGTTCTTCTCGTTTCTGTCGCTTTTCAGCTTCTCCATGCTGGGATTGGTGCTGGCCAACAACTTCCTGGAGATCTTCGTTTTCTGGGAGCTGGTGGGCTTAACCTCCTATCTTCTGATCGGCTTCTGGTTCGAGAAGAAGGTTGCTTCCGATGCGGGGAAGAAGGCCTTCATCACCACCCGAACCGGCGACTTAGGATTCATAGTCGGCATTCTGATTCTGACCACCGCCGCCGGAACCTTCAACTTCAGGGAGCTGTTCCATTCGGTGGAAGCAGGACATATTCCTTTCGGACTCTTGACCGCAGGCGCGATATTCATCTTCGCCGGGGCAGTGGGCAAATCGGCCCAGTTTCCGCTTCATGTGTGGCTTCCGGACGCCATGGAGGGCCCTACCCCGGTCTCGGCACTGATCCACGCGGCCACCATGGTGGCGGCCGGCGTCTACCTGGTGGCCCGAACCATGACCATCTATCTGGCGGCGGAGAACGCCGCCCTGGTGGTGGCCATAATCGGCTGCTTCACCGCCTTTCTGGCCGCATCCATCGCCCTGGTCCAGAATGACATAAAAAGGGTGCTGGCTTATTCCACCATAAGCCAGTTGGGTTACATGATCATGGTTTTGGGGCTGGGCGGATTCACCGCCGGAACCTTCCACTTGTATACCCATGCATTCTTCAAGGCCCTCCTCTTCCTCGGTGCGGGAAGCGTGATCCACGCCGTGCACACCAACGACATCTGGGAGATGGGCGGTCTTTATCGCAAGATGAAGATCACCGCGACGACCTTCATCATAGCATCCCTCTCCATCTCCGGGATCTTTCCCCTGTCCGGATTCTGGAGCAAGGACGAGATACTGGCGGTGGCCAGTCACTTCCATAATCCCATATTCTTGATCGTGGCCACACTGGTGGCCGGAATGACCGCCTTCTACATGTTCCGGCTCTGCTTCGTCACCTTTTTCGGGAAGCCGCGGGATCAGGAGAGGTTCGATCATGCCCACGAGTCGCCCAAGGTGATGACCGTTCCGCTGATGGTGCTGGCCTTTCTGGCCGTGGTGGCCGGCTGGGTGGGGATACCTTGGCTCAAGCACGGCTATTCCTCCTTTGTCTATCACCACGAGCCTCACCACGTAGAGCCAAACTTCATTCTGATGATAGTCTCAACCGTGGTGGCCCTGTCGGGAATCTATTTGGCCTACGCCATGTACTATAAGAAGTCTATCTCTCCGGAAAAACTGAAAGCCAAATTTGGATTCATCTATAAGGTGCTGTACAACAAGTGGTATTTCGATGAGTTGTATCAAGCTACGATCATCAACCCGCTCATGAAGCTGTCGCAGTTCCTTTTTGCCAGACTGGACGTGGGAGTGGTGGATTGGCTGGTGAACGGGGTGGGCAACTTTACCGTCTTCCTCTCGGACGTCAAGGAGTGGTTCGACAGCCACATAGTCGACGGCACGGTCAACGGTCTGGCGTCCGTTACCCGGGGAATGGGATCGGGCCTAAGGAGGATTCAAACCGGACAACTGCAGAACTACGCCTTCGTCATATTCTTCGGGCTGGTTCTGATCATTCTATTTAAACTTAGCTAAGTTAGTGAGCGCTGAGTTCAAGAATATGTTTAACAGGTCGTGTGAAAATCAGTTTTGCGTAGGCACAGAGCTTACTCCATGCCAAGCGTTCAGCACGAGGTGCCTCTGCCTGGGTTTGTTTCATCCTCCCTTTTGTTTCCTCCAATCAAGGGAGGGAATAACGAATTCCCTCTCCCTTGACGGGAGAGGGTCAGGGAGAGGGTGATAATGGATTCCGCCATGCGGTCTCAGCGATTAGAACATTTCGAACGGAGATGATGATATCGAGTTGTGAGTTACCCTTACCAAGCCAACAAAGAGGAGAAGTGATTCGATGAATTTTCCCATTCTGACCTTGATGATCTTCATCCCGTTTCTGGGGATGATCCTGATTCTGCTTCTTAAGCGAGAGCAGGAGGGCGCGGCGCGCTTTCTTGCCGCCCTATGCTCCTTCATCCCCTTGGTCCTGTCCTTCATTCTTCTCGCCAGGTACGATGGCTCTACGGCAAGCCTGCAGTTCGTGGAGAAGTACGAATGGATCCCCTCCCTGGGGATAACCTACTATCTGGGAGCGGACGGGCTTTCGGTCCCCATGCTCTTTCTGACCGCGCTTTTAAGCTTCGTCTCGGTCATCTACTCCTTCGGGGACATCAAGGAGCGAGTCAAGCAATATTTCGCCTTCCTCCTTCTTTTGGAGGTCGGGATGATGGGCGTCTTCGCCGCCCTGGACTTCTTCCTCTTTTACATATTCTGGGAGATCGTCTTGGTTCCCATGTATTTCTTAATCGGGATCTGGGGACACGGACGGAAGGAATATTCCGCCATCAAGTTCTTCTTGTACACCCTCTTCGGATCCCTGTTCATGCTGGTGGGGATTCTGGCGCTCTATTTCACCGTGGAGCCGCACACGTTGAACATGATGGTCTTAATCGAAAGGGCGCCCGAGCTCGCCAGGAGCTTCCAGCTTCTGGCCTTCGTCGCCTTCTTCATAGCGTTCGCCGTCAAGGTGCCGGTCTTCCCCTTCCACACCTGGTTGCCCGACGCACACGTCGACGCACCCACGGCAGTCTCGGTCATCCTTGCCGGGGTGCTGCTTAAGATGGGCACCTACGGCTTTTTGAGGATCAGCTACCCCATGTTTCCGGATGGCGCCATCTACTTCGCCGTTCCCATCGCCATTCTGGCGCTGATAAACATCGTCTACGGAGCATTGGTCTGCATGGCGCAGAAGGACCTAAAGAAGATGATCGCCTATTCATCGGTAAGCCACATGGGTTACTGCATGCTGGGATTGGCCGCCGTAACCGTAACCGGAATCTCCGGCTGCATGTTCCAGATGGTCTCCCACGGCCTCATCACCGGGGCGCTCTTTATTTTGGTCGGGGTTCTCTACGAGAGGGCGCACACCCGGGAGATTCAGGCTTTCGGCGGATTATGGACCAAGCTCCCGGTCTACTCCGGCATCATGATCATGTTCTGCTTGGGTTCGCTCGGGCTTCCCGGGCTGTCCGGTTTCGTCAGCGAGTTCATGGTCTTCGTGGGCGCATTCCCGGCCTTCAACGTGATAGTCCCCTTAGCCGTGATCGGCGTGGTGATAACAGCCGCCTACTTTTTGCGAACCATTCAGGCCATGTTCTTGGGAGAGTTCAACACCAAGTGGGAAGGCCTAACCGAGATTTCCGGAAGAGAGATATTCACCGTGATCCCCCTGGCCATTTTGATGATCGGCATCGGGGTCTATCCCTCTCCCCTGGCCGACATGATGAAGGCGACCATCGAGAACATCGTTCACCTGATAACCGGGTAGAAAAGAGCGTTTGAAGTTCAAGGTTCAAAGTTCAATGTTAAAAACCAGATCCAATGGCCAACATGATAAAGGCCGCCATAGAGAACATCGTTCACCTGGTAACGGGGTAAAGCATGTCGAATCTTAACTCTGAACTCCTAACTCTCAACTCTGAACTCTTAAAATGAACTATCAACTGCTTCTCCCTCAGATATTCCTTTTCGTTTGGGCCATTCTGATATTCATCCTGGATCTGGTCAGGAAGGAGAGAAAGCATAACTTGGCCTACATGGCTCTCCTGGGAGTGGTGGTTACCATCGTTTTGGTCTTTACCTCCCAGTCGGGCAAGCTTTTCGGGGGAATGTTTCTCTCCGACCCCTTCGCCTCCTTCTTCCACCTGATCTTCCTGCTCACCGCGTTTCTGACCATCGCCTCCTCGGTGGAGGTGACCAAAAGATTCAAAGCCAATCAGGGTGAGTATTTTGGCCTGATCTTGCTCTCCATGGTGGGGATGATGTTCTTGGCCTGCGCCGGAGAGCTTCTCACTTTGTACGTGTCCTTAGAGCTGACCACCATACCGCTCTTCGTTCTGGCGGCTTACCGCAAGGACGAGGTTAAATCCAGCGAAGCGGGATTGAAATATCTGATTCTGGGTGGTGTCTCCTCTGCCCTGCTGCTTTATGGCATCAGCCTGATTTACGGCCTTACCGGAACCACCTACTTGACTGAAGTGAAGGGCGCGCTGATAGTGCGGTTCCTTTCCGGAGGCGACATCGGTGCAGCCCTGGTCCTGGGCCTTGTCTTCATGATCGCGGGCCTCGGATTCAAGCTGGCCCTGGTTCCCTTCCACATGTGGGTGCCGGACGTCTACGAGGGTGCTCCCACGCCGATTACCGCCTTCCTCTCGGTGGCTTCCAAGGCGGCCGGAATAGCGGCCTTCTTGCGCATCTTCTTCCACTCCTTCCTGGTGTTCAAGGTCGACTGGGTGCTGCTGATGGCGGTTCTGGCCGCGCTGGCCATGATCATCGGGAACATCATCGCCCTGCTTCAGGGCAACATCAAGAGGATGCTGGCCTACTCCAGCATCGCCCAGATAGGCTATATCCTCCTGGGTGTGGTAGCCGCCACCTCCCGGGGGGCATCTTCGGTGCTCTTCTATACCTTTGTCTACCTGTTCGCCAACATGGGCGCCTTCATCGCCGCCATCGCCTTCGCCAACCAGACCGGCAGCGACGAGATAGCCGATTATGCCGGGCTTTCCCGGCGATCACCCGCCCTGGCGGCCATGATGGCGGTGTTCATGCTCTCGTTGGTGGGAATCCCTCCATTGGCCGGATTCGTCGGCAAGTACTATCTCTTCTCGGCCGCCATCGAGCAGGGCTATATCTGGCTGGTGGTGGTAGCCATTCTGACCAGTGTGGTTTCGCTTTACTACTACGTCGGTGTGGTCAGACAGATGTATTTCCGGGCCGCAACTGACGAAAGCCCGGTGAAGAGCGGCGGCATGCTGAAAGTCGCCCTGATTATCTGCGTTGTCGGCGTCCTGCTCTTCGGCATCTATCCCAACATCTTCCTCGATTTCGCCAACCAGGCGGCCATGGTATTCCTTTTTTGATCGCGAATGCCGGGGCATCATTTAGGTCACCAGACCGTTATTACATTTGATGAATCAAACGCCTGGAGGTCTGTGCTGTCTGGCTTTTTGCACCCAAGCATCAATTGAAATCGTCGCTCCTGCAATACGGAATTATAGGGCATCATTGATGGGGCGCGGCTCAAAGCAAAGCCATCCTCAAGGAGTCTCTGCCGAGATCAAGTGCAATCGTGAGGCCGACAGGACGAGATTCCAAAAACCTTTGAAATATTCCGCGAAATAGATGGGGAACCTGTCCCCCAACGAATCCAGAAGATCGTATTTCTCAAAAGTCGTATTTCTTCCATTTAGAATCCACCAATTTCCGGATTTTTATCTTGACACAAGGGAAATCAGTCCTTTGTTTCTGGAAAAGACAGTTTCGATCAAGAAGATAACTGGTTCTGAGAACGCTCACATCACAGCGTTCAAGCATCACATTGTGCAATGAATCTTGCTGTGGTTTACTCCAGAACCCGTCCCATTGGCGGACTCGATTCTTACAGGGGAGGTAGACTCGCGCATTGAATCGATCAAACGCAATAGGCACAGCCGGCCCGAGGCGCCATATCAAATGAAAGGAGGGAGAAGAATGAGGCACGCAAAGTTGATACTGGCGATTTTGGCCATTCGGGTTCGCAGTCCAAACAATCTACGCACAGCAGAAACCAGAGGTCGGCTATTTGGATGCGTGGGACGTTCCCACGGAAAACCAACAGGAGCTTCTGGACAATGGCGGCTGGTTAATCGTCGATACTGTCAACAATGAAATTACTGTAGGGGGAAAGGACTACGGTGACTGCCCCTTTTGGTGTATTTGCAAACCTGACCCCAAGTGCAACAGAGTGGGCGATGACTGTCTTTTCTGCTCTGTGGACCCCCGATGACGCTGCAAAAGAGGGGTTCATGAAAGAGTTCATCAATGCGATCATGGACACTTTGATTGCAAAGATTGCAGAGGAGTAGAACAACATCGCATTAGTATGAATATCGGGTCTCTATGAAGGGCCGGCGTGCCAGAGATGAAAACAGGAGGGTTTATGCCATGAAGCGAAAAGAACCGTTGTTTATGGCGTGGCTATTGTTGACCCTGCTCTTGCTGTCCGGTTGCACGATGGATGATGAGAAATCGAATATTGCCCATAGCGATCTAAACTCGTTTATTGATTCTATCACGGTAACGCCTGCAGAATCGGGAAGGTATAGCCTGGCTTCCCAGTTCTTTGAAAAGCTGGCAACTTTAAGGCAAGTGGAGGGGAGCGGCCCTGCTTATTCTGCACTCCTCAGCTTCTTCAGCCGGCTGCACCCCAACGTAAGAATTGCGGATTCGCTTGCAGTGCTTCAAACGGTCGAGTGGATTCACAATTGTTTTACCATGATTGACTCAGGCGGCGTCTTTTTCACCAACGGCGCTGCAGACACTTATGCTGCCTGGTATCTGCAACGAGTGGAGGGAATCAGACCAGACCTGTCTGTTGTCTCCTTGCCGTTCCTGGTAGGATCTGATTATCGCCAAGCCTTAAGGAAGAATAGCAACACTCGAAAAGCGTTGAACCTGTCGGAAACAGACAGTCTTCCTGTTCCACCTTCGACCAGCGAGACGCAAGACATTCTGGTGGAGATTATTACCCGCCTGACAAGCCGGCCGGAACATTCACCGCTTTACATGGCGCCTCGGTGTGGGATCGAGGGCAAATTCAATGGACACATCGTCTACCTCGGGCTGGTGCATGCTTACCAGGCCTCCATCCAGCCTCAAGATCAACTTCTTGACCAGCTTCTCTTTAAACTCACCCAAAGCTGGCAACTTAGCCATGCTTCGCGGGGACTGCCAGACGATCTGCAAGACGCAATCAAGAACGGCATGATTCAGTATTTGTCTCTTCTTCTGGCCTTCGCTCCTGAGTTCGAAAAACAGAAACGCTATCAGGACATGGATACTCTGTTCACTTACCTGGAACCAGTAGTGGGTGAGGATTGGCGATTTCCGGCTCTGAGATACAAGTTTTGCCACCAGACCGAAGAAAAGTGCCGTCAGTATTTGGATGAACTAAAGCAGTACGCTGCCCGACATCCTGATAATCCTCAAGTCCAAGGAGCCATTCAAGAACTCCAGGAGAAATGACTGAACGCTGAGCTTGACTACGGAAGCCATCCGGTCTGTGGAATCGTCTGACAGTCAGATCCAATCAGCAAAGAGTTGAACGCAGGGACGCCATTCACGACCCCCGCTTAGACTCTACTTAAGGACAGCGAAGAACCGTCTGGCACGACGTCCCGACGCAACCAGTGGTGAAAGTCGTCATCTGTGGACCTCTCGTTCTTTTTCTGATACGCTGCAAAAACGGCTTGCCAAATTCCAAATTGATAATATATTTGATCCGTTAAAGACTCTGAAAAGGAGACGAATGCCTTATGATGAAAGCAATGCGAAAGTTGACCAAGCACATCCTATGGATAGTCATAGTTGCGTTCATAGGAACCATCATCTTTGCCTGGGGCATGGAGTTCACCTCCAAGCAGCAGCGCAAAGGGATTCTCGCCACCATCAATGGACAGGAAATCGAGCTCTTCACCTTTCAGTACTATTATGATCAAGCCTTGAGGCAGGCGGAGAAGGAACAGGGGGATTTGGACGAACAAGCGGCCATCCGGCTCAGGGACGAGGTTTTCAATAATCTCTTAAACGAGATCCTGCTCAACCAGGAGGCGGCCAAGAGGGGAATCGAGGTGACCGACGCGGAGCTGTACGAGTACATGAGGCGCTATCCCCCCGCAGAGCTCCGCGAACATCCCGCCTTCCAGACCCCGGAGGGGGAGTTCGATTATCAGAAATACCTGCAGGCGCTCTCTGACCCCAGGGTACCATGGGTACAGGTCGAGCAGATGATCCGCCCCAACTTGCGCATGGGCAAGCTTCAGCAGGCTATCCTCAGCCTGGTCAGGGTTACCGAGGACGAGACCAGGCAGTACTACCGGGATGAAAACGAGAAGATCGACGTGCAATACCTGCTGGTGCCCACATACGAGTTCCAGAGGCAGAGCCTTTCGGTGACCGAGGAACAGGTCCAGGCCTACTATCGGGAGCATCAGGACGAGTTCAAAGCCGATCCCTCCGCGAACTTAAGTTATATATTCTTCGAGAAGAAGCCCAGCCAGGCGGACGAGGACGAGATCAAGGAGAGGCTTCTGGAGATCAAGCAGGAGATCATCGAAGGCGAGGATTTCGCCGGCATGGCCGAGGATTACTCTGAGGACGTCGGCTCCGCAAAGGACGGCGGAAACCTGGGCTGGTTCGGAAAAGGCGCCATGGTTGAGCCATTCGAGCAGGCCGCCTTCACTCTGGAGGTGGGAGAGATGTCCGAGCCGGTCAAGACCCAGTTTGGCTGGCACCTTATAAAGGTGGAGGATAAGAGAGGAGAAGGCGAGGAGCAGGAGGTCCAGGCCGGCCACATACTGATGAAGATAACTGCTTCCGATGAGACCCTGGCGCTGCTTAAGGACGAGGCTGAGGATTTCGCCGACCGGGTGAGGAAATCCGATCTTACCGAGCTGGCCGAGGAGGAGAGCCTGTCCGTCTCCGAGACCGGCTGGTTCACCCAGAAGGGACACATTCCGGGAATCGGCAGGAACGTTCAGGTGGATGATTTCGCCTTCGAGAACGACCAGGGAGAGATCAGCGATCTGATCGAGACCGCCAGGGGATTCTACGTCTTCCAGGTAAAGGAGAAGAGGCCCGCCGGCATCTCCACGCTGGACGAGGTCCAGGAGGTAATAAGGCAGAAGCTAACCCAGATCCAGGCGGACTCCCTGGCCTATGATAAGGCCCAGAAAATCCATGCCGAGATCATGGCTGGAGAAAGCCTGAAAGATGCGGCCGAGCAAGCAGACGCCACCTATGCAAATCCTGAACCGTTTGCGGCCAACTCCCCTCCTCAGCAGGTCGGCAGATCGCCGGAGTTCATCGGCGCCGCCTTCGCCCTAACCGAGCCAAACCAGGTCTCATCACCGGTCAAGGCCAGGCAGGGCAGTTACATAATCCAGTTGGAGTCCAGGATTTCGGTGGACGACAGCCTCTTTGCCGCGGTGAAGGATTCCATCAGTTTCGTGGTTCTGCAGAAAAAACAGGGCGAGGCCTATCAGGATTGGTTCTCCCAGGTTAAGAATAACGCCGACATAAAGGACTACCGGGCCGAGTACTTCCGCGACGTGAGTCCCTACTAGGACTCCGTCTTAGTGCTCTGTCATTTCACCCCTTCTTTGACGCTACCTTTTGCACCTCCCAAGGTATGCGCAGGTTCGTGGTTGCCCGATTAATCGGGCGTTTTTTTGGCCGCAGACTTTCCCCGCCTGAGGCGGTGGATGCGCCGCAGGCGCATAGTCTGCGCGTTTTGGATTTCGAGAGGCAACAGGTTCCGTAGGTCAAGCATGGCGTCCCGACCGATCCCTAGGACAGCCTGCTTGACTGCTTGTCAAACCCACCCCCAGAGTTTCCCCTCCGCAGACGACGTGTGTTCCAGATCCCCCTTTTCTTAAAGGGGGACAAAGGGGGATTATGTTTTGTAGGTCAAGCATGGCGTCCACCCGGACGGGTGCCCGTCTGGGCAGACGGATCCCTAGGACAGCCTGCTTGACTGCTTGTCAAACCCACCCCCAGAGTTTCCCCTCCGCAGACGACGTGTGTTCCAGATCCCCCTTTTTTTAAAGAGGGACAAAGGGGGATTATGTTTTGTAGGTCAAGCATGGCGTCCACCCGGACGGGTGCCCGTCTGGGCAGACGGATCCGTAGGACAGCCTGCTTGACAAACCCTCTTTGCTCACCAGCCTGAGTTCGTCGAAGGGCGGGCATGGTCGACCTGCACATCAAGCTTCTCATGTGGATCTGGGAACCCCACAGGCTTAGAAGCACGCAACCTTTGCATCCCTCATTCCGTTTGTTAGAATGTGCCCCGTGCACCGGCGTCGACAGCTACTTAGCTCTACACTGTGCTCTATGGATGGTCAAGCATAATTGCAGGACTTCGAGCTGAAGTCAAATCGGGAGAAATAAGCTCATGCTTAAACGGTACCCGTTTCTGAGAGCATTATTCATTTTCTTTCGAACTTGGATAATCGCCATAGTAGCGCTTCTCATCCTCTATTTTGCCTGGCTCCGGCAATGGCAGATGACCTGGGGTGCGACAGCAGAAGAAGTGAGTCGTTACATGGCCGGTGACGAGTTGCTCGAGGACCCTGAGCTTAACGCCACCCGCGCAGTGGAAATAGAGGCGCCTGCCGAACAGGTGTGGCCCTGGCTGGTGCAAATGGGATGGAAGAAAGCAGGCTTATACAGCTTTGGAAGGTTGGACAACGGTGGCATGCCCAGTGCCGAGCGTATAATTCCGGAATACCAGAACTTGAAGGTCGGCGACTCGATACTTCCGTCGCTGAAGGTGGTCGAGATGGAACCCAATAAGTCCATGCTCTGGGTATTCCAGGAGAGAGCCGGGCCGTGGAAAAACGCCACCTGGTCCTGGGGTCTCTATGAGACCGACAGCGGAAATACCAGATTGGTGGCACGCCTGCGGCAGCACTACACCCTTAATTCTCTCCAGGAGATAGTAACGTGGGCGTTAGTTGACCCCATGGAGATCTTCATGATGCGCACCACCCTGCGCGGAATAAAACGCCGCGCCGAGGGCAATTAGATGACTGAATTGGTGGATTTCAAGAAGCAGCTCGCCAAATGCCGCCAAAACGACTGGAGAAACTGATGCCATGGCAAACCAGAATGATGTGGTGACAAGCCAGACCAGAACCAAGACTTTTCGGTGGCTCTTCTATATGAGTCTATTCCAATTGCTGGCATGTCTCATATTCCCGGCAATCGTGTTTCCAAAGCAGGTCCTATTCTATATTGAGATGCTCAACCTGCTGACAGTTGGGCTGCTGTTTGGACTGTACTTTTTGGGCGTGAACATATATGGCATTTTGGTCGATAAGACAAGACGCCCGATTTATATCGTGATGATCGTATTTGTCAGCATGTGGACAGTATGGGCCATCGTTACCTGGCTTTATATAGAACATATGCACTATCTTACATAGCTTAGAAGATCCGCACGAAGAAAGACTTTTGTAGGTCAAGCATGGCGAAGCCTGCTTGACAGCTTCTCAAACCAACCACCACGGTGCCCCTTCCTGCACATGAGTTGTGTTCCAGATCCCCCTTTTCTAAAGGGGTACAAAGGGGGATTATGTTTTACAGGTCAAGCATGGCGTCCACCCGAACGGGTTCCCCCGGACAGGCCCGTCTGGGCGTCTGGGCAGACGGATCCGTAGGACAGCCTGCTTGACAAATCATAGTGTCAGTATCCAAGTCTTTGTAGCCGCAGACTTCAGCCTGCGCGGGGGCGGCGGGCGGGTGATCCACAGCTTGCTGTGAGATAGTTTTGTATGTCAAGCATGGCGTCCACCCGAACGGGTTCCCCCGGACAGGCCCGTCTGGGCGTCTGGGCAGACGGATCCGTAGGACAGCCTGCTTGACAAATCATAGG
>Ga0180436_10000148_pt1 | contig 74564 bp, 67 predicted proteins | sample SS_ome_2_FD_132434 | JGI IMG/M metagenome (GOLD analysis project Ga0180436, IMG submission 132434) | Hypersaline lake sediment archaeal communities from the Salton Sea, California, USA - SS_3_S_2 metaG | ecosystem: Environmental > Aquatic > Non-marine Saline and Alkaline > Hypersaline >...
AAGGATGGAAATGTGCCAAGATTCGACTATGTGCTATTTGATTTGGATAATACACTGTTTGACTTCAGCGCCTCAGAAAGCTATTCTTTGAAAGCTACTCTCGAAAACTATGGATATGATTTTAGTCAGGATGTACTAAACGTCTTTAGAGAGATCAATCAAAGGCTCTGGGCAAAATATGACGGCGGAGAAGTAACCCACGAACAGGTGCGCTATGGGCGGTTTGAGCAGCTGTTTTCTCGTCTTATCATAAGACATGATTATAGGGAAGCCGGCGATTTATTCGTATCGTATTTACGTGAAAGGAATGATCTTGTTCCAAACAGCGTTGACGTATTAAAGGAATTATCTGGCCATTGTAATCTCGCTATTGTAACAAATGGATTTTCAAAAACACAGCATTCTAGGCTTGACCGTTCTCCTATAACAAAATTCTTCTCTCATGTTTTTATTTCCGATGAGATCGGTGCACAGAAGCCAAACATCGAGTTCTTTGATTTTGTTCTTAGTACAATGGATATTAAGGATAAAGAGAAAACTCTTATAATCGGAGATTCACTAAAATCCGATGTTTTGGGTGGAAAAAACGCGGGGATTAAAACCTGCTGGTATAATCCAAAACAAGAGGATAACCACTCCTCTATCCGTCCGAATTTTGAGATCGAAAAACTGACGGATTTGGTTCCTATTGTGCTTTAATACAAGATAAGGAGGCATAAAATGTCCGGTTTAAAGATATTTTCACAGGACGAAATAGATGAAATCATAAATTTTACATTGACCGAGAAAACACCCTTTGCGTATGGGTGGCAGTACCTCATATATGCAAACAAATATATCGCCGGCGGTCATTTCGACAAAGCCGTTATTGTGATGGCCGTCCTGCTCGCGTATACCATAAGGGTTTCATTGCACAAACTGTTACATGAAGAAGAGGATTATAAACGCGGCGTACACGAGAATCTCGTTCGGCAAGTGTTCATGGGTAAAAATCCGAGTTTCAACGACAGATTGTATACTTACGGTTCCGGCCTGCTCAGTGTCGACTTGGACGAAAATCTTATCAAAACCGTTAAATCCATATACTCCGCAAAAAACGCTCTTTCCAAAGGAAACAAACTCGAAGATACAGAACTATATAAAAGCTTCGATTCGGACGAAATTGAAAAGATAGATTTTTTCAAAGATCTCCTGCGTGACTGCCAAAAAATCTTTGAAGCATTTGTTGATGAGTTTGGGGCTTGACTTGGATAAAGACGAATATTTCTATCCAACTATTAAAGATTAATTCCATTAATATTCAAATGAACACCTTATGTCAAAAAAGTATGGAGAGTTGTTATAATAAAATTATTTTGATTTAATTAGTAATTTTTCTTGAATTTTTTTGTTTTTAATTATAAAATATACATAATATTACATATTATTGTTCTAACCAAAATGTTACTTATATTTTATCACACTCTTTATAGTTTGACTTAAGAATTTTCTATAAATTAACAGAGAGGCCTCTATATTCTATTGGCGAGTAAATGTCCCTTACGAGTTAATCGAAAGCCTACTCACTATGACTTTCTCCCTTCATTTACGCCACAGCCCCAAAGGATAGGCGATACGTAGACGCTGGTACGCAACAGAAGGAAGAATGAACCAAACAAAAAGCCCTGTATATAGCAGGTTTTATTTCAGCTGACTAACTTTTATTATATTTCAATTCATGCTATTATTGTTTTGAAATATCAAAATAATCCATTCGGAGGTGTTGTTGTGGGTTTATTCAAAACGAAAGCTCAAAAACGTGCGGATTTGTATCTTGAGCTTGCAAACGTTATTGTTTCATCTATGGAAAGTAATACTGTACTTTTCACTAGTTATCATGATGCCATGATGCAAAAAATCTACGAGCCAATTCTAAGCCTAAGCATGCTTTTGGTAGCAAGTTTTTGCGGAGATCCTGATGCTTCCCTTGAGATGGTTCCAACTTTTCAAAAGCAAGTTCTGCAACATCCTATATCAGAAGCTGATTATAACGCTATGAATAATCGTATTAATGATTACTATAATCAGTATCGAACATCAGCAATTCAGATTGAAGCTGAGGGTGGCGATTATGTTGAGAAGTCGATTGAAAGAATGGCTGCACAAACCGAGAGTTTTCTTAATATTGAGCACACCGATGATACTTCCTCGGTATTGGTTGACTATATAAAACAGTTTATCTCAATTGCAAAGTCCGATATTAGAGGCAGGTAATCCTACAACATTAATGCACTGCAAATAGCAGAACTTTTGCCTTTTTCATTCAACCATGGCCAAAGTTCTTCCACTAGAGCATTAATTTGTCTATTAAATTGCTCTTCATGTTCTTTTTTTGTTCACTCGCAAGGTTTAGTTCATTTCTGATGCAAAATTAAAAGCCCAAATATCACTAGATATTGGGCTTTTTAATTGGTGGAGAATACCGGATTCGAAGTCGACAAAGTCGACCCTTACTAGGGTCAACATATAGTTTTTCATACAATACAGAAGACCTATCTATCGATTCAATCCCTTCGTTTTGGCTTGCTTTAGACCGGCTCTCAGACGATATTTCTTCATACAAGAAAGCGATACCAAATGGTATCGCTTTTTGTATGGTGGAGAATACCGGATTCGAACCGGTGACCTCTTGACTGCCAGTCAAGCACTCTAGCCAACTGAGCTAATCCCCCTAAAAATTATCTTTTGACATTATATAATATTCTCTGGGATTTGGTCAAGAACACTTTGTTTTTTACTTTTTCCCTATCGGCATACTCTCTATATTTCAATTAAAAATTGTTTGCTGTAAAGGTTAAAATTCACTTTTACCACGTCCAAGCTGGAATGGGCTTTTTTGCTATATATAAGCATGCCGGAGAACAAAAATACTATTCGCTTGAATTTCAGGTAGTAAATGTGATAGGATTGTACTGTTGTAGATTTTTTTATATACCAACAGTTCTTTAAAAAAAAGCGCAGAAACATTTATGCTTACCAATAAAAGTTGATGGGACTACAATACATATTTATATCTCAAAATCACTTCTACTTTCATAGTATAACTGTCTTTTGCCTAAAAAATAAAATATTATATATTCTTTAAGGAGGGATAGTAATGGCACACGGACCAGCAACAGATTGGGGCAAAGATAATGCCGCAAAACACAAGACCAAGCTGGGTGTTAAGATGTTTATTCTCTATGCAGTCGTATATGCTGGGTTTATTATAATAAACGTTTTAAGCCCAAAAACGATGTCGATAGATATCGGCGGACTCAACCTTGCCATAGTGTATGGTTTTGGTCTAATAATATTTGCATTGATATTGGCATTTATCTACAATGCCAGATGTACAAAATTGGAGAAAAAGCATAATGGCGATACTGATTCTCCGAGCTTAAAAGATAAGAAGGGGGCGAAAAAATGAAATATCAACCTTCACCATGGGCAATCATAATTTTCTTCGCTTTCGTTTTGTCAGTTTTACTCATCTCAAAGTATTTTGCAAGCAGAACCAAATCTGCAAAAGGTTATTTCGCCGCAGGAGGGAATATCCACTGGGGAGTAAACGGAATTGCTTTCGCAGGAGATTATCTCTCTGCCGCTTCGTTTCTTGGAATTTGCGGTCTTATCGCAATATACGGATATGATGGTTTTCTATACTCAATAGGATATCTCGCAGGATGGGTCGTTGCTCTGTTTATAGTTGCAGAGCCGATGAAACGTCTTGGCAAATATACTTTTACAGACGCTTTGGATTCAAAATTCAACTCCAAAGGTATTCAGCTTATGGCTGCGGTAAGCACACTTATAGTTTCGATGTTCTACCTTATACCGCAGATGGTTGGAGCAGGAAGTCTCGTAACTCCGCTTCTAGGATGGCCGCAATGGGCAGGCGTTGTTATGGTTGGAGTAATCGTAATTATAATCGTTGCAACAGCAGGTATGGCTTCCACAACTTATGTACAGTTTCTAAAAGGAGCTCTGCTTATCGTGTTCTCCGTCGTTTTGGTGATCCTGATTTTCTCCAGAGGGCTTTCGACGGATAAACTCGAAACTTTGGATATTGCAAGCATTACGGATTCGAAAATCGAGGTTACGGACGAAAGCTATACCTTTGAAAAGATTTTAGAAGATGAGCACAAATTCGTTATGCTTTCAAAAGATGGCGAAAAATCCGTATGGTTGGTAAATGAAGAAGAGCATATTCTTGAAACCACATTATACGTAACAAAACTTCCGAATGGTAAAGAGCTGTATAACGGATCTCCAAAAGAAGACGGCAGGTTCTACCAGGTGGGTCATATGAGTGAAATCAAAGGTGAAGAGGTCATAACCACCGGCTCTCTGGGACCGGTCAGTTTCATTGATACCATCAAGAAAGGTACAGTTATAAGATGGAAAAGTGATGCTTTGAAGGATGGAGACTTGAAGCATACGATATACTATCAGGTTGAAACTCCCGGCGAAGATGTTCTTAGCACCGGTCTTAAGTATAAACTTGACACGGACAAGGGTGCAACTCCAAAAAACAAATGGAACTTCGTTTCACTAATGCTCGCACTTTTCTGCGGCACAGCGGCACTTCCACATGTGCTTATAAGGTATTACACCGTTCCAAGCCCAGCAGCAGCAAGAAAATCCACAATTGTGGCGATATTGGCTATCGGGTTTTTCTATATCCTAACACTCTATATCGGACTTGGTGCTATGACAGGTGGAGTCATCGACCTTACCAGCTCCAACATGTCAGCTCCGCTGCTTGCGAAGACATTCGGTATAGCGATTTTCGCTATAATCTCCGCTATCGCGTTTGCGACTGTTCTTGGAACTGTGAGCGGACTTATTGTCGCATCATCAGGGGCTGTGGCTCATGATTTGGTTGATAGATATTTGGGTGTGAAGCTTTCCGAAAAAGGAAAAGTCAGAATAGGAAAAATTTCAGCTTTGGTCGTAGGTGCAGTCGCAATAATCCTCGGAATTCTATTTAAAGGTATGAATGTATCTTACTTGGTTGGATGGGCTTTTGCCGTAGCAGCTTCGGCAAATCTGCCGGCGATATTCATGCTTCTGTTCTGGAAAAAAACAACGGCAAAAGGTATAGTCGCATCGATTTTAGTCGGACTCGTATCAGCTATGGCGATCATACTCTTATCGCAAACGACCTTTGACAATGTTTATCATCTGGTAAATGTAAAAGCCCCGATGCCGATAGACAATCCAGCGATTATCTCGGTACCTCTTAGCTTTATCACAATCGTTGTTGTTTCGCTTATGACCCAAAAGGACAAGAAGAAAGAAAACAAAGAAACCAAATAACAATATATATATGAGGAGTTACCTAAAAGGTAACTCCTTTTTGTTTACCAAAACTGATTTATCAGAATTCCTGCTGTCCAGCCTTTGCTTCTCTTTCCTTTTCTTCTTTTCTGTTGCGAACATATAGAGCAACATCAATCGCAACCATAACAAAGTTTAGAATATACAGTGCTAATACCCAATCCAAATTAAAGAACACTTTGTGGATTATCCCGCTGGCATACCCAAAAAGCACTATCAGCATAAACAAAAAACTCTTTCCCTTTGTGCTTCTGCTCAAAAGGGATTTATAGATCGAAACCGGCCAGGCGACTCCAAAACTAATCAACATCAATGCTTCAAAAACACTCATAACTTCCCCCATAAAAAAATCAGGACGCAGTTTTTTCGTCCTGATTTATGATATAACAGTTTGTATTATTTCGCAAGGTGAAGTAAGTAACCGTATCCTTCTGCTTCCATATCTTCTTTTGGCACAAAGCGAATTGCTGCACTGTTTATACAATACCTCTTGCCGCCTCTGTCCCATGGTCCATCATCAAACACATGTCCGAGATGGCTGTCACCTACTCTGCTCCTAACCTCAGTACGAAGCATATTATAACTCGTATCATCAACGTATGTCACAACATAACTCACAATTGGCTTCACGAAGCTTGGCCAGCCGCATCCGGAATCATATTTATCCTCTGAAGCAAAGAGCGGTTCTCCCGTTGCAACATCGACATATATGCCGGGGTCATGATTTTCGAAGTATTCATTCGCAAAAGCAAGTTCTGTAGCATTTTGCTGTGTTACCGCATACTGCATACTGGTAAGCTTTTCCAACAGCTCTTTGTCGCTGGGTTTCGGATAAAGACTCGGATCTATAAACAGCTCTTCTTCACTCTCAAGCCCGGGTATTTCCTCAACAGGCTCATCCAAATGTCCGAAGTCCACATGACAGTATCCGGTCGGATCCTTCTTTAAGTAGTCCTGATGATACTCTTCTGCTTTATAGAAGTTCTCTAAAGGCAGCAGCTCAACAACGATCGGATCACTGTATTTTTCGCGTTCATGGGCGAAGACCGCTTCGATAATCGGCAAGTCGCTTTTATCCTTATAGTATACTCCCGTTCTATATTGAATACCTATATCAAAACCCTGCTGGTTTCTTGATAGTGGATTTATTATCCTGAAATAATGCGTCAGCAATGTCGATAATTCTACTGCTTCCGGATCATAGAGAACATGCACTGTTTCAGCGTGTCCTGCACCGGCCATTACCTGCTCGTATGCCGGGTTCTCAATGTCTCCATTTGCATAGCCGGATACAGCATCATAGACTCCTTCAATTCTAGAAAAGTATTCTTCAACACCCCAGAAGCATCCTCCGGCGAGCCATATTTCTTTCAGGTTTTCAGGAGCACTCATCATTTCTTCTCCTTTATCCTCCGTTTTTTCCTCCACCACTTTTGAAGGAGCAGTACAGGATGTGATAATAGCTATAACTGATAGAACAACTACCATCACTATAAAAATCCTTTTCATAGTACACCTCCTATTCGATTTCATTCATTGTTTCCAGAATAAAATCATTCGCATTGTGTCCAACAACAGATTTTGCATACTCTCCATTCGAACCTATGTACACAGATGTTGGAAATGCCCTCACGCCGACCTCATTGAAGAACTCAGAATCTCTGTCGAACAGCACTTCTATATTCTCATAGTCGAGACCTGCCCACCACTCCTTAAAGTCTTCTTCGCTCATTTCTCCGGGGCTATTCGGTGCAACTACACTCAACACTCTAAAGTCAGTATCGCTTGCTGCAAGCTCATCCAGTTCACCTAAGCCGGAAAGACATATTGAACACCACGATGCCCAAGCTTTTACATAAGTCCTTTCTCCATCTAAAAGGTTAACTTCTTCTCCATCCAATGTATAAACAATACGAGTTTTTTGTTCACTCATCTCTTCCTTAACCTCTGTTTTCTCTGCACCTGGTGCACAGGAAACAAATACGAACACTATCGCTAATGCCATAACGATAAATACCATTCTTTTTGTTTTCATTTGATTTTCCTCCTATCGATCAAATCAATTTAAAACCGTAAGCAGTACGTTCAGCTTTCCTGTTAGAAGCAATACTCCCATCAATACGATGATTATTCCTCCGATAATCCTTATAACCGGAAGGTATTTGTTGATCTTCTTAATCCTTGTGAGCAACACATTTGCGAATACTGCAATCACTAAGAACGGGACTGCAAGACCCAAAGTGTAAACGCCCATCATGCCTGCTCCGTATAGAGCGCTTCCTCCGCTTGCAGATATCGTAGCGAGTATCGCAGCTAAAATTGGTCCTATACAAGGTGTCCATCCAAAGCTGAATGCTAATCCGAGGAGAAAGGCTCCAACCCAATCTCCCGCTCTGCTTCTTTTAATCTCAAGTTTCTTTTCTCTTTGTAGTGCCGGTATCTTGATCAATCCCGTTTGTATAATTCCAAGTATAATTACGACAATTCCTCCTCCGATTTGGAATGCCCTACTTTGGAGAACTCCACCAAGCAGTCCGGCACCGAAACCTAAAGAGACAAACGTCACTGATATTCCAAGTATAAATAATAATGTTTTTATGATTAGGGTAGCATCGTATTTCTTCTTCCCTTCGCCATCTTCTATAGTGCTCGTTTTTCCGGCCAATGTCGAAACATACACCGGAAGCAACGGCAATATACATGGTGAAAGAAAAGATGCTACTCCTGCTAGAAATACCGGTATAATCAATAATTCCTGTGTCATTTTACTTTCCTCTTTCTTTTATAGTTTAACTCTACTCCTATTTTGAAAACAAAGTATAGACAAATCGTGAAAAACCTTGAAACAATTGTCTATTGCTAACTTTTCTAGCAAATATGAAGGAAATGTTTTACCCATACCCCTGCTATACTCATTTATGCTTTTCTATCTTAAACAAATCCTTAAACTCAAAGCCTTTTTCCAAGAGTACCGCTCTTACTGGAGCTCCTTCGGCCTCCGGAATTTTTATCGGCAGAGCCAGCAAAACATATTCGCCTTCGGGAACACCTTTTAATCTCAACCCTTCCAGTATCGGGATATCATTGCCCAGCAGAATCTTATGTGTTTCATGATCCGGCTGATCTCTTTCAATTCCCAGCGCATCAATTCCGACGCCCTTAATCTTCTTATTCTTAAGGTATTCTGCTCCGCTCTTCTCAAGGTATATGAAATCATATATGAACTCTTCGGTTAAAGAATTCTTTGTTTTTAATAATACAAAGTCTTTTTCCTCGATTTCCCTTGTTTCTAAATCCTCTTTAGTAATCCCGCCTGAAACGTTGGTAAAATCAAACACCTTACAAGGCGTGATAAGTTTTTCCAACACTGTGTCCTTAATACGTTTCCCGCCTTCAATCATATGCAAAGGTGCATCCATATGTGTACCAGTATGCATATTCATCTCAATTTTAGATTCATGAAAGCTGTTTTCTTTATGAGTGCTTTCCAGGGTAAATACGGGTATTTTCTCCTCTTTATTCTTATAGACTTGTATATTTGGATCTATGTCCATTGAAATGTCGATTATTTTCATATCATACTCCCTTGCGTGCTCCACCATTTTCTTCCGTCTTTTTCTACCATTTCATCCGCTTCTTTAGGTCCCCAAGAACCCGGCTCATATTCGGCTATAGACGCTTTGTCATTCTTCCACTCATTCTTAATTCTGTCTGCGAGAATCCATGAATATTTCAACTCTTCCCATCTCGTAAACAGTGTTGCATCTCCTCTTAAAACATCATGAATCAATCTCTCGTATGCTTCCGGTGAGTTCGCTCCTGTCTGGCAGTTCTGGCAAAAGTCCATTTTCACCGGAACGATATTCCCTATCGTGCCCGGCTGTTTTGTGTTGAATTCAAAAACCATACCTTCCTCAGGCTGAATTTTTATAACCAATAGGTTCGGCTTTAGACTTTCGCTGTTTTCGAAATGCTCACTCTGAGGTGGATTCTTAAACTGTATTACTACCTCTGTGGACTTCTCTTTTAGCCTTTTTCCTGTTCGAATATATATCGGAACACCTTTCCATCTCTCACTGTCGATAAAAAGCTTGATGGCTACGAAGGTTTCAACTTTTGAATTCTTGTCAACCCTATCCTCGTCATGATATGCAACACTATCTTCTCCATCCACTTTTCCGCTGGTGTATTGCCCTCTCACTGTATCTAAGCTGTCCAATTTATCTATAAGATTTTCTAAAACCTTTAGCTTTTCGCTCCTAATATCCTCTTCACCCAATCCTTTCGGCGGCTCCATCGCTGTAAGTGTCAAAAGCTGCAAAAGGTGGTTTTGTACCATATCCCTGAGCGCTCCAGACTTTTCATAATATCCGCCTCTGGTTCCAACCCCGATTTTCTCGCTGGATGTGATCTGAATATTGTCTATATGCTTGTTGTTCCAAATAGGTTCAAAAAACGAATTAGCAAACCTTAGAACGATCAAATTCTGCAGCATCTCTTTCCCGAGGTAATGGTCGATACGATATATATTCTGTTCCGGAAAAACCTCAGTAATCTTCTTGTTTAAATACTCTGCTGTTTTGAGGTCTCTTCCGAACGGCTTCTCGATAACGACTCTACGCCAAGGCTTTTCTTTATACGCCATATCGTTTTCGTCCAGCTTTCCAATTATGGTTTCAAAAAACTGAGGTGCAACAGCAAGGTAATACATAATGTTTGCTTTGCTACCAAAATTCCCTATTTCCCTCTTCAAAGAGTCATAACCTTCATCAGTGGAAAAGTCCTGCCTGTGGTAAGAGATTTTTTTCTCTAATACTTTGAAAACATCATCTTTGATATCACCATATATGTTTTTCTTTACACTATCATATATCTCCGCTATGTATTCTTCCGTTGTTTTATCCCTTCGTCCGACAGCAATCACGCCAAACTCCTCCGGCAATAATTCGCTTTTTTCAAGATTATATAACGCCGGCATAAGCTTCTTGTGAGTTAAATCACCAGTCGCTCCGAATATCACCATTACGTAAGGATTTCTCATTACCTTATCCACTTTACTATCTCCTAACCCAAGTCTACAAGCAAATATCTATCAGCTATCTTGTATATTTATTATACCTTCAAATTCGATAATTAAAAGTGATAATATCACACCCGAAGCCATTGCCCTCGTTTTACACTAATTTCAGTAATAAATCGATACACCGTTTCATTTTTGGAAAGTATTATGAAAATTAAAAGTTCCTTATATTGCAGTGTAGAAACATCAAGCATTGTAAGTTTTAGGTTTTAATTGACTGATTTTTGTTTATATATAAGAACAATATTGTTGTAGATATATTTCTTATATGAAATCACATCTGAATATTGTTGCCTGCTGTGTTCGCCTGAATAATGAATATAAAAATATATAAAATATTAGATTTCAAACTTTTAAAGGGGTGTCTTATGAAAAAGATTAAAAAGAATGTTTTCTCGAGTCTTTCAATAAGAATGATAGGCTTCGGGGTTGGTGTAGGTGTTTTCTTTCCGTTTTTCACCGTACTCTTCGGCGTGGATAGAGAGATAGCTTTTTCTGTCTTGTTCTTTATCGCGTGCGTTTTTGCCGGAGTTTTGGTTGGCGTAATAAACTTCTATCTCACAAAATTGACGGTAGGAAAAAAATTGAGAATTCTTACCGAAAAAATGTCTCATGTGGGTGATAGAGTACTGTCTTTTGACTTCAAAGACGGTGAGAATCCTTGCACGGAAGAAGCCTGTTTAATTCAGGAGGATTCCGAAGACGAATTCGGAGTATGTGCTGATGCTTTTAATACTATGGTTATATCGCTCGTTGGTACTCTCCAGCTCCAGAATCAGCATCGTATGTTTATCAAACATCTTACAAAGAATCTGGATCTCGCTTCATTATCCAATTTTGCACTTAAAGCTCTAATTTCCTTTTCTGATGCATCTGCTGGTGCTGTTCTGGTCGAGAAAGAGGGAGAATTGATCGTTTCGGCGTCTTATGGGATTATAAACCCTGAGCTTCTTTCACAAAACCCGATAATGCTTGAGACTCTGAAAGTCGGTGAATCTGTACGAATTGATTTCCCGGAAAACATCAAAGTGGATGGTGTACTTACCGAATATAAACCGACACAGATTGCCGTTGAACCAATCGTATTCAGCGGATCAACTTCCTGCATCGTAGTTCTTGCCTCCCAGCAGCGTATGGAAAAAGACTTTTTGGATCAGCTGGATATTTTCGTACATGATCTATCCCTCGTTCTGAACAATTCGCTGCAGCATGAACAAATTCAAAGGCTTGCTGCACTCGATCCTCTGACAGGTATATACAACAGAAGATTTGGCCTCGGACGTCTCCAAGAGGAGTTCTCAAGGTCACAGAGAAGCGGAGTTCCGTTGGGTGTTATGATGATAGATATTGACAAGTTCAAAATCATCAATGATACTTTTGGACATATAGCAGGCGATAGGTTCTTAAAAAACATCGTATCGGTTGTAAAGCCGATTTTAAGAAACGGTGATATATTTGTTCGTTACGGAGGTGAGGAGTTCCTCGCAATCCTTCCTGGCGCAAGTAAAAATGATATTGCGAAGATCGCCGAACGTGTCAGGTATGCCGTAGGAGAGAGCAGAATCGTTTACGGAGAGTCTGAAATATCCGCTACATTGAGTATTGGTGTGGATTCCTCGCCGGAATCGGAAATAGATGATCCTATGCAACTTATCGCAAATGCCGACAATGCATTATATAAAGCGAAGGATACTGGAAGGAACAAAACAGTCGTATTTGAAAATGTAAATATTGCTTAGATTATCTAAGGTCCTTTTATGATAATTTGAGTATATTAAAGCGGCGCTTTCGAAAACCCGATTGTGCCGTTTTTACGCGTCTTCGTTATAAATGCTGGGTGTCAAAAACTCAATATTGATTTTTCTTTTGAGTTTCTTCAGTTCTTCAATTACCGCTCTGTTTATAGCATCTCCCTCCACCGGCTTATCGAATTCAAAATGTTGATTTAAGTATACATCCTTATGAATCTTACCTGAATTATACCCATCAAATCCAGCAACAGCAACCTTTGTGTTTCCGAAAAAAGTGAGAATTTTTATAAGAATCAAAGCTGAATTAAACTTTATAACATATGGCTCAAACATGAATTGCTCACTGTTTATCATAAAATCTACTGAGTTTTCAATGCTCGAAACATTTGTCGTTGTAATAATCTTATTTTTGCCCTTAAGCTTTTCAAGGTGGTAGTACATCTGACTGTACCTCTTCGCATTGCTTACCAAAATATAATCGCTGGCGAATTCCTCCGAAAAGAAATTTGCACTTATCACAATTGGTTTGAACTTTTCAATATATTCAAAGATTTCTTGCCGATATTCAAGCAGTCTATGTCCCGGACATAATATCAAAACTTTTTTGTCCTTCAGTTCGTTTTCGAGTTTGTTTAAATCCTCAGAAAATTTCTCTCCGTTAATGAGGTATTCCTCGTAGAGTTCTTCTATTAATTTTTCATCATATATGGTTTTTTTGTCTTTATGTACATGACCCAAAATTTCATTAACTGCACTTATCGGCAAAGTGTTCTGTCTTAATAGAAAATCCACGTATTTAGGATGGCATTTGTTTGATGCTGAAATGAATTTATCTATTGAGTATCCCCATTCATACTTGTCCTTAATGCGTCGTATGTCCAAGTTTATTATTTCGAGAATCTGTGAAATATTATAATTTTTCTCGTGATATGTATTTAGTGAATACGCCAAAAGCTCTGTGTTTGCATTACCTGCCCCCTTGCCCATGCCGTATACAGTACCGTCAATAAGCAAGTCTCTGTCGGTATCCATATTAAAAAACTCCGTTGCGTTCGAATAAGCAACATTGAAATTGTTATGTGCATGGTACCCGACAGTCGTATTTCGAGCAAGATTTGTGTCCAACAGTTCAAAATATCTTATAAGATTATCCTTATGCATAAGACCGTATGTATCCACAATATACACCGCATATGGGGATAACTCGTTTAGATTTTCGATAAGTTCAATAAATTCATCATCTGAATAGTCCGTCACAGATGCCGGCTGTACAAAGAGTTTATATCCTTTTTTTATTATCTCTTTACAGTATTCGATTCCCCGTTTAATATCCTGTTTCTTGAAAACAACCCGAATTCCGTTTAAAACAGTGTCTTTTGCATGCCCAATATTTTCAATACAGCATTCGCCCAAAATAACCATGCCCACAAGCATTGGGGATTTGTTTGTCCTTATATCATAAATTTCGCTGAAGTTCTCCGTTCTTGGAACGATTGAACGGTTTATATCAAATTCGCAAGAATCATTTAAAAAGCCAACCTCGATAATCTCAATTCCTGCGTCCGAAAGACGCAAAAATATATTGATTAGATTCATATGACCAAAATTCCAATTATTCACGAATCCACCGTCCCGAAGGGTGCAATCCAGTATTCTTATATTCATTTACTACCTCAATAGTCCGTCTTTAGTGAAAGTTTCGATTTGCTTGCGTGTCAATTCCTTCATGTTTTCATCGTTATAATATGCCTTGTACCATTCAACTGTTTTTTCAATCGCTCTTTCAATATTCCAAACCGGTTTCCATTTAAGCTCATCGCAGACCCTTTGAGTATCGAGCTTAAGCAATTCTGCCTCATGAGTTTTTTTTGAATCCAGAACTCTTATTGGTACACTTTCTCCCCATTCTCTAAGTATCCGCTTAACAAGATAGTCTACGGATATACAGTCTTTCTCACTGGGTCCGAAATTGTATGCTTTCGAGAACTTATTTCGTTCTTTGAACATCTTCTCCGCTAAAAGCATATATCCATTTAACGGCTCTAAAACATGCTGCCAGGGTCTTATAGATTGGGGTTTGCGTAAAGATATCGCTTCTCTGTTTTGAAGTGCTTCAATACAATCCGGTACCAATCTATCCTCTGCCCAATCTCCGCCGCCGATAACATTACCTGCACGTGCCGAGGCTATCGAGGTCTCTGCCTTCTCAAAATCTCCATCATAGAAAAAAGATTTCCTATAGCTTTCCGTTATAAGCTCTGTACAGCCTTTGCTGCTTGAGTATGGATCGTATCCACCCATCTCATCAGTTTCGAAATATCCTTCGTTTTTTTCCTTGTTTTTATAGCATTTATCCGAAGATACGATTACACACGCTTTTACAGTATCCACACCCCGTACCGACTCAAGCAGATTCACCGTGCCCATAATATTCGTCGAAAAGGTCAAAACCGGCTCCATATACGATTTTAAAACCAATGGCTGGGCTGCAAGGTGAAAGACTACTTCGGGGCTCGTCTTCTCAACTATATCCCTTAAGTTTTCTAAATCTCTGACATCTCCTCGAATATCATTCGTAATGTCGCGGATTGCAAGAACTTCAAAAAGCGAAGGAGATGTTGGAATATCGATAGAGTATCCTGTGATTTCCGCACCTAAGGAATTTAGCCAAAATGACATCCAAGAACCTTTAAATCCTGTATGTCCTGTTATAAGAACTCTTTTTTTCTTCCAAAAATTCTTATCCATTATCTCTCCATATTTTCCAAGGAGCATTGCCGCTCTCCCAAATCTCTTCAAGTTCCTGACGTTCTCTTATTGTATCCATTGGCTGCCAATATCCAGAGTGCTTATATGCTGATACCTCTTTGTTTCTAACCATCTCGGTCATTGGCTCCTGCTCAAAAACATCAGTATCCGAACTCAAATATTCAAATATATCTTTACTGGCAACCATAAATCCGCCATTTATCCATGATTCTTTCATCTTGTTTTTTTCTTTAAAATCGAGCACAACCCCGTTCTTATCAATTTCAAGCGCCCCGAATCTCGGCTGCGGTCTGACTGCTGTAATTGTGAGTTTTGAATTGTTTTTTCTATGATACTCGATGCTCTTGTTTATATCCACATCCGAAACACCGTCTCCATAAGTCAAAAGAAAAGTTTCTTCATCTATAAACTTCTCGATTCGTTTCACTCTTCCCCCGGTCATTGTGTCTTCGCCTGTCTCAATCAAGGAGACTTTCCATGGCTCAACCCAATGCTTATGCGTTTTCATCTTACCGCCATTGGAGTAATCAAAAGTCACATCCGAAGTGTACAGCGAAAGATTGTTGAAATACTCTCTGATAATATCGCCTTTATATCCAAGACATATTATAAAATCATTATGACCGTAGTGAGAATACATTTTCATGATATGCCAGATTATCGGCTTTCCTCCTATCGTCACCATTGGCTTTGGTCTGACTATCGCTTCTTCGCTGATTCTCGTACCGTATCCGCCTGCTAAAATCACAACTTTCATTTATCGGCTCCTTTTTCTTCTCTTTCAACTCCGAGCAATTCCTTCAATTCCTCTTTTGGGATAAGCGGTGATAGATCGTATGGCGGAGGAGAGTATATACTGCCGTCTTCTCTTCTTATCGCCGCAAGCTTTGGTTCAAAATCCTGGGCACTATCTACAACAACTTCGACTATAATCGCTGATTTGCTTTCCAAAGCCTGTATAATTTTCTTATCCATCGTTTTTGCATTATCAACTTTATAGTAATCTAAGCCATATGCATAAGCGATTTTTTCTAAATCAGGAAAGCTGACCCCGCTTTTTTCATCAACCCCATAAAGAGGGTCCTCAGCAAATATATTAGCTTGAGTTTGCCTGATCGAATGGTATCCGTCGTTATTCAAAACAAAAAGTATTATTGGTAGACTATAATGCTTTACAGTTTGCAGCTCTTGAATATTCATCTGCAGACTGCCGTCGCCTTCGATACAAATAATTCGTCCGTTGTTTTCGCTTATACTGCACCCTATCGCAGAAGGCAGCCCGTATCCCATTGAAGCACATCCGGAGTTGGTGAATAGTCTTTGTCCTTTTTTCAAAATCCCTGCTTGGAAGGAACACACGCAGGCACTTCCGTTGCTCGCCACTACTTTTTCATTTTCCTGCAAGTGCAAAAAAAGCTGGCTCATAAAATGATATACGTTTACACCATATTTGCTCTTTTTGTGTTTCGGCAAAAACACAGGATATCTATCCCTTACCTGTCTGCACCATTTTCTCCAATCATCAAAATCGCTTTCGAAATAAATTTCTTCATCTAAGAGTCTGTCAATAACATCCGATACGTCAGCATGTATGGGCAGGTCGATCTTTAGGCTCGGTTTTTTAAGCTCTGTTTCATCGATATCGACTACCGCCAAATAAGTGTTGGGAATAAACTCTTCGTAGTTATAGCTTATTTGTCTGATATTAAGCCTGCACCCCAAAGCCAGCATGAAATCGCTTTTCTGAAGTACAAAGTTTCCTGCTCTGTCTCCAATCGTTCCCGGTCTCCCGGCATATAGTTCGTGGTCATCCCATAGGTTATCGTGGGCATTCCAAGCCGTCGCAACCGGGATTTTCAGCTTCTCGATGAGCTTTATAAACCTCTTATGCGCATTACCAAGTCTGATTCCAGAGCCTGCCAATATCACAGGGCGCTCAGCTTTTTCCAGCTTTTCTATCAAAGTCTCAATATCGTCTTTTTTTGCCGTGAATTCTTTCTTATCTGCGGAAAAACCATTTAAGGTTTCCGTATCTATTATCTCGCCTTGTATGTTGAGCGGAATATCCACCCAGCAAGGGCCTTTTCTGCCGCTTTCTGCTTCGAACAATGCTTTCTCTATACAATATCTGATTTCGTTTGCCTCTTTTACCATATGACAATATTTCGTCATACGCTCAACGGATTTACAGATATCATATTCTTGGTCTCCGAATTGCCGCAATTCGAGTCCTGTTGAATCCACTGTTGTGGAGTACTTCACCTGTCCGGATATAACTATCATAGGAATCGAATCCAAGTACGCACCCAAAACGCCTGTTATCGCATTTGTCCCTCCAGGACCGCTGGTAATACATACCGCAGCCATTCTGCCCGAAAGCCGGGCATACCCTTCCGCTGCCATAGCCGAAGCCTGCTCATGATGATTGTACGTGCATTTTATTTTCTCGCTTTTTCCAAACGCGTTGTTCAAGTGCATAGCTCCGCCGCCGGTTACCGTAAAAACATCCTTTATCCCTGCATCTCTTAGCATTTTTACAACATAGTCCGCAACCCTCATCTTCATTTTTTGCTCTCCGAAGTGCTGAAGTTTATTCTTTCTTTCTCAATAACAAGAGGTCTTTTAATCACTCTCGTGTTGATAGCCGCAATATATTCGCCTATTACTCCGATAAAGAAGAGCTGCACCGAAGCAAAGAAGAAAACGCCGATAAGAATCGGGGCTGTTCCGGCTTCGAATGTATACCACTTTACGAGTTTCAAAACCAGGTATATAAGCATAACTATAAGGCTCAAAAGAGACATCACAAAGCCGCTTAAAGTAGCGATTCTCATAGGCACTTTTGATGTGCTCGTAAAACCGGTCATAGCCATATCGAACAGAGAAATGAAATTGTTCTTAGTCTTCCCCTTTTTTCTCTTTGGCTGCTCATATTCTATAAAAGCTTTTTCAAACCCAATTTCGCATATGAGCCCACGGAAATATGGGTATGGGTCTTCTATTTGCCGCAGCACCTCAATAATTTTTTCATCATAAAGTCCGAAGCCGGTGAAACTGTCGATAAGATCAACTTCCGCCATCTTTCTGACCATTCGATAGTATATCTTCCGAAGTGCAAAAACACCTTTTCGCTCCATACTTTTTTTCTTCACACCTACGACAATCTTATATCCTTCTTCCCACTTTTCGATAAAATCCTTTATCAACTCCGGTGGGTCTTGGAAATCCGCAACCAAAGACATTACAGCGTCACCGTCCGCTTCCAAAAGCCCGTAAAATGGAGATCTTATATGTCCGAAGTTTCGTGAATTTATAATAACCTTTACTCGCTTATCCTTTTGGCATATACTTTTGAGAATCGGAACCGTGTTGTCTACAGAGCAATTATCTATAAAGATATGCTCATAATCGTATTCAGGTAATTTCTTAAATTCCTCCCGAACAGCTTCGACCAATGCCGCTACGTTTTCCTCTTCGTTGTAGCACGCTGTTACAATACTGATTTTTTTCACTTTATGCCTCCCTGGAAAATACCTTCGATATAGTCAATTGCATGATAGATTTCTTCCTTCTTTAAATCCTCAATAACGGATATAGAAAAATCCTCGTAGAAAAGGACAGCCGCAAGTCCTTCCCCAATTCTTTTTTTGTCCCTTCTTATTGCGTTTATAAGCACATCTTTATCAAGCCATGTTCTATCAAATTCGATTGAGAAAACCTTCTTACATATCTTTTCGATTTCATTTTTTCTTGCTTCACTCAGCATCCCCCGTTCAAAAGAGATGAAATTTGCCATCATTATCCCGAGCAAAACCGCCTGTCCGTGAGGAATTTTGTAATCACTCGATTTTTCAAAGGCATGCCCGAAAGTGTGTGCGAAATTTAGATGTTTTCTTATCCCTCTATCAAACTCATCCTCTTCGATATATTTTTTCTTAAAACCCAAAGAACGTTTCACGAAAGAACCCAAAACTAGGGTTTTTCTCTCCAAAAGATATTCCAGCTTTTCTTTTATCTGTTTAAGCCCTCTTTTACCTGCTAGAATATTAAACTTTACGACCTCACCGAGTCCGCTCCTATAATCGTCCTCCTTCAAGGTCTCAATAAAATCCAGATCTATATATATTCTGTCCGGTGGGAAAAACGTACCCAGCATGTTTTTATACCCGGAAAAATTGATCGATGTTTTTCCGCCGATGCAGCTGTCCGCTTGTGCGAGCAGCGTCGTCGGGACAAAAATCCACTCTATCCCTCGGTACATGACGTTTGCAGCAAATCCGGTCAAATCCTGAATTATACCCCCGCCGAAAGATATCAGAACGGTATTTTTCTTCGAGTCCAGCTTTGCAATATTTTCGCATATCTCAAGTGCCTTTTCTATATTCTTGTTTTCTTCAACAGCTTCAACGATTATAATTTCATTTTTATTGAAATTATCTGAAAATAAGCTTCTATAAAGTCGATAAATATTTTTATCAATAACGACGACTTTGTTTTTGGTTCTCGATAGTTCGCATACGAATTTTTCTCTTTTATCAAAAACAACCTCATAGTCCTTGATTTTAGACTTTATTATCATATGGAAGTATACCCTCCATCGATCACGATTTTTTGCCCGGTAATATATGTGTTTTTTTCAGAGCTTAAGAAATACACGAGCTCTGCAATCTCTTCCGTGTCCGCAAATCTTCCCAAAGGTATTTTTGCGTAGACCCTTTTTCTCTCCTCATCGGATACATTTTGCTTCGTCATCTCAGTATCAGTATATCCAGGGCATACTGTGTTTACCAATATATTATATTCGCCAAGCTCAGCAGCTAAAGTGCTGGTAAGCCCATGAATTCCGTGTTTCGACATAGAATAAGCAGCTCTTTTTTCCTTCGCAACTTTGCTCCAAATAGAACCGATATTTACAATCCTGCCTGATATGTTTTTTTTCATATTCGGCACAAACGCTCTTAGGATCAAAAGCGGGGCTACCATATTAACCTGTATAATCCTATTGATATCTTCATTCTCGATATTCTCTAAACTGTTTATAGGATTGATGCCAGCGTTGTTTATAATCGCATCAAAACATACTTCCTTATTTTTCTCGATATATTCTTCTATCGAACTTTTCGACAGCAAATCAAGCTCCTCTCTTGTCGGAGAAAAAGTCTCATAACCGCATTGTTCAAACTTTTGCTTTATCGCTTTCCCGATACCCCTGCTGGCTCCGGTTATCAATACTTTTTTTTGCATCCAATCCGCCTCCAAAAGTTTTTTATAAAGCCTATATCCACGCTATCTTTCCCGGCTCTTCAAAACAAATTCTTCTATCGTCCTAACCATATACCCAATTTGTTCTTCTGTAAGACCGGGGTGTACGCCAATCCAAAATGTATCTCTCATAATCCTGTCAGTGTTCGTTAGATCGCCGACAACTCTATAGCCCTGTTTTTCTTTTCTCATACTGTCAAAGCACGGGTGTTTTATTATATTCCCCGCAAACAGCATTCTGGTTTGGATGTTCTTCGACTCGAGATGCTTAACAATATCATCCCGGTTAAATTTCTCTTCCTCTTTTATCATTATTATAAATCCGAACCAACTCGGGCTTGATTTCTCCAATTTTTCGGGTAATATCAAGGAATGGGAAAGATGTGCTAATCCATTATAAATCTTATCCCAATTTTTCTGTCTTTTCTTTGTAAACTCAGGTAATTTCTCTATCTGCGCACAACCAATAGCAGCCTGCATATCGGTAGCTCTTAGACTATATCCGAAATTCGAAAAGACATATTTATGATCATATCCTTTCGGAAGCTCTCCATACTGCACTTCAAATCTGTGACCGCACCTATCGTCCTCTCCTGTTCTGCATTTACAATCCCGTCCCCAATCCCTTAGGGAATTCACTATATCCATCAGTTCAGCATTGTTTGAATACACCGCACCGCCTTCGCCTGTGGTGATGTGATGGGGTGGATAGAAGCTCGATGTTCCAATATCTCCGATCGATCCCGTATAAGCCCTCTCACCGATTTCGAGAGAAACAAGAGAGCCAAGGGAATCACAATTATCCTCAACCAGCCAAAGATTATATCTGTCACAAAACTCCTTGACTTTAACTATATCAAAAGGGTTACCCATTGTATGTGCGACAAATACAGCTTTGGTTTTTTTGCTTCTGGCTTTTTCAAGCTCATCTATATCTATATTGTATTGCGGCAGCGATACGTCCACAAAAACCGGTATCGCACCATACTGCAAAATCGGCGTAACGGTCGTTGGGAAGCCGGCAGCAACGGTTATTACCTCATCACCCTTCCCTATCGCTCTATCTCCAAGCTTTTTTGAGCACAGGGAAGCAAACGCCAAAAGGTTTGCAGAAGAGCCGGAGTTCACAAAAGAGCAGAACTCTACCCCAAGGAATTCTTTAAGTCTGCTTTCAAACTCATCCGTATATCTCCCCGAAGTGAGCCAAAAATCCAATGAACTGTCAACGAGATTTATCATCTCATCTGCATCAAAATATCTTCCTCCGTAAGAAATCCTGTCCGAGTTCACAGCAGAGTTTTCATGCGCTATATGGTTTTGATAATACTTTTTTACCAGCTGTAATATCTCTTTTCTGTCCTTTTCTTCAGCGCTCATGCTATCCTCCGAACGATTTGCCTAATTTTGTATTTCTCATATATTATAATATATCGTTCACTATTTATTTGCAATAAATACTATAGTCTTTTATTAGGCTGTTTTTATCAATCAAATCGCATAACTGTTGTTTTCCATTTTTGCAACGCACATATTTTCATGGTATACTAGTCAAGTAAAAAAATGAATATTAAGAAGATAATGGGTGGTAAAATGCGTATAAACGGATATCAATACTCGATAAAAAAGTTTGCTAAGGACAATGCTTTACTCTTGATACTGCTGGGGTTGGTTTGTGCTTTGAGCTATGGCTTCACGATTACACACTATTCAATCGGAATAGACAACACAAATTTTAATTTCTATTATCATCAAGGCGGACTTTTGGCTCAAGGAAGGTTTACCACTTTGCTCATAAACAACTTTATCTCTATGGAGGGCATTCCTTTCTGGTCAAACTTCATGGGAGTGATTATCCTATACTCTGCTGCCGTCCTCTGGTGTATGCTTCTTAAAAGAGTCGGAGGAGAAAAAGTCTCCACAGCCGCTTTGATTATCTTCGCAGCATGCCTTGTTTCCTACCCCATAATCAATGAATCCTTTATATATAACCCTTGGCCGTTTTCTATGGGCTATCTTCTATCTTCGATTTCCCTTATGTTCTTATATGAGCTGAAACAGAATTTCAGCGTTGTAAAATCCATTCTGCCGGTCGTAATAATGATTTTTATGGTCTCGTTAAACGAATCTTTCGCTGCGGTATATCTATGTGGTATATTCATGATTCTGATCCTGGAATATGTCACCTCAAAAGGCGAAGAGCAAAAGTTTTGGTACTATTTCAAGTTCTTCCTGCTCTCAATAATTTTACTCGCTATTGCAATAATCTTAGAATATCTTATTTCATTTATATTGATAAAAATCCTTGGAACAGGTGCGTCAGGCGGTGCAAACAACGCTATCGAATGGGGAACTTATTCTCTGTTTTTCACGATTAAATCCCTGTTTATCGGTCTTCTGTACAGATATTTTCTCGCAGGATACTGGTATTTTCCAATCACAATTCTCGTAGGTGCATACATACTCTCTTTTGTAATAGCGCTTGTTTTGGCGATTAAAAGAAAAAAACCCATAATACTTCTGCTTATGTTTGGTCTTTTCCTTGCGACTATAACCCTCTCGATTATAAAAGGACACGTTACTCCGTATAGGACATGCTCGACTTTCGCTGTTTTTGTCAGCTTCATGCTGATGCTGGTGTGGGTGCTGATGAAGAAAAAACACTGGACTCGTGCTGTTGTCGGTGTGCTTATTGTGATTTTGATTCTGAACCAGACAAGAGTTCTCAACGGTTGGTTCGTAAACGACTATCAAAGGTATGAGCACGACAAGGAGATTGCGCTGGATATCGCAAATACCGTCGAAAAAGATTTCGACGAAAGCAAACCCTTGGTGTTTTACGGAGATATTGCAAGATCACCGCAAGTCAAAAAAGTCGCAGTAAACGGCAAGCCTTTTATCGGCTGGGGTGTTAGCGGCGGTGTTGTTCCGAACGAACACATACTTCTGTTTTTGGAGTTCCATGGACACGAGTTCGCTCTGCCTTCAATTGAACAGGTTGATGCAGGCAAGGCTCTTGCAAAAAGCATGCCGGAATATCCGAACAAAGGTTATATTCTTGAGACTGAGGGTTTTGTACTCGTAAATCTCGGGGATAGCTACGTTTGGAAGGTGTCCGACAGAGAAGCTTTTATGTCGAATTCTCTTTCAAAATTTCTGGTCAAGATAACAGGACAATCCAAGGAGTATATCGACGGTCAGATATCTACAGCTATTAAAAACTAAATTTTATCTGAAATTTCCGATTTTCGCTTAAATATTTTATCTAAGTATTCTTTTAGGATGCTGTCTTTGCTTATTAAAAGGAGTCCGATATATGATATGCTGCACAAAAGAATACAGATTAACAAAGTGATATATGAATTCATTTCAAAGCTCTTTATCAAGATGCATAGAGGTATAAACAGTAGGGAAAACAACAGATATTTCACCATAGCTTTACTCAAAAACATATCCACTGAGAAATATTTTTTCCCAAGCACAATCTGCAGACCGCCCATCATAAATTCTGCAGCAACTACGGCAATCATCGCTCCGACATGTCCGTAAAATGGAACCAGCAAAAAATCCAAAGCTATCATAAACACAACGCCGACAAGAAGCGAGATGCAGAGCTTCTTTTCTTCTCCGTTGGTGATTAAGACCTGCGCTCCGGCGAATCCGCTTATAGCCATCGCAACAATCCTTATCGCCCCGACTCTTAGGGAATCCGCCGATGGGGAGAAACTCGCTCCTGCAAAAACCTCAATAAGCTCCTCTGACATCATAATAAGTCCGACACACATCGGGAAAACCAAGAGCCATGAGAACCTCATAACCGACTTCGCTGCAGCTTGATATTCCTCTTTGCTTTTTTTGAGAAGTATTGTGAGTCTCGGCACCATGACATATGCAAGCGCAGTCATAATGCCTGCAAGAATCATAACGATTTGAGCGGGGATAGCATAGAATGCGACATCCGTATTGGTGCTTAAAAAGCCCACCATAATATTCCCGATCTGTATCAATGCGATACTCACAAGGAGCACCGGCAGGCTGAACATAGCAGGCTTAAAATGTTGCTTTATGTTTATTCCTCTAAAGCTGAATTTTGTATATCCTCTCACCCTAAATATATTCAATATGAAATGCCCGATCAGGACAAAAGCCATAATAAGACCGTACTTGGTATAGTGAGCTTCGTCTTTTACAAAGAGAAACATAAGAACAAGTCCGATCACTCTAAACGATATGTTTCTTAAGGCGATATACTTAAAATTCTCAAGGCCTTGGAAAAACCAGTTAAATAGTAACGGGGCGAGAAAGACTATAATCCCAATGTATAGAAACAGCTCCTTATCCTGATTCAACTTCGGTATAAAAACGATCCCAAGAATATAAACCGTTGAAAAGAAAAGACCGGAAAGCAGAGTCAAAGAAAAAAGCTCCGTCGATCTAATCTTTAAAAGTTCTTCATTATCTCTTACTTTAGCTATCTCCCTTGCGCCATAGTATGGCAATCCGAACTGAACAGAAAGAAAAAACACTTGAGCGATAGCGTATGCGAAATTATATCTGCCCAGATTTTCCGGCTGAAGAACTCTTGTCAGATAGGGATATGTTATCAACGGAACAATTGAATTGACCATCAACATTATAACCGAATATAGAAAGTTTTTCTGCCACGATCTCTTTTTCAAGCTCTTTCTCCGTTTTTAAAAATTTTTTAGATATCCAGCCAATGGCTTAGGTCTCTTCCCAGTATCTCGCCTGTTTTTATAATTACGTTTTCGAAGTTTTCTTTTAAAAACCCTTTTTCCTCTTCCGTCATTATTGCCTCGTTGATGCTGCCATGCCGTATTTTTCTGAACAATCTTCTCCCGGTTGCTTCCGGTATGATTTTTGCGATAACGGTTTTTATAACATCCGCCTCTGCACTGAGTGCCCAGGACTTCTTTCCTCTTCCGGATTTATTATAAACCTCCCCAAGGTCTTTCGAAGCGATAAAATCCACTCCTAGAAATCCATACAGCTCTCTCATCACTTTTTCGGAATCACTTTTTAAATCGTCCAAAAGATAGATGTATACATCGTCAAACTCACTTAATATCGCTTTTAGCTGCTTTGGATAGTCATAGGTATGGAAGAAAGACGAAACCCAAAGGCGGTCCGGAGAATCGCTGTCGAATTCCTCTTTACACTTCTCCATATGATCTAAGAAGTTTTTCTCTTTGATTGTTCCATTGTTATATAGATAGTTATAAAATGAAAAAGCCGCTTCGATTGGGTTGCGTAGAGCGATTATTATCTTAGGTCTTTTTGCTCCTGTATATAGTTTTTTTACGTTCTTAATAAACTTATCATAATGCTTCATATGAGTGACAGTCATATCTCCGCATATCCTGCCCTCACCTTTTTTGAAAAGCCTGCTATATCTATTTATATCAAAAACCGAGTTTTTAATAATCGCTTCACTTTGGAAAAACATCTCCTCTTTGCTGAGTCCATAGAGAATAAAAAATCTCGGTTCTTTTGGCGAAGAAAGCATAATTTGGGGATGGAAATACATATACTGATACAGCGAAGTCGTCCCGCTCCTCGGGGCACCTGCAACAAAAAAGTCAGGCAGGTTAATTTTTCTTCCATCAAGTCTATTGGTTATCATCCGTCCTCCGTATATCGCTCTATTAATATTGTTGCCTAATTTTATCATTATTTACAAGATGTAAGCAAGCTATCCTTTTACATTAAGCTACGCAATAAAAAGCAACGGGTTCCCTACATCTTTTTGTTGTGGATTTTCTTTGAAAAAAAAGATATAATGTTTCAAAACGCAGAAAATTATGGTTTAATTGATAAATCATGAATAGTGAGTAGATTCGGATATAAAATTTGGTGGAAGTATGAAAATAACCTTTAACAAAGCGTATTTGGCAGGAAACGAAAAAAAATATATATCGGATGCAATCGACCGCGGAAAACTTTGCGGTGATGGTTATTATACAAAAAAATCATCTGAGTTTATGGAAAAGAGGTTCGGTGCAAAAAAGGTGCTTCTTACTACTTCATGCTCCTCCGCTCTCGATATAGCGTGTTTGATTTTGGATATAGGCCCGGGAGATGAGGTTATCCTTCCCTCTTTTACTTTTGTTTCGACAGCAAACTCAGTCATGCTGCGCGGGGCAAAATGCGTCTTTGTTGAAGTGGATGAGTTTTTGAATATCGACTTGGATGATGTCGAAAGAAAATTAACCGATAAAACTAAAATGGTTATGCCGGTACATTATGCCTCGACGTCATGCGATATGGATAGTTTGATGGATATGGCAGAGAAATACGACTTTTTCGTCGTGGAGGATGCTGCTCAGGCTGTCAATGCAAAATATAAAGATAGGTATCTTGGAACAATTGGAGATATCGGATGCTATTCCTTTCATGAAACGAAAAACTACTCATGCGGTGAAGGCGGTGCTCTTTTGATAAACATCGATGATGAATCGCTTATTGAGAAAGCAGAAGTTGCAAGGGAAAAGGGAACAAACCGAAGCAAGTTTTTTAGAGGAGAAGTCGCTAAGTACTCTTGGGTCGGGGTCGGTTCGTCTTTCCTTCCTTCCGAAATGCTCGCAGCTTTTCTCTATGCGCAGTTTGAGAAACTAAATGAGATAAACGAGGAAAGAAAAAGGGTATATCTTAAATACGATAAGGACCTAAAGAGCTTATGCGAAAAAGGCATGTTCAAAACTCCGAAAGTACCAGAATACAACGAGATTAATTACCATATGTACTATCTTCTTTTTGATGATGCAGAAAAAAGAGATGCACTGATGAACTCTCTTAAAGAAAGCGGGATAAATGCAGTGTTCCATTACCTGCCCTTACACACCTCTGATATGGGGCTTAAAATGGGTTATGGAAAAGGCGATTTGCCGATTAGCGAAAGAGTCAGCGATTGTATTTTGCGTCTTCCTCTTTATGCCGGAATGGAAGACAGCGATATCGAATATGTTCTCGAAAAAATAAAAGAATTTTATGAAAAATAGAAGAGCCTCTTAGGCTCTTTTTTATAGTAAGTCCGGATTCACTTTCTCTTTCTTTTCCAGTTCGCGTTTCTTTATAAACTTTGCAGGAACTCCGCCTGCGATAGTATATGGCTCAACATCCTTCGTGACTACGCTTCCCGCACCTATTATAGCCCCTTCACCAATTGTCACTCCTTGAAGAATAACGCTGTTTCCGCCTATCCAAACATAATCTCCTATCGTGATACTCGCTCCGTTGTTTGGAAGATCCAAGAATCTCGGGTCATGCCCTGCTGCGAAAATCTTAACATATGGTGCAAACTTGCATCCCTTGCCAATCTTCACCTCAACAGTCTTATTATAATGTGATCCGAAAATCTTGCATCCCCGATTGATGATCGTCCCATGACCGATAGAGACCTTACCGTGATATCGAAAATCACATTCATAATCTATATAAACACCTTTGCCCATGCTCTTTAGTCTAATCTTAAAGAACAGGTATCTTAGCGGATATGGCAGAAGCTCGATTATCTTGTAAACAAGATTATGTAAATACGTATAAGTCGAAAGCTTAACGACATATTTTTTAAAAAAGTATCCTTTTTTACTCATCCTTTTTCACCTCAAAAACCGTTCCAATTCTGTGCCTATTATGTCTTTATCGATTGCGTCCTGAATTTCTTTTTCCAAGCTGTCTTTCCAAACATCGTTTTCCTTTTTGCCCCGGAAAACACTATACACATCGTCCTGAAATGTGTTGGTCGATTTTTCGATAAAATCCAAAGTCTGTTTGTGCATCTGAATCCCGCAAAAATCAAAGCACTTTTTCAGCACTTCAAGAGTATTATCACACAGCTCTTCATAGCACATAATAAAAGCTCTCTTTGGATATCTTTTATTCATCTCCAAAAACATCTTGTTGCACTCGACCCATCTGTGGAAGCCATAGTAGTATTCCGGTCTGAAGTCGTTTCTCGATTGTGCAAATCTCCACTCTCTTTTTCTGTCCCAGCTTTCGTCGAATTCTCTCGGCGCGTTCAAAAATGAATTCATAACGGCCTTTGGGTTTCTTATAATCGCAACCAGAAAGAAATCTTCCAGCTCTTTTAAGAACTTTGGAACGAAATAATGATACTTCACGCTTTTCAAAGCCAACACCGGAGCTTCTTCCTTTTTTATGTCGAACGAAGGATATATCCCGTCTTTAATCTGTTCTTTTCTATCAAGGTACTCTTCTTTGGTGCTATACAGTTCATCAAAGAATTTTCTTGCTTTGGTTTTGTCGTCCTCGATATTAAGCTTATCCCTGAATGCATACGAATAGAACGGCTGAAACTTAAAGTTCACTTCCGGCGAAGAGTTGAAAAGCTGCCCGAGCCAAGAGGTGCCGGATCTTGGCGCTCCGTTTATCGATATGATTTTTTTATAACTCATTTTTACTCCTTATAAGTAGAAGACAAATATCCCTGCCATAATCAATATCATGCCAAAGAACTTCTTCTTCGTAATTTTTTCTTTTAAGAATATTCTCCCTAACACCATTATAAAAACGTATGAGAACATCTGCAAAACTCCGCCCTGTTTTAAATCCAGCCAGCGATAGCAGTATATCGCGAGAAAAGTGTTTATTACGAATATCGAGTACCCGCCTATTACGTATGGATTTAAGTATTCCTTAATCCTGGTTTCGTGCGGTTTGTTTGCACTCGTCTTTAATAATATCTGACCGAATGCAGCGAGAAGAACCGAGAAAACGAAAAGTGCCATTATCCAATAATTATTTGTCATCGCTGAACACCACCATAATCCCGGCTATTATTATGACTATACCGATAATATTAAAAAGCGTCACTGTCTCACGGAAAAGAACAACTCCCCAGATAAGAGCGTAGACGACAAGCAGCGACCTGTTTGAATATACTTTAAAGAGCGAAAATCTTTTTAAAAGCTTCTGCCAGAAAAAAGCGTATACCATGAAGCATAGCAGAATCAGAGCATACATCAAAATGAACTGCCAAGACAGCAGCTTAAATCCTGCCGCATATTTGGAAAGCAGATTTATAACAGAAAAAAAGCATATTATCGCTTGGATTTTTAATATGTCGAGAAATCCCCTTATGAAGCTATTTTTTTCTGCCATCACGTTTTTCCTTCACAACGTACTGTGGAAATTTATTGATCGATATAAATATTCTGCCGATATATTCACCGAGCAGACCCATCGATATCAGCTGGATACCCCCGAAGAACACAACAGTCGCCATGATAGATGTCCATCCAAGCTGTACATCGCTGTTCAAGATTCTCTGGATAATCAGTACCACCAAAAAAATAAATCCAAGCAGAGAGAGAACAAGGCCGAGTATAGTCGCAACCCTTAAGGGTTTTACCGAGAAATTCACAAAACCATTGAGCCAAAGCTTTATAAGCTTTTTAAGCGTATAGTTGGACTTCCCTTCCTTTCTTTCCGCATGTTTTACTTCAACATTTATTATATTATCCGTTACCTTAAAAATCAGTCCCGCTATATAGGGATACGGGTTCGTGTATGTAACAATATTCTTGACAACGTAATCCCGCATGATATAGAAATTGCTTACCAAAACACCTTTTGGTTTATTGAGCAGAACTCTTGCCATCGTGTTGTTGAGCTTCGATCCCCAATTTCGAAAAGCACTGTGCTTCTTGTTTGAATACTTCGCAAAAGCGACATCTGCTTCTCTTTCGATCAAGACCTCGACCATCTTCGGAATCTCTTCTGGCAAAATCTGAAGATCGTCATCCACTTTCACAACAATATCGCCGCTCGTCTCCTTATATCCGCAGAGAAGTGCATGATGCTGCCCAAAGTTCTTAGTGAAATTGACATAACATATGTTGCTTCTTTCCGCCAATTTTTCGCAAACCTTGTTCGAATCATCCTTGCTGCCATCGTTGACAAGAACTATCTCATATTCACTGACTCTCTCATATTTATCCAAAGCTGCAATAGTCTTTTCTACAGTCGTCTTAATTGTGTTTTGCGAGTTATATACAGGTATCACTATGGATAGATTTAACTTTTCCAAACCGCAGTCCTTCTTTCGTCTTTTCGTGTTTCTTGTCTTTTTTAATCTATTAAATATTACCATATATCGACGTTTATATCTATTTTTTTTGCAAAATTCCATTCTATATTTGTACTGTTTAGTATATATGCTTTTTATCTTCAGTTCGATTTTCGAGGTTGACTGAAAGGAAAAAACTATTTATACTTCCAACTATAGTGTTTTTTCATTTGGAGGTCTCATGCTTTTTAATTCGTTCGAGTTTTTGGTTTTCCTGCCTGTCGTCGTAATACTATATTTTATTCTCCCTCATAAGTTCAGATGGGTTCTGCTTTTAATCGCTTCGTACTATTTCTATATGGCTTGGAACGCAAAATATATCATACTTATCATAGCCTCGACTTTGGTGGATTATTTCGCTAGTTTGCAGATGGAAAAGCAAGAAACTAGAAGCAAACGAAGAGTTTTTCTCATCTTAAGCCTTCTGAGCAACTTAGGATTACTATTCGTTTTTAAATACTTTAACTTTTTCAATGACGCTTTCGGTCAGCTATATAATATAGTTTTCACAAACGATTATTCTATAAGCAGTCTAAATATTTTGCTTCCAATGGGTATCTCGTTTTATACTTTTCAGACACTCAGTTATACTATTGATGTTTATCGGGGCAGTCGAAAGGCGGAACACCATTTAGGGTACTTCGCCCTCTACGTCAGTTTTTTCCCGCAGCTTGTTGCAGGTCCGATCGAGCGATCTGACCGGCTTTTACCACAGCTGAAAGAAAAGCAGACTCTGGACTATAATCGTATGGTCGCTGCTCTTCTTCGAATCGCTTGGGGGTTCTTCAAAAAAGTGGTAATCGCCGACAGAGTAGCGATTATAGTAAACACGATATACGGGGACTTGGGCTCTTATTCAGGCGTTTTTCTTATCGCGGCAACGATCGGTTTTTCCATACAGATATACTGTGATTTCTCCGCATATTCCGATATCGCAATCGGGTGTGCAAAGCTTATGGGATATGATCTGATGGAGAATTTCAAAATGCCGTATTTCGCAAAATCTATAGGCGAGTTTTGGCAAAGATGGCATATCTCTTTATCCACATGGTTCAGGGATTATCTTTACATCCCATTGGGCGGAAGCAGAAACAAGAAAAAATGGATGGTTTTCCGAAACATAATGATCGTGTTTGTCGTGAGCGGACTTTGGCACGGTGCTAATTGGACATTCTTGATATGGGGCTTTCTTCACGGCCTATACCTTGTAACAGAGCGTGTAGTCGAAAAAATCAAAGAAAATAACAGCGGTTCTTTACTGAATAAAATCAAAATCCCTACAGTGATAAAGCAAATCTTCACGGCGGTACTGGTCCTTATCGGATGGGTGTTCTTCAGAGCAAACAACATCAAAGATGCATTTTATATTTTTAAAAATCTATCTTTTAAAAACATCAAGGATTTAGTCGGTCCGAAAATCGTAGGTCTTGGTTTGGATAAATTCGATATCTCGATTCTTGTTCTGTGTGTGGCTTGGCTTTTTGTGGTCGATGGATATAAGTACTATGCAAAAAAAGATAAGCTTATAAACGGGGACATAAAGCAAGGCATAGCAGCAATACTGTTGGTTCTTTTTATAATCGTGTTCGGTTATTATGGATACTATAATCCTGTGGACTTTATATATTTTCAATTCTAGGTGAAATAATGAATAAAAAACTAAAGAACATAATAAAATCATTTATATTTATTCTCATATTCTGTATTGGGTTTCTTTGCATAACCTTTCTTCTCTACCCAAAAACGCATAACCAGAATAAATGGCGGGATTTCTACGCTCTTCCAAACCAAACTTTGGATATCGTATTTATCGGCTCTTCACATAGTTTCGCTTCTTTCGTGCCTATGGTGTTTAATGAGCATCTCAATATTGACAGCTATAACCTCGCTACAAATTCGGCAACGATTGAACAGGAGTATTTTGCGCTGAAAGAGGCTATAAAATATCATTCACCCAAAGTTGTCGTTCTGGAAATGTTTTCGATTAGACCCTACAGCAGAGAAGAATACAGCTATCCAGCCGTACATGGAGCCTTTGACACTATGAGACTCTCTATGAATAAGATAAACGGCGTTAAATATAACGTAACCGATAATAAAAAGCTGGAGTTTATTATCCCCATAGCGGTTTATCATACTAGATGGAGGGAACTTGAATTGGGTGTCGATGTCGTAAATCCGTTTAACAACGATTTCGACCCAAGCCCGTATTATGGATATATATCTTCCGATAAAATGAAATTTGACGGTGATTATTCATCCTTTGAAAGCCCCGATCTGCTCACCGACAAAGTGTCCTTTCTTCCAGATGAACGAATGGAAATTCTTAATGATATTACAAAGCTTTGTGCAGAAAACGATATAAAACTTATTTATGCCGCAACACCATATACCACTCAGGACGATTTCTCATATGTTGAGATGCATGAGTACCTCTCCGGTCTTGAGGATTATGCGAACGAAAACGATATCGATATAATCGATTTTAACCTATTAAAGGAGGATTTAGTCCTCGATACATTGGATTTTGCGAACAATGGTCACACTAATTCGAGCGGTGCTTATCTGGTCAGCAAATACTTGGCTGAGTATATTGAAAACAATTATTCCAGCCTCCTCGCTTTCTCATCATATGATCTTATCGAGGAGAGCAGAGAAAAATATAATATGTTTTTGAGTGAGGTCGAAAAAGTTCAGGCACTGAAATAATATTTTAGTCCGTTCATTATCTTTTCTTTGATAGATTTAGAGGAATCTATGATCATTCAATTCCATGAAATGATATTGCATAACCGCGTTCCAGGTATGAAAGAATAAAAGGAGTTACTAGAGAACTCTTTTTTTCTTTAGAAAAATAAAAAACGATAAAGTTTTTTTGCATTTAGATAGTTTTTATTATAATATTAGGTCAATCTACTATGTCAATAAGCTAAAGTAGAAAGGAATTATATTTTTATTATGAAGAATTCAATAGTATTGGTGACGGGTGCGTCTTCCGGTATCGGAAAGTCGATTGCTGAATTGTTTCTTGAGAACGGATATGCTGTTTACGGCACATCAAGAAAATCGAAATACGCAAGTCATCCCAATAGCGATGGAATAGTATTGCTCCCTATGGATGTTGAAAACATCTCATCTATCGATAAGGCCGTCGATTATATTATCGAACGAGAAGATAAAATCGATATACTCATAAACTGTGCCGGATTCGGTATCGCAGGCTCCATCGAGGCAGTTCCAATAGAAAAATGTAAAAAGCAATTTGATGTGAATTTCTTTGGCGTCGTAAATGTTATTCAACGAATATTACCAATTTTCAGAGAAAATAAGAGCGGGCACATTATCAATATCGGCTCGGTTGCCGGATACATCCCTATACCCTTCCAATCGATGTACAGCGCTTCAAAATTTGCGCTCGAATCGCTTTCCGAAACCCTTTGTATGGAGCTCAAAAAATTCAATATCAAAGTGTCTTTGGTTGAGCCCGGAGATACAAAAACGAATTTCACATCATCAAGGGAGCTTGCAGGAGACAAAAATATCGAAGTATATTATAATCCCGAATGTGATAATGCGATTAAACAGATGGAAAAGGACGAGCAGAATGGATACTCACCGAAAAGAGTTGCAAAAGCCGCTTTGAAAGTGGCGAAAAAGAGCAATCCTCCTGTCCGTGTTACTGTCGGCTTTTCATACAAGCTTTTCTACCTGCTTACGAAAATACTGCCGACAAAGCTAAAGCTGTTTGTATTAAAAAGAATTTATTAATATTTTATAAGGAGTTATTTTTAAGATGGATTTATTTAAGAAATGTGTGGATTTTACCACTGCTGAGGAGGTAAAGGCGCAGGGTATATACCCATACTTCCACCCCCTCGAATCAAAACAGGACACCGAAGTCATCATCGAAGGAAAGAAAACGATTATGATAGGGTCCAACAATTATTTGGGCCTCACATGCGACCAGAGAATGATTGATACTGCAAAAGAAGCTGTTGAAGAATACGGCACAGGGTGCACCGGGTCAAGGTTTTTGAACGGTACGTTGGATTTGCACAACAAGCTCGAAGATAAGCTGGCGGATTTTATAGGTAAAGAAGCCGCTCTTACTTTCGGGACAGGTTTCCAATCCAACCTGGGTATAATCAGTTCGCTAACTGGGCGAAACGACTATATTATCAACGACAGAGAAAACCATGCCAGTATTGTCGATGCTTGCAGATTATCTTTCGCAAAAAAACTCAACTATCGTCATAGCGATATGGAAGATCTGGAAAAAGTACTGAAGAGAATACCGGAGGATGCAGGAAAACTTATCGTAACAGACGGGGTTTTCAGCATGGGCGGTGATATATGTGATTTGCCTTCGATAGTGAAACTCGCAAAGCAGTACGGTGCAAGGGTTATGGTTGACGACGCGCATGCGCTTGGTATGATAGGGGAAAAAGGAAAAGGAACGGCGGAATATTTCGGGCTTACTGACGAAGTGGATATCATCATGGGTACATTCAGCAAATCTCTTGCTGCTCTCGGCGGTCATATGGTTGCTGATAAAAAGGTAGTCGAGTATGTAAAGCACGATTCAAGACCGTTTATATTCAGTGCATCTGTGACACCTGTGAGCGCTGCTGTTGCATATAAGGCTTTGGAGATTTTGGAGCAGGAGCCGGAGCGTGTAAAACAACTAAAGCAAAACGCAGATTATATGCGTAATGGTTTTGCAAAATTAAACATTCCTTTCGGAAAATCCTTAACAGCGATTATACCTGTTATGACTTATGACGACGAGAAGACGTTTATACTGACTAAAATGCTGTTAGAGGAGGGCGTGTATGTAAATCCGGTTATTTCCCCTGCTGTGGAAAAGGGGCAGGCACTACTTCGGACAAGCTATACCGCCACCCACACAAAAGACCAGCTGGACTACTGCCTCGGAGTTTTTGAAAAACTCTGGAAAGAGTTTTATTAAGTTGAATAGACTTAATTGGTTTTATGCCCCTTCTTTAGGGGCTTTTTTTATTCTTCTTAACATGATAAGTATTATAGTATATTTTGTTTTCAGTCATTATATGGTATAATTTATTCAATAGTTCATATAAATTACATTCAAGTGCATTTCGCATAAGCACCTTTGATATCGCTTAAAATCTATTTTAAAGGAGCAATAGAAATGAAAAACTTTATTAAATCAGTTCTGATACTTTCTTTGTTTGTAATATTAATTTTGGCAATACCTTTGACCGGCTATGCAGCCGATGATGATTTCGAGGTGGATTACAGCTTTTCCCCGAATCCTCTCGGGACGATGGGCGGTGAATCACAGCTTGTGTTGACAATTCGAAATACCGGCCCTACTGATATCACTTGGGTGGATGTTGTTATAAATACAGCTTCTACCTACAACCAGCACTGGGCGGCAACGATAAGGCCCGGTACGAGTCGCACTGTTACGTATATAGTTCCGTTTTCCAGAGATGATGTAAATAAGAGCAAAATCCTTCAGGTTTCCATGAACAATAACTCCACAGCAAATCCGGATGGATTGAAGCATTTCACTTTCGAGATGGAAGGGAATAATGATTTTCTCTATGTAACGGGAAGTATCAATCCGGCACAGTCCGTTTATCAAGTAGGCGATACTGTAACCATTACGCCAAGCTACAGAAATAATTCTCCCACACATGCTGTTACTAACTTGCAGGCACAGCTCAAAGTTGTAAGAGGTCCTGGAGATGTTGCGAATGCAGGTTCACCGTATACCAGGTCTTCGCTTTTCCCTCGTGCATCTGACAGCAACCGTGTTTCTTACACCTTTACCGAGGATGATATCGGGCCTGTCGATATATACTCATACTTGCAGTTCCGATACTCGGGAGCAACAAATTTTGAGCAGGTCAGGCTGATGAGAATGACCGTTGAACCTGCAGAAGCAGATTTTGATGTCTACATTTTCACTTTCGATACGCATCTAAATGCTAACACCACCTTGATTAATTCGGGAGACAATGTGAAATTCTTTGTCGAGCTTCGAAATACCGGCAGTATAACTATCGAGACTTTCGAGATTAAAAACTCCGACGGAGAGCTTGAAGCTTCTACGGAGAGCATGGCCCCCGGTGAATCCGGTACTGTAACCATTGAGAAAAACATATTCTCAACGACCGATATGAGCTTTTTTGTGACAGCAAAGATCGCTGAGGATTCCGGAACGCAGGAAACGAACAGCGTTCTTATTACCGTGCGTGAGGAAAGCGATACAGCGCCGGAAGAATCCTCTTCTTCGACAACACCTCCGGAGGAAGAGGCGGGTGAGACTGAAGAAGAAGCGGCGGAAAGTGAGGAAGCAGCATCGAGCACGACTTCTGAAGGCAGCTTCCTGAATCTTCCCGATATAACCACACAGCAGCTGATACTATATATCTTAATCGGACTTATAGTTCTTGCGTTGATTATTGCGGTTATCGTAATCGTTTCTGTTGTGAGCAAAAACAAGAACAAGAAGTAGCCGGAAATTTAATATAAAACAAAGGGCTTTCTGATATATTCGGACAGCCCTTTGTTACGTTTTGCATAATAAAATATTTACTGAACTAGCCTTTAATCTTCTTCACTCTCTTTTCTATAATCCCGTATATCTTTTCATATGACGGCGGTGGTCCGGTCCTTAACAGCTTATCGTCCACAAAAAGTCCGTCCCTAATGCCCCATTCCTCAAACACTTCTTTCTTAGTCGTATCAAACTCCCTAAATACCACCTTTTCCTGAAAACTTGCACACGATTTCTTTGCTCTTTCATATGCGAGGTTGAAAACAGGACACCATCCGTTCTTAAAGGCATATACGGTGACTTGACCCTGAATCCTTTCGGGTTTTTTCTTCTGTTTGATGATTGTTGGTTTCACTGCACTTTCCAAAAATGGTTTCCAAAGCAGTGCTGTTATACCGTCTTTATCGACTATCTCATACCCTTGTTTTTTATACCAAGAAGCTTTTATAAAAGCAGGGATCATAAGTCCCCAAGCGACAAGGCCCTTAGCCCCGATTTTCTTCACATCATCTTCCGCAGCACTCAAAAGAGCTTTCCCGATTCCTCTTTTTCTGTAATCCCCAATGCCCCGTTTATGTCCATGTACCCATATGCACAGGATTATGTATAGATACTCGCCCTTTGCAAATGAATACTCGATAGGTACATATTGAATCATTCCGGCTATAATTCCATCAGCGCTTTGCGCGAGTTTCACCCTTAAACCCTTATTTTTCATCTCCTTATACCATTTCGCTTTATGGTCTGCCGCTTCCTTCATATCGTCCGACCAGTCCTCGAGACATACGAAATACAAGGCTTCATTCTTCTTGTTCAAATCAACAATTTTCATAACAACACCTTCTTATTCTTTCGTGTTCTATTCACGAAATCTTGCATAGACTATATTGTTTTTTATATTCTTACACTTATTCGATGCGGTTTGATTCAATACTTTTGATATGCATATTATATAATAACTTAGGGTCCTGTTCAAGAAACGCGAATTTATTCTATCCCTGCGTTCCATAACTAAGGATTTGAAGTATTTTGATTGGAGTTTGTAAACAAAAAGGCATGGTTAAGATTTAATCATGCCTCAAACTATTATTTTGCTCTTTCTATCTGCCCTTTGCAGGCTCGATATTTATCTTTCGGCCTCTTATCAAAGCTCCGCCTAACGAGCTGTGGACAACAGGAGCATGTGTATCCGGAACTTCTACAAATGAGAATTTATCGAATACGTCGATTTTCCCGATTTCACTTCCGCGAATCTCCGATTCTCCGGCGATACATCCGACGATGTCCCTAGGTGCGATACGATCTTTTCTTCCTAAGTTTATAAAGAATCTTACCATCCCTCGCTCTGCACCGGTATTGCTGTAATCCGCTTTCCTGCCAGACGGCTTTTTCGCCTCCACGCTCTTTTTGTTAAGCATATGCAGCAATGCAACGGCTATATCCTTAGCATCAATACCTTCGTCTATAAGCTCATCTATTATGATTGAGTGACTATGATTTCGTTTGCTTCCAATCTCTTTTTTTAGAGTTTCTACAAACTCTTCTCTCTCGACTCTATCAACTTCGTGCTGTGTCGGGAGCTTTCTAAACGGTATACTTGCTCTGATATATCTTTCAAGTTCTCTTACTTGACTAATCTGATTTTTCCCGGATACGAAAGTCACCGCCTTGCCGGAGCGTCCGGCTCTTCCAGTTCTTCCAATCCTATGAACATAGTACTCATTATCAAGTGGAATATCATAGTTGAAAACCATTTCAACGCCATCCACATCCAAACCTCTGGCCGCAACATCCGTCGCCACCAGCATTGAAAAATCACCTGCTCGATATGCTTTCATAACCCTATTTCTTGCATGTTGATTCAAATCTCCATGAAGTGCAACAGCGGATATGCCTCTTTTCTTCAGGCGTTCGACCAAAGTATCCACCATCCGCTTTGTGTTGCAGAAAACGAGCGACATCTTCGGTTTGTGCACGCTCAAAAGCTTCGTAATCGCATCGGTTTTCTTATCCCTTTGTACGCTGCAATACCATTGATCTATACTCTCAACAGTAAGGTTTTTATCCACCGACTTGATAAGCTTTGCATCTGTCTGATAATGTTTTGTTATTCTCATTATTTCTTTCGACATCGTTGCCGAAAACAATACGGTTATTCTTTTTTCGGGTGCATCGCTTAGAATGGTCTCCATATCATCTCTGAAACCCATGTTAAGCATTTCGTCCGCCTCGTCCAAAACGACCAGCTTCAGCGCACCGAGTTTCAATCTTCTTCTTCGCATATGATCCATAATTCTGCCCGGAGTACCGATTACTATATGCGCTCCTCTTTTTAATTCTCTTGTCTGAGGTTCGATAGGCGCACCACCGTATATCGGAACCACGTTTATTCCTCGTTTATACTTCGCCGCTTTTTTCATCTCCTCAGTTGCTTGGAGCGCAAGCTCTCTTGTCGGACAAAGCACCAATACTTGCGTTGCTCTGTCGCTGATGTTTATCATATCCACAGCCGGCAGTGCAAATGCCATCGTTTTACCTGTTCCTGTCTGTGAATGCCCTATAACATCTCTCTTTGATAATATCAAAGGTATGCTGAGTCTTTGGATCTCCGTTGGGCTTTCATATCCCATTTCTTCTATCGCTAAATAGACCTCTTGCGATAGTCCGAGTTCGTTAAATTTTGTTTTTTTCATAACTACTTCCTTCGTTTATTTTAGTTGCAATCAAAAATATGTCATCGGACAGCATTTATAGCGCAACTACATCAGAACAACATAACCAAAACCATGCGTTCTAATCAAAGGACTAAAGATAAATAAAAGCAGAATTTTGTGTTTGAGGCATTTTGAGTGTAACGCCCAAAAAGATAAGCTGTATATTTCAGCATCTCTTTTTACCACATAGACATATGAAACTTTTCGTAAGCTCAAAAATGATTATAAAAAGTTTTTTTAATTGCGGTTGCTAAACAATTCGCTTCTTTGCTCTTTTGTTTTTGCGACCTCGCTCATTATAGCACAAAGCTCCTGATTGTCAATGAAATAATTGATTAACAAATTGTTTTCTTCCTTTTGCTGTCTTAAATAATGCATTGATGGATGCGTCCTAAAAGATGTATTTTATTGCATTTAGCAAATTTATTTGTTAACATACTATTTAGACCACAATCTTGATTAGGCGGGAAAAAGTATGTCGAAAAGAGTTTTATTCACAGCTTCCGTGCAAAGCCATATCGGTCAATTCCATATGTACACTTTTGATATGCTTAAAAGCAAAGGATATCATATTGACGTTGCTGCAAGAGACAATCTTTCGGAAAAGAGCACTTTGAAAATAGATTATGCAGATGAAATTATTGATGTCCCTTTCGAGAGAAATCCCTTAAAAAAATCCAATCTAAAAGCTTATAGGATTCTAAAAAAACTGATAGCGAAGAACGATTACAGCGTAATACATTGCAACACTCCCGTTGTAGGAGTATTGACCAGGATTGCTGCAAAGCGAGCTAAAAGCAAAGCGAAAGTAATCTATACTGCGCATGGATTCCACTTCTTTAAAGGTGCGCCGCTTAAAAATCGGCTTATATATTATCCTTCGGAGCACATGTCTGCGCGCTTGAGTGATGCCATAATAACGATAAACAAAGAGGATTATAAGACCGCTCAAAAATTCAAGCTAAGGTCCGGCGGACAAGTTCATTATATTCACGGCCTTGGAGTGGACACAAAGAAATTCATATCTCAAACAGAAGAGAAAAAGACGAAGATGCGAAAAGAACTCGGAATAGACAAAGATTCTTTTGTTGTCTTTATGATTGGTGAATTAAATGAAAACAAGAATCAAGACCTCGCAATAAAAGCAATTAATTTTATAAAAGAAAAAATCCCAAATATAAAACTTTATATCGCAGGAAACGGGCCGAGAGAGGATGAATATAAATCCTTGATTAGAAAACTCGATTTGGAAATCTGCGTAAAGATGCTCGGGTATACAAGAAAGGTATCGCAGTATATGCTGGCGTCGGATGTTTTTGCTTCCTGTTCAAAAAGAGAAGGTTTGCCGATAAGTGTTTTGGAGGCTATGGCAACCGGCCTTCCCATGGTCGTTACGGATTGCCGCGGAAACAGAGATTTGGTTTCGGATGGAAGAAACGGATTTGTTGTAAGCACTTCCGACCATATCTTTTTTGGTGAAAAAATTGAAAAATTTTATTTTGATAAATCTTTAACCGAGAAATTCCGAAAGAAAAGTTATGAAGTCTTGGAAGATTACAAAAAAGAGAGTGTAATCCCCGAGATTGAAAAAGTATATGATGATATTGAGGACTCTTCCAAGAAGAAATATCTTATTGTCCCGAACTGTTCCGACCACAACCGAGGTGATCAGGCTTTGGTTTGGGAGACAAAAAGATGCATTGAGGAACTCGATTCAAACGCTGAGTTTTGGATGCTGTCCGACAAAAAGGCTTCTGATCAATCCATATCCAAAGGCATACTTCCCGTTGAGCCAATACTAAAGCACCCTTCAAGATTCAATAAGAATCGAAGTAATATCATCTATGGCTCACTTCTCAAAATACAGTGGGGAATTGTTGCTGTCTGGGATTTAATAATAACGTCTTTTCTTTTAAACCCAATATTGAGAAAACCGATTTCTGTGTTTCTCTCAAAGAACTCAAAAGAAACCTTAGAACTATACAGAGCATGTGATGCTGTTTTTGTGAAAGGCGGCGGGTTTATCCACGCATACGGCAAACTCACCGATATATACTATATATTCTATGTTCTCTTTCATATCAACCTTGCACATGCGCTTAAAAAAAAGGTTTTCATATTCCCGAACTCATTCGGACCGATTGAGGGAAGACTGGTGAAGAGAATGGTGAAAAACTGTCTATCAAAATGTGCATTTGTTTCCACACGAGAGAAGATATCAAAAGAGGTTTTGAAAAATTCAATTTCATTGGACATAAAAACTTATCCTGACTTGGGCTTTTTCCTAAAGACAGATAAAAAATTCGATCCTGAGAACTTCTTGCCTAAAGAATTAATTCAAAGAAAAAACAAGGTCGCAATAACCGTAAGACCGTATAGGTTTAACGATCAGGGCGATCCAAAAAAAAAGTATTTGGATTATAAAAAAGCTGTCAGCGAGTTTATTGTCGAGCTTATAGGACAGGACTACGTTCCCGTGCTTGTACAGCACTCTCTCGCAAAAAACCATCATGAGGACGATAAGCATTGTATGGATGAGATTTTGGAAATGGTTAAAGGGCATGGCTTCAGCTGCGATACTATTTTGACCGAAAATCTAAACTGTACTGAGCTAAAAAAAATATACAGCCGCTTCGACTATCTAATCGGTACGAGATTCCATTCTGTTATTTTTGCACTTTCACAAAACATACCCTCAATATCAATAGCGTATGGCGGGAACAAGAGTGCTGGTATCATGAAGGATATGGGACTGTCGGATTATGTAATTCCGATTGAGAGTATAACTTTTGATAGGCTTAAAAGCATGTTCGAAAATCTCGTTATGAACAAAGAGATGATATCCAATAGGATAGATGATTTTATGAAAAAAAGTGAAAAAGACAGAGAGATAATGATCGATATCATAGGAAATAAACTACAGGAGCGCATATAAATGCTGGATAAGAAAACAAAAATACTGCTCATTTCTATAAATGCTTGGACGGAAGATATCAGTACAGGCAATACTTTTTCAAACTTTTTCAGTGGCTGGAACAAAAAGAATATCGCACAAATCTATTGCCGTGAAGAGATGCCGAAAAACGATATCTGCGAGAAATACTATCGGATGTCAGAGAGCCAGATTATAAGATATTTCAAGACAAAGAAGCCTATAGGAAAAAGCTTTAAATTAAACTCTAACATCGAAGTCAAAAAGACAGAGAATAAGGAAAAGCAGATCTACAAATCCGCAAGGAAAGTTCGGCTCACCCTTTTCGTTATGCTCAGAGATTTTCTTTGGCGTATCGCACCTTGGAAGAACGATAGCCTAAAAAAATTCCTCGACGAGTTTCAGCCAGATGTTATCTATATGCACTCCCACAGGGCATTGTATATGCACATGCTTTTCGCTTATATAGCCAAATATACGGGTGCTAAATGCATATTGTTTGTAGGGGATGACATGGCTGGCTATAAGAAATTCATGATTTCACCTCTTGCTTGGATATATCAAATTCTTATAAGAAGAAGAGTAAAAAAAACCGTCAGCCTTTGCTCTTTGCGCTATGCTATCAGCCAAAAACTTCAAAAGGAATATTCAAAGATTTTCAAAACAGAGTTTAAGCTCTTAAGAAAAGGCGGAGAATTCTCAGACGACTTCAAACCCAAAACAGAGGTTTCATCACCGATAAGCTTAATCTATGCCGGCAATATGTTTTTTAAAAGATACAATATTTTAGCTGAGATCAAAAAGGCTATGGCCATCCTTAACCAAAATCAGGTTGAATTCGTTATGAATATATATACCGGAAATCATTTGACGGAAAAAATCAAAAAAAGTCTATCTAATCCTAACGTCTTTATACATCAGCCCGTCTCTATCGAAGAACTGAAAAAAAAATATCAGCAAAGCGATCTCGCTTTACACGTAGAATCCTTCGCTGTTAAGCCGAGGCTGAACCTAAGGCTATCCTTTTCTACAAAAATTTTGGATTGTATTCAGGGAGGAAACGCTATTCTAGCAATAGGTCCAAAGGAAAATGCCGGTATAGAATATCTCAAAAACGAAGCTGTCGCAATAATCGTAAATAGTAAAGATGACATTATGTCAACATTGGTAAGAATATTGTCAGATCCAAAAATTATTTTAAAGTATTCTAAAAAAGTACATGCACTTGGAATCAAAAACCACAAAATCGAAGTGGTACGGCAAGGGCTATACTCCGATATCGATCAGATACTGAAGTAATATCAGTTCCATTACTTATTATATTAGTATTTAGCTGTATAATAAATCAGCATACTATCTTTTGCCCAGTTCTTGACATCAAATGTTAATGCAAATATGATATTCTTGGAGGAATAAAAAATGGAAAACATACTAGTGGTTGGAGCACATTACGATGATGTGGAGCTCGGAGTTGGTGGTTCGGCTGCAAAATTCGTCAAACAAGGAAAAAAAGTGTACAAACTCACCCTTACAGATAACGTAACAAGATCAGGGCATTTACATATGAATATAGACTATGAATCCAGCAGAGATGCCAGTGCAAAAGCCTCAGAAATCCTCGGTATACAGGAGATAACGGATTTCGTACCTGTTGATTGCAACAATCTTTTTTACAATACCGAAACGATGCAGAGAATTGAAGATGTGATTTATAAATACAATATCGATACAGTCTTTATGCATTTCATGGAGGATGCAAATCAAGATCATGTTGAAGCATCTAAGCTTTGCAAAACAGCAAGCAGACACTGTCAGAATGTGTTCGTATATCAATCCAATTTATATGTTTTGACAGAGCCATATTATCCTATATTCTTTGTCGATATATCGGATTTTGAAACACAGAAAATTGAAGCCTTAAAACAGTATGATTCGCAGCATGATAGATTCAACGATTTGTTCCAAGCGACACTCGCAAGAAACAAAGTATGGGGAGCTTCGCAAAAAGTAAAATCCGCCGAAGCCTTTATGCCTCTTCGAGTGTTGATAAAATAGGAGAATTTATATGGGCAAAGTGTTATTCATTTCATGTACTCCTGTTGCACGGTATATGATTGAGGAAATCAAAACGAATTTTAAGATTAAAAATGTTGAAATTGTGGGGATTGTGAACTTGAACAGTGAAAGAGCTGTAAGCAAAGCAAACTATGATTCATATTTGGATTTAGCGAGTAAACACAGTATTGATTTGCATTACTGTGATAATGTAAATGATAAAATCACGATGGATTTTATATCCGAAAAAACCCCCGACATAATTATTCAATCCGGCTGGTCGCAGAAATTCAGCAATGAGCTGTTGTCCTTAGCAAAATATTGTTGTATCGGAGAACATCCCGCTCCGCTTCCTAGGGGGAGAGGAGCCGCATGTGTGAACTGGGCGATTATAAGCGGTGAGACTGAATGGGGCGACAGCTTTTTTCGCATGATGGAAAGATATGATGAAGGTGAACTGTTTGCACAAAAAGAGTTTACTATCGAATTGCATGATGATGTAAAAACTGTGTATGATAAAGTGTGTGAAAGTTCCAGACTTATTATTCGTGAAAACATTGAGGATTGGACAAGCGGTAAACTCAAAGGATACTATCAGGACGATTCCAAGGCTACCTATTTCAAAAGGCGTACGCCGAAAGATGGATACTTCGATTTTTTTGAGGATTCAAAAACTGTTTATAACAAAATTCGTGGTCAGGCAAGACCTTATCCGGGTGCCTTCTTCCTATATGGAAAAAGCGAAGATTTAAGAAAAGTCACAGTATGGAAAGCAAAGCTTGGAAATCCAAGCAACGATAGCGTTGGTACTGTTATATCAAACAAAGTGATGGGCGAAATTGAGGTTGTATGCGGAGACAATAAAAGTATAATACTTTCAAGAGTCCAAGAAGAGGAAAGCCCTGAGATGTGGGCTTACGATTGGTATAAGGATTTAGAGTTGATACTCAATTATCGAAAATAGATTTTATCTTAAAATCTGCTTTAGTAATTCTATTGGATAACGCTCACCACGGGTGATTTGCTTGTGCTTTTCTTATATATTATTCCAGTATCCGTTTTTAGCATATATTGACACAAAAAAATATATTATATATACTTCTATAGACAAACTTTCATTAGAATCCCGGGTGATTATATGCTTTTTAATTCATTTGAATTTCTTGTATTTTTACCGATAGTTGTGCTATTCTATTTTGCACTGCCTCATAGGTTTAGATGGGTTTTGCTATTGGCTGCAAGCTATTACTTCTATATGGCTTGGAATGCAAAATATATTATTTTGATATTAGCATCAACCTTAATCGATTATTTCGCAAGCATTCAAATGGAAAAAAGCGAAAAGAAGAAAGTGAGCTTTCCTTTCTTTTGTTGAGTCTGTTATGCAATCTTGGGCTTCTTTTTGTCTTTAAGTACTTCAATTTCTTTAATGATGCTTTTGCTCAGCTTTACAACAGCATATTCGCACCCGACTATTCTGTGGGAAGTCTTCGGATACTTTTACCTGTCGGTATTTCTTTCTATACTTTCCAGACTCTGAGCTATACCATAGACGTTTACTGAGGAAAGCGGAAAGCGGAAAGACATCTTGGATACTTTGCTCTTTACTTAATCTTTTTCCCCCAGCTCGTAGCGGGCCCTATCGAGCGCTCTGACAGATTGCTGCCCCAGTTAAAAATAAGGCAAAAACTCGACTACAATAGAATGGTGGATGCTTCTTTAAGAATCGCTTGGGGGTTTTTCAAGAAGATAATCATCGCCGATAGAGTTGCAGTAATCGTGAATACCGTATACGGTGATTTAAACTCGTTTACAGGTGCATACCTTATACTCGCAAGCATAGGCTTTTCAATCCAGATATACTGTGATTTCTCAGCATATTCAGATATTGCGATTGGATGCGCAAAACTCATGGGATACGATCTTATGGAGAATTTCAAAATGCCCTATTTCTCAAAGTCGATAGGTGAGTTTTGGAAAAGATGGCATATCTCCCTCTCGACTTGGTTTCGAGATTACTTATATATACCTCTCGGAGGAAACAGAACGTCAAAGAAAATTCTATATTTTAGGAACATCTTAATTGTGTTCGTTATAAGCGGACTATGGCACGGAGCGAATTGGACATTTATAATCTGGGGGTTTTTACACGGTCTATACTTGATAGTCGAGAAATTAGTCCAAAAACTTAGAGAACTAAAGCCGCAATCGATAATAAGCAAGATTAAAATGCCGACAGTAATAAAGCAGCTTTTTACCGCTGTACTGGTCTTGATAGGTTGGGTATTCTTTCGGGCAGGCAGTATCAAAGATGCCTTCTATGTGTTGAAAAACTTATCTTTAGATCACTCTTTGGCTTTGCTGCGTTTTGAGAATATAAACTTAGGTCTCGATAAATACGATGAAATACTGCTTGCGATAAGCGTCGTTTGGTTGTTTGCTGTGGACGGGTACAAATATTATTTTGAGAAAGAACGAATTATCAACAGGGATTTAATCAAGGTAATATCCACAGCATTTTTGATTTTATTTATCGTATTGTTCGGCTATTACGGGCACTATAATCCAACGGATTTTATATATTTTCAATTCTAAAAAATTAATCGGAGTCTTGATATGAAAGCTAAATCGAAATCAAAAATTAGAATAGTATTATCAATTATTTTTTTTATATCCATCGTAGTCGTAGGTCTTATCGCTATAAACTTTGCTGTTTCTCCGGAATGGCCGGGTGCGGTCTATTGGGATGAGTTTTATGAGCTTGAGGATAACAGTATCGAGGTCATCTTCTTGGGCTCATCACAATCCTACTTGGCCTTTAATCCTGTTGTTTTCGGCGAAGCATTAAATGTGGATTGTTATAACTTAAGCTCAAACGGTGCTTCGATTGAGCAGCTCTATTTCTCCCTAAAGGAAGTGCTTAAAACTCAAAAACCAAAAGTCGTTGTAATCGAAAGCTATTCCTTTATCCCATTTGACAAGCAAGAATTTCTGTATACTTTTATGCACAGCGCACTTGATGGGATGCATCTTTCAAAAAACAAAGTAGATGCGATTAAATACAATGTCCCTGAAGATAAGCGGCTTGAATACTACCTTCCCTTTACGCTGTATCACCTAAGATGGAAAGAGGAAGAGACATTGGAAAAAGCGAAAAACATCTTTACATATGAAAAAAAGAGAAGTGACTTTTTCGGATTTCAATCCGTTCTATATGTTCATAAGGAAAAAGAGGATTTCTACCAGTATATAACCCCGGATCTGCTTACCGATAAGGAGCTTTCCCTATCTAAAGACAGAATGAAATTGCTCGATAATATTACAAAACTTTGTGAGGAAAACGATATTAAACTGCTCTTCGTCAACACGCCTTTTTTGAAAAAGGAGACTTTCTCATATATCGAAGTTCACGAGCATCTCAAAGGATTGGAATCTTATACAAAGGAGAATGATATCGACATCATTGATTTCTCCTTTCTTTTTGAGGATATTGACCTGCAGCATTATGACTTTTCAGATGTAGGGCATGTGAATTCAAGCGGGGCTTATAAAGTGAGTCTATATCTTTCGGACTATATAAAAAAGAACTATGCTGATCTCATTAAAGATCAAAAGTTCGATTATAAGCAGGAATTTTCGACGAAGTTTGATGAATTTATGAAGGATATTGATGAGTTTAATTCTATAAATAGAGACTTGATTACTGGAGCACATAGCAACTAGTTTAATTCACGAATTTCTATATATGCTTACTCCGTCCTATTCAAACCCTTCTGATACATTCATGCCTTTCAACCTATTAAATGAATACATCTCCATACTTTCGATGATTACAATATCCGGGTCGTATTTATCGACAAGCTCAATCAATGTTTTTGTATCAAATGGCTCGGTGATATGATCTATAAGATGGAAATATGTCTTATCAAAGGTTTGAGCAAGCGGTGCTATCAGCAGTCTCGTAAAGGAATCTCCAAAGAAAAGAAGCGTTTTGTCGTTTAGCGCGTTTTCGTTGCTGAAATCCCTCTCCTTCCATTGAGCTGCATCCTCGACTTCTATGCCGTCTAAAATCAATTTTGTAGTAAAATCGTTAACATTCTTTTTCAATCCGCCAAGATTTTTAAGTCCATAGCCCTCAGCATTTTCAACAACCGTATATGAATCCAGCTCGGCAATATTCAAGTCGAGATTATATATTTCGTTTAGGTTCTCTAAAATATTCGCATAACAAATATATGCTCCTAAAGATGAATAATGGGTATCGGTCTTATAATACAGCGCATCTCCGTAAATCTCTTTTTCTTTAATCAGTTCATCGGTGACATCAATAACAAAAGTATAATCCTTAGATGCTTTCGTCAAATTCAAAACCGCTCTGTTCGCCGAAGGTTGGTCGGTTGTCGTATACCAGTCCGGCAGATACTCCCCGTATATGCTCGCTTTGTCCGGCATTGTTACATATGTAAAAGCGATCCCTTTTTTAATAAGATAATCATTAACGACATCCAGCTTTCCTAAAGCCTCCGTGATTTCCTCATCGGTATATTCGTCCATTCCTCTGTGATAATTCTCATATTTTGAATAAAATAAATAGTCATTCTTCCCTATCGTCACCCTGGAATCGAAAACAGAAACTCCGATATTATAATAAGCGTTCGAATAAACGTTTATTATTCTTCTTCTGAAAGGCAGGCTGTCTTTGAAAAAGTCCTCAAAGGTTTCAATCTTATCTATCGATTCTTTAACAGCCTCGATATCAGTCGCAGTTCTCAATTCAACCTCTTTAATAAACCACTCATTATCCGTATTTAAACGTGGCACCAAAGACAATAAGGGCATAAGAATAATCACCGCAATTATTATTATAACAAATAGAATTTTACTCACTTTAGTCATTAGTCCCACCTCTTAGAATCTAAAGTATATGAACGGATTGTATCCGCTGGTATAAAGCTTTGCGATTGTCAAGAGAAACACCAAGACAACACCTATCTGAAACAGAATTATGGCTATCCCCTTTTTCTTTTCACAATATCTTTTTATCCAAATGAACAAACCGATGCTGGACAGAACTCCCAAAACAGTGGCTATTATTACATCATTTTGATAGAATTCAGAAGGTATGATTTTCAATGCTGCAGAGGATCTTGTCGGGATAAACATTCTCTTTAAAAACCTAAGCGCAAATGTCATGCTGTCAGACCTGAATATTACCCATCCTATAGCCACTTCAAGCAGTACATAAATATGCCGTATAAACTTTGGCAGCTTACGGATGAATTCACCGATTTTCGTTCTTTCAATTATCAAAAACATTCCGTGCCACAATCCCCAAACAACAAATGTCCAAGCTGCACCGTGCCATAGACCGCAAAGAAAAAACACTATGAGTAGATTTATATACGTCCTTGTTTTTCCCTTCCTGTTTCCTCCAAGAGGAATATATAGATAGTCCCTGAACCACGTGGACAATGATATATGCCATCTTCGCCAAAAATCCTGAATGGAGCCTGCAATATATGGGAAATTAAAGTTCTCCAAAAGATCAAACCCAAACGCCCTTCCGAGTCCGATAGCCATATCTGAATATGCAGAAAAATCTAGGAATATCTGCAATGAGTATGCCAGTATGCCGAGCCAAGCGAGTCCTGTATTTATCTGCGACATATCGAGTGCAAAGATACTGTCCGCCGCAGTCGCAACTGTATTTGCTAGCAAAACCTTTTTTGCCAACCCCATAACAAAACGAACCATGCCTCTGTATATTCTGTCCCAGTCAGTACTCCTGTCATTTATCTGTTTATAAATATCCTTATATCTTACAATAGGTCCTGCAATCAACTGCGGGAACAAAGAAACATAGAGCATGAAGTTAATCAGGTTCTTTGTCGGCTCAACTTTTTTTCTGTAAACATCGATTGAATAGCTCAGAGCCTGGAAAGTATAAAAGCTTATCCCAAGCGGAAGAAGGGTATTTCTGACTTGTTTTGGCACTTCCCATGTCAGATTGAATTTTCCTAAAACTATATTTATATTGCTTGCAAAGAACATTGTATATTTAAAATAGAACAATAACCCTAAGCTCAAAAAAACAGTTAATATAAGCATAGTTTTTCTGCTTATCTTTTCATCAAATCTGGATAAAAATAATCCGGAGATATAGTTTATGAAAATCATGGCAAGCAGAATTATAATATCCTGTCCGCTGCCCCAGAAGATAAAAATAAAACTGAAAAGCAACAATACTATATTCTTTATCTTTATGCTTTTGAAAAGAGAAGCTATCGAGTATGATATGATTAATGTTGGTATGAACAAACAAATAAATATTAATGATGAAAAAACCATATTTAGCTCCTGTACTTAAAAAATATCTGAATTCGTCTCTACACCAGAACACTACAACCTTTGGTGCGAACTTCTTTAACGAAATTTGTTCCATCTGGCAATAATTTTTGATTAAATCTATAAAAAAAGCCACCTAAAAAAATCTTTAGGTGGCCAGACAGTCATAGTTTTTCAACCTTAGACTCTAAGCTTTGCGTCCTTAGCTTTAACTAAGTTTGCCTTTACTAGAGTGAAATTTATTTATATCAAATTGCTTATTTCGATTTTACACGAATATAATTCTTAAGCAGTAGTTTGCTATGCGGCAGTTAAATACTACTAACTGCAAAAAATTTATGATGTTTCTATATAGCCGATATTAATACTATAAAAAATTCTACCAAACGTCAATAGTAACATATAAACTACTATGCATTAGTATATCAGAAACGGATATAAATTAACACCTAAAAATATCTTTAAGAGAACTATGCCATAATAGGTTTTTGAATAATGGCTTTGTATTAGAGTTGCCTCTTCGACTGAAAAATTTATTGATTCAATATTTTATTTGCCATGTATGCTTTAAAGATAGTATATTAAATAGTGAATGGACAAGATGTACAATAAATGAGGAGTAAGTAGGATGAATGTAAAAGAATTGTTCAGTTTGGAAGGAAAAAAGGCCTTTATTACAGGAGGATCTCAAGGCATAGGTAAAACCATCGCTTTGGCTTTTGCCGAGCTGGGTGCTGATGTTGCAATAATCGGTAGAGACTTGGACAAAGCAAAAACAACAGCAAAAGAGATTGCAGAAAAAACAGGAGGAGACATCATAGCTATACGCTGTGACGTCATTGATCCTGATAGTGTGAACAACATGATCAGCAAATATGAAGATGCATTTAAAACCTGTGACATTGCAGTCAATAATGCCGGCATATTCACAGCGGACGAGGCGATCGATATTGAGCCTGATGCGTTCAAGTCAGTTATAGATGTTAACTTAAACGGAATGTTCTTCACAGCACAAGCCGCAGCAAAACTCATGATCAAGAATAAAACCAAGGGTTCGATTATATCGACAACTTCGATTTCCGCGATGATTGTGAACCAGCCGCAGACAATAGCAAACTACTGCGCCTCAAAGGCAGGAGCTGTCCAGCTCACAAAAGCTCTTGCTGTGGAGTGGGCTAAGTATGGTATAAGGGTGAACTGTATAAGTCCCGGGTATATACAAACAGAAATGCTCTCATCATATACAGAAACTCTTCCGATATGGCTTTCGAAAATGCCGGAGGGAACAAGATTGGGTTACCCGGAAGACTTAATAGGAGCCTTTGTGTATTTTGCTTCAGATGCTTCTCTTTTTGCTACAGGATCGGATTTAGTGATCGACGGCGGATATACTCTGTTATAGTTTTATTTACTCTGTTAAAAAGACACAGCTCCTTTCGATGCGTTTTAAAAAATACCGGAGAGTTTTGCAGATTTGCTATGGTTAAACTTCTCCAAGCAAAATCGCTTCATGGGGAATGTGTATTTTGATTTGCTGTCCCGGATAGAATTGATGTTTCATAAACTCTCTTCTACTCACCCTGAAAAGCAATGGCAGTGTATCACTGTGCAGAATTATCGATTCATGCATCGGCACAATCTTTTTTATTTTATAGTTGAATGTATTGTAATTCTGCTCTTTATACAGCTTAATCAAATCGGGTTTGATGAATACTTCCGTTCTTTTTCCATTCAAAGGCGGAGTTTTTGTGTTCTTTACTGGTTCTCCTTTTGTTGAAAGCACACCTATTCTTTCTATATACACACCGTTGTCTATGCTATGACCATCGTATACATTGTCAATCCCAACAAGCTTTGCCGTTATCCTATGCTGGGGCTGTTCCAGAACCTGATAGGGAGTTCCGTCCTCTATTATGCACCCTTCATCTATAACCAATACTCTGTCAGCGATAATCGGAATCTCTGCCGGATAATGCGTAATCATTATTAGTGAAGTCTTTTGCCTTTTCGTAATCTCAGCAAGATCAGTCAGTATCTCCGACCTCGTCGGTACGTCCAAGTTGCTGAATGGTTCGTCCAAAAGCAGGAATTCCGGATCTGTTATCATAGCTCTTGCAAGGCTTACCCTTTGTGCTTCCCCCTTTGAAAGTGTACGTGCATTTCTACTCTCTAAATGTTTTATCTTAAATTCTTTGAGCCAGAAATCCATTTTCTGAGCGATTTCACTTCTTCCAACTCCTCGAATCTTTAAACCGAGCGCGATATTCTCGCTGACTTTGCCTTTCAGCAGATTTGGATTTTGAAATACAGCGGAGATATTACGCCTTACATCTAGCCTCGATTTTTCACCGAATCCGGGATATTTTAAATCGCCTTGTATATCAGTTATAAGATAGGTCAAAACTTTGAGAAGGCTGCTCTTCCCCGCTCCGTTTGCACCGATAATCGCAATTCTTTCACTCTTTGATATCTTGAGTTCTTCTATATCCAAAACTCTCTTGTCCCTTGGCTTCCAGACGAGGTTATTTATTTCGCATAATATTGACATCACCTCGCCTCCTTTTGCTGCAGTATCGTTAGCAAAGAGGTTATTCCATATGCCAAAAGCAAGAGAATCGTTCCGAGTGCGATAGCTATCTCATAGTTACCTTTAGAAACTTCCATAACAGTTGCAGTTGTGAGTACTCTTGTCTGCCCTTTGATGTTCCCTCCAACCATCATCGAAGCACCGACTTCAGAGATTACTCCCCCAAACCCGGCGATCACAGCCGCCATCAGTGCGAGCTTTGCTTCTTTTATAAGTAAAAAGTAGTATTGCATATTTGAGGCGCCCAAAACCTTTATTTGATTATGAATCCCCGGTCTTATGCTCTGTATCGCTGCAATCGAAAAGGCTATAACTATAGGACATGCGATAATGAATTGCGCTGCCATCATGGCAGCCGGTGTGTACATTATGTTTAATTTTCCAAATGGACCGTAACGCCAAAGAAAAAGGCTCACCCAAAGACCCACGACTGTCGGGGGCAAACCCATTCCCGTGTTGAATATACTGATAAGAATCTTTCTTCCATAGAATTTTTTCGTAGCCAGAAAGATTCCTATCGGAATACCAAATGCAACACTTAAAAGCGTAGCAAAACCAGAGACCTTGAGCGTCAGCCAAGTGACGCCCAATATCTCCGGGTCTGCATTGAATATCATATTAAATGCTTCAAAAATTCCTGCAAAAATCTTGTCCATCTATTTCTTTCTAAGGGGTTCTTTCATTTTTATGATATCGCATCAGGAAAAAACAGAGGCTGACCGAATTTGTCAACACCATATTCTTTTATTATCCCTTGGGTCTCCGAATCGATCAAAAATTCTATAAAGGCGATAGCTCCATCGTAGTTGACTGCGCTGAATTTATCCTTGTTGACAGCCATTACATGGTATATGTTTTCGAGCATCGCATCACCCTCAAAAAGGATTTCTAAATCGCCTAAAGTGTCTTTAAGATTTAGATAAGTAGCTCTGTCTGTTAGGATATATCCTTCCTTTTCTGCAGCGATATTCAATGAATCTCCCATTCCCGAGCCTGTCTCTTGATACCTGTTCCACTCAGGAGTGATTCCCGCTTCTTTCCAAAGCGACAACTCTTTCTTGTTCGTTCCGCTGTCGTCTCCTCTGGATACAAACAGCACTCCTTTTTCAAATATCATACTGAATGCTTCGACTATCGAAATTGCACTCTTGATACCGGCAGCATCCGCTGCAGGACCTACCACAACAAAGTCGTTGTGCATCAAAAGAGTATAGTCAATCACAAATCCAGCATCTACAAGCTTTTGCTCAGATGCCGGCGCATGTGTCATCAATACGTCTGCATTCCCCTCTTCACCCATCTTCAAAGCTGCACCGGTTCCTACGGCAATCGTTTTAACCGTATATCCGCTCTCAGCTTCAAATATCGGGAGCAGCACATCCAACAAGCCGCTGTCCTGAGTGCTCGTCGTTGTCGCAAGGATTATGTCCCCGCTTTTTGTCTCTTCACTTTTTTCGCTGTTACATGCAATAAAAAGGCTTAGACTCATAATAACTACAAGTAACAATACTCCAATTCTCTTAACCACTATTCCTTCTCCTTTTATTTTTTATGCTCGTTCCATAGTTGTAAAGGTCAGGCGCAAAAAGCATATCTGCCTTTTGCTTTTTATAGCCACTCCTTTCCAAACACGGGAGGATGCTCGGTTTCCCAGGCATCCCATAGGCCGCACACCTTAGTTTTCCTTAGGCAACAACGGCTCGGAGCAAATTTTCCTATGATATTTTTCTTAAAAATAAAAGCTCTCCGATATTCGGAAAGCAAAACAATCAAAATACGCATATATTCTATGCATATTGTATAAGTCTTCTTTCCAATCCGGGAGGCATGCCCGTTTCCAATCATACCCTATCGTCGAAAACCCCATAACATATCGTCTTAGGTGTTATCGCTCGAAGCTTCAATATTCTGTTTTTTCGATTGTATCATATTACATATTATTTTTAAAGTGCAAAATTCCAAAAATGGAGAACTTTTGTGAGTTCATATAATGCTTTTACTATATGTTCTGAACGATACTTGAATTTTTATACACTATCAATCCTTCATGTTAAATTGATAATTGCCCCCTTTGTTGATATAATGCTATTAAGGAAATCACAAATGAAAATAATGCTAGGAGCAATAATATGAAAAGAGATACAAATTCGAAAGGTCGGGAAACGAGGGTCACTTCCGGAAGCGGCAAAGTATACAGACGAGGACAGGGTCTGAATACCGGAAAGCCGATCGGCAAAAGTGATGGTTATTCACGCAGAAAACAGAGTGAAGCCAGAAGAAAAGCAGGCTCTGGTCTTTCAGGGAGCAGTCAGTCGCCCGGAAACAGTGGTTCCGGCTTGTCAGGCCTTTTCGGCTCTTCCGCGAGGAGATACGCAAGGAAGGGTATGGGCTTAAAAAGACTTCTTATTATCGTAGCTGTGATAATTATAGGATTCTTTGTATTGAGATTGATTTTCGGCTCATCAAGCTGTAGCGGTCCGGCTTTTGAAGTGCCTGCTGTAGCTCCTGCTGTAGAACAGCAGATAGCCGAACCTGATCTGCCGCTGAACACTTCGGTTTCCGATGAAGCGAGAGATAAGCGTACAACTATAATTGGAAACGGGCAGGATGTTCATACAATCATGATATATATGTGTGGTACTGACCTTGAATCCAGACAGGGAATGGCGACCTCGGATTTGAATGAGATTCTTCATGCAAACATAAGCGATAAAGTCAACATTATCGTAGAAACCGGAGGAACCAGAGCTTGGAAAAACAACGTTATCAGCAGCAGGACAAACCAGCGCTATCAATGTACAAGCGAAGGCTTGGTGCTTTTAGAGGATAACCTTGGCATAAAAGCTATGACAGATCCGAATACGCTTACAGACTTTATTAGCTACTGCAAAAGCAATTTCAGTGCAAATAGATATTCTTTGATTTTTTGGGATCACGGCGGTGGTTCAGCAAAAGGTTTTGGATATGACGAGCACGTACCGAATACTACAATGACATTGGACGAAATCAATACAGCTCTAAAAAATGCGAATTGCGAATTCGATTTTATAGGTTTTGATGCTTGCTTGATGGCTACATATGAGACTGCAATTATGCTGGATAGATATTCCGATTATTTAATCGCTTCCGAAGAAACAGAACCGGGTATCGGATGGTATTACACAGATTGGATTTCGGCGCTATCGGAGAACACTTCGATGAGTACTCCTGAAATCGGAAAAAATATAATCGACAGTTTCATACAGAAATGCTACCAAAACTCCCCGAGAGACAAGACAACCCTTTCGATTGTCGACTTGGCAGAGCTTTCGGGCACAGTGCCGAAGGCATTTAAATCCTTTGCGGCTTCCACTGGAAGTCTTATCGACAGTGATGACTATAAAATCGTATCCGACGCAAGAAGCGGAACAAGAGAGTTCGGCCAGCCCAATAAGCTGGATCAGATCGACCTAATTCATCTTGCGCAAAATATAAATACACCGGAATCGAACGAGTTGGTCGACGTCCTTAAACAGAGTATCAAATATAACAGAACCTCAAACACTATCGCAAACGCAAACGGTTTGTCTATATATTTCCCGTTCGGAAAACTATCCTCATTGGGATCGATGCTCACAACTTATGAAGAGATCGGAATGGATGAAGAATACAGCGATTGCATAAGAAGTTTTGCTAATCTGGAAGCAGGCGGTCAAGTCGTGACCAGCGGTACCGAGAATCCGCTCGGCTCTCTTCTCGGGTCTTTCTCGGACTCCGGATCTCCTTCCTCCGGCGGAGGTATTGATTTGATTGGTGGTCTGCTCGGCTCTTTCATCCAAGGCGGAGATTTCGGCAGTATAACCGGTCCTGTAACCGAAGGGGCAACCCAATGGCTGGATCCCAATGCACTCACAGCTTCGACAGAATATTATGAGCAGAACTATCTCGACAGCGCCAATATCGTCCTTTCCGAGAAAAACGGCGGCTATGTATTATCTCTTTCAGACAAGGAATGGGATCTAGTCCAAAATCTCAACCTCAATGTCTTTTTCGACGATGGCAGCGGATTTATCGATTTGGGGCTTGACAATGTATATGAATTCGATGCGGACGGCGATCTGAAAATGGTTTTCGACAGTACTTGGATCGCTATAAACGGACAGAATGTCAGCTATTATTTTATCTCAGAAGACAGGAACGGTGATGATTATACTATAACAGGAAGAGTTCCTGCAATGCTCAACGACCAGCTTGTCGATTTAATCTTGGTATTCGACGACGAAAATCCATATGGTGAAGTGCTTGGAGCTCGCTTGGTATACCAAGACGAAGCGGAAACCGTTCCGAAAGGATTGATAGAGATCGAGTACGGAGATGTAATAGATTTTATATGTGACTACTATACATATGATGAGGATTTCATTGACAGCTTCCTCCTCGGTGATCAACTCATCGTAAACGGTCCCTTGGAAATAAGCAATGTAAGTGTCGGATATGCTACATGCAAGGTGACCTACCAGCTGACGGATATATATAACAACACCTATTGGACACCTGCGTTGACCTATAAAAAGAATTAAACAAATTCAAAAGTTTGACCGCTGATAATAAGTTTCAGCGGTCCTGTTTCTTTTGACAGTGAAATTTTACAGATATATAATTATATATGAAAGTAAAGAAAGGTAATATTTGAAAGGAGAAATTATGCAATATTCAATAACAAGAAAAGTTAGCTTAATTATAACTATAGTCCTATTACTAGTCTCTTTAGTCGGTTGCGGTACTCAGACCGCCGAACCTGTTGCACAAAAAGATGAAGAAGTTGTTGAAGAATCGGTGGATGTTATGGAAGGGATGACTCTCACGCTGGATGAACTCAGCAAGTTCGACGGTAAGGACGGAAACCCGGCATATATCGCTGTAGATGGCGTAATCTATGACGTTTCCAAAATACCGCAATGGGCAGGCGGCATGCACAGAGGTTTTTCGGCAGGTAAGGATGTTACTGCGGAAGTCAACAGTTCGCCTCATGGTGCGGGGAAACTATCCGGTGCACCCGTAGTCGGAAAAATTTCAGAATAGGATAAGTCAAGATGTATAAAATCTTTGGTTGGTTGAATGTATTTTTTATATTCATTATGCTTTTCCCTATCGTTTTTCGGTCTCTGAATAATCGATATTTCAAGGAAAGGCAAGGCTCTTTTTTGAGATTTATCAGCTCTATGAGAAAGCTGCATAAACCATTGGGCTATGTGCTTTTTGTATCTGCCGTGACCCATGGATTTCTTGCACTTGGATCTTTAAGGCTCCATACGGGTACGATACTAGGAATTATTGTGGTGATTACCTCAATTTTTGGCATGGTGTTCTATGCAGTAAAAAATAAATGGGTGGTGAATATCCACAAAGCATTTGCATATATACTCATATTTCTGCTTCTTATCCACCTTATACTTCCTTCTGCAGTATACTACTTGCTCGGGCTATAAAGAAATTTATGTATTTACAATTTCTTTTATAAATAAAGCTCGATTGTTAATCTCTATTATATAAAATCGAAATAATAAAACCTAGAAAAGAAGTTTTATAATATATGGAGGTGGAAAAATGGTTCGTGCAGTTTGGAACGGAACAGAGCTTGGAAGAAGCGAAAACACTATAGAAGTTGAGGGAAATCAATATTTTCCCAAGGAGGATATATATCTAAACTATTTTAAAAGCAGTGAGCTTCATACCAGATGTCCTTGGAAGGGGATTGCTAGCTACTACCACATAGTAGTGGACGGAAAATGTAACGAAAACGCAGCTTGGTATTACCCTGAACCTAAAGAAAAAGCTTTGATGATAAAGGACTGCATCGCTTTTTGGAACGGTGTTGAGATTACTTCTGACTAAAATAAAATTATATCGCTAAAAGTAAAGCACATCCATCGATGTGTTTTTTTTGTGTTTAATATACATTTTATTTCACATCGATATATAATGCTTTTTTATCCCATTTATTTTTTAAAGTGCTTTTTCTGCTTACAACTATAAATCCGACAATATATGTTGACCTTTCAAAAAATAGTTGCCTCCAAATACTCAGTCACATTTAAGAATATTCATTATAAAGATGTCTTTGTATAGACTAGCTTTGTTACGACTTATTCAAATTAAAATCAAAATTCTTGCTGGGTAAGCATGGAAATTATTGTATCATTTTCACTATAGTAATTGCATCTATTTATATAGTGATTTTTTGTTACATTTTTACATGTTCTCTTGACAGCAAATACATACTAAATTATACTAGAACACACGTTCGTATTAATAGGCCAAGGGAATGGTTGTTCGTATTAACTCAGTTGGTTATTATACAGCGTTTCAGGGGAGAAAAATAAATAATTTTTTAAGGAGGAGAGTATGTCAGACGTTGAAAGATTTCTTTTTAGGTATAATAATTTGGAACGGACTAAAAAAACGCTGGAAAATGATTTAATTGAGGCAACAGAGGAATATCAAGCCCAGTCGGAGAGCTTATTGAAACCGTATAAGCTTTCTTTAGCAAAAAGCGGAAAGACAAACAAGGTGTATAGCTCTGTTGAAGAGTCGGTTATTAAAATAGTTGATGTGTACCGTTCACGGATGGAGCGTATTCAGATGGTATTAGTTGATCTTGATGAAAAACAGCAGCGGATTAAAGATACCGTTAAGATGGCGAATTTAAACACATATGAGTATTCATATATCTTTATGCGATACTTCAAAGGATACCGCTCATGGCAGACTGCTCAGAAATTGCAGTATTCCGAACGACAGACAAATAGATTCAAATTGTCTGCTCTTAATAAAATAAAGGCAATATTAAAAGATGGCTGATTATGTCCGATTTTTTCTGCTATGATGTTAGTATGAAAAAACAAGAATTGGGCGGCAAAGGGCTGTCTCTTTTTTTATACCCATTTTTATTGGGGTGGGGTCATGAAAGGGCAGACGTTTTACGCCTGCCCAAAAATTAAAAAATTAGAAAGGAGGAAAATAAAATGAAAAAAGGACAATCTAAAAATGATGACTTCAGAGATATTGAAGCAATCATGAAAAGAGAGGAAGAACTAAAGCGTTTAACCGGTGTTGACTCAAAGAAAAAGAAATCCGCAGACAATCCAAAAACTTCGATAAAAATATCGAGCAGGAATAACAGAGAAGAAATGGAAAGAGTGGAGAAAAGAACTCTGGAGAAGATTGCTCAGGAAATCTCAAATTCTTAGCAGCTAAGAAAGATCACTTGCAAGCTAACTATTATTTGCAAGTGTTCTTTTTGAATCTAATCTAGAAAATATTAGAAATAAGGAGTATAATAATATGAATTGGTTTAAAAACAAAGTAAGTGAGTTTAAAGCGAAAAGTGCTGTCAGAACGGCAAAAAGAAGGCATAACAGAAAGGTCCGAAAACAAAGAAGGCAGTATATACGAAACATACGAAAAAACACAAAACAGGAAAAAAGAGAAATTCGAAGAGAAACAAGACAGAGGATAAAGAACGCAAAAACAAAGAGCGAAAAGAGACAGCTTAGGAAAAACAAGCGAAAGCGTATCAAGAAAACTCGGGAAGCAGCGAGAAGAGTAAGAAAGATTGTAAGAAACGAAGCCAAGGAGGAGATTCAAGAGACAAGAGACGAAGCCGGGGAGATTATCGAGGATGTCGATGAAGCCGTGGACAAAGCGAAAGAGCAAAACGAACTTGCAGCGGTAGCAATCGATGAGATTAAGCATTTAAGGTATAACGGAGAGGATGCGGAAATCACTATCGACACCAAGTTCTTCGGCGGCGATGATATCGATGAAAGCTGGCTCAGCGAAGCGGGCGAGGGGATTGCTGAATACCTAGTAGACTTCTTTAAAGACGACCCGTTGGGCATCCCCGATATTGAAATCAATATAGAATCGAAAAAAGAGGAGCCCGGGCTTTGGGAGAGGTTTACTGATTCTGCTGGTGATTTCTTTGAGGATGTTGGGGAAGCGTTTATAGCAAGTCTGCCATAGTATGAGTGCATCAATTGGTTTTGTGCCAAAGTTTGGGGAAACAGATGATGAGGATGAATCTTCAACATATGTTCCGGTGGATTTTCTAAGTCAATTTGGTGGCGTTTATAATGATCCGGCTGAAGATGATTATTGGAATCTTGACGCTGATGAGCAGGAGCTTGAGGATATTCGCTGGTTAAATGATATGATTAATGAAAATACGGAATCTTTAGCAGAATCAGCAGATACTGATGGACCCGGGCATGAGATTAACCTGAATGAAAAGTTTAAATATTGGCGGTCAAACAGAATAACAAAGAATGGTATATTTGAAACCGAAGAGGATGCCGCATATGCTTTTGGTCAAGTCGCAAATCCTGAAACGAATAAAGACCAAAAAGAAAGAGGTGCAGTAATAAGACAAGTCACGGTATATGACTATTCTCCAGATGGAGAATTGGTCGGGAGAAAGGCTTATACTTATGGGAAGATATATACAGGAACCCATAGTACAATATTCAAAGCCGCTGCCGCTGCACTTTTAACTCCTGGAAAAGTTTCTATTGTTCATACGCATCCATACTGTGAACATATAAACACGAGAAAAAATACGATATTATGTCATGACCCAGATTCTTTTTCAAGAATTGATACAAATGCTAAATGGTATCAATTTTCTAAGCGAGTTGGAGATGAGACTGTAGCTGAGTGGAAAGGAGTAAACAATATGTACTTATCCTCGCTAAGCAGTGGTGAGTTATATGTCTATGATGAGGCATATAACGCTAAAAAACCAGAAAGAAAAGTAGGGGATGGTCTTCCGCAATTCTCGATTAAAACATTAAAATAAAGGAAATAGTATGATTGATAAGAAAGGCGTTTTGATTAGAATGAAGTATATAAGATGGATTCTATTGATTCTTGTTGTTTTACTGTTGTTTTGTTCCTGTACTTTAATACCTACCGGTAATCAATATATTGAGAAGTATGGAGATGTTGACAGAATCGTTGTAAATAAAAAAATCTATTATGATTATCCGGATACCAACTGGGAACTCGCACAACCTCTAGAAAACATTGGAGCGATAGATGGAACGGAGTTTTATGCTTTCAAGTATAAAAAGTCTGAAAATGCAGATTTTATAATACTGCGCAATGGTAATTTATCAGCTTATACTGGCGGGATTTTCGCTGCTGAGAACATCGACCTTCCTGAGCCCTCATCCGATAGTGTTGACTATATGGTGATACACAATCTTTCATTGGATGGCTACAGTGGAGTTGAAATTCATAATAGTAGACTTATTGAGGAGATTTTTTATCTTATTGATACTATTGAATATGAGGCTATTGAAAATCGAAGCCCCTCTTTAGAGTTTGTTGCGGAAATACATTGTATCAGTGAAGAGCTTGAGGGCTTATATTATGTGCTATACTTGGATCTTCTTGAAGATGGTACGTATATTATCGAAAAGAAAAATGAAATGGAAGAATATTATTTGCCCGAAACCCTAGCTAAAGAAATAATTCAATATATGAGAAAACAGTAAGCATTTGAATTTGTGGACTTATGAAACAAATTTCAAGAGCTAGGCAAACCCGCTTAGCTCTTTTTTTTTGCCCAAAAACCCTTCCTTCCTCTCCAACTTCCTAGAAAATTCTAGCAATAGATGATAGAATAAGAATGAGTTATACGTCAGCCCGCCATCGTTTAGAGCGGCGGAACTCCTATTTCGGATTGTTGGAACGAAACCGAAACTGCTGAAGAAGTTGCCCAAACAGTTGCGGATGTTATAGAGGAAAACGGTTATTTTGAGGATGATATTGGAGGGCATGATATAGAGATTGAGGTCGAGGTTACAGCGGATGAGGATGAATCTTCAACATATGTTCCGGTGGATTTTCTTAACCAATTGAGTGAGACTAGTGACAAAGATATCAATCAGTATGTCAGTGCTAAGGATCCTCTTGGCATAGCGGGAATGATTACAGATGAGGTTGAGGTTGAGGGGGGTGAGCCAGCGGAAGTTGAGAACCCTGCTTTGGCTAGTTTTTTCACAAATACATTTGGAGCTGGAAGCACAAGTGAAATGAGAGTTTCATCAACGCCTGATGTTATATCTCCTTTTTGGTCTCCTGTTACAGTAAAAACAGGAGAGACAATAAGTATTGTAGAAAGGGAAAGAGGAGATTCGAGTAAACCCATCTCAGTCTACTCCAAGGGTATCACCAATGCTCCGTTGACATCAAGTGTCGGTTTAAAAATAAACATTGAAAGACATGCATTAACTATTAACGTAGGAACGGATGATATTTCAATCAAGGCAAGCTATACTGATGATTTGGGGGACAGTATATCTGGTGGTGTATACATATCGCTTAAGGATGCTGAAGTTGGGGGAATTACAAGTAAAACAAAAAGGATTGATAAAGATGGTAAAACTATGTATGAAACATCCTATGAAAAATCATCAATAGGTTTGACCACTATTGCAGCAGCAATAATTATATATTACTCAGGAGGATTGCTTACACCGACTGCTAAACCATTACCCATTCCGAAGCCAATCCTTAAACCGGTAATCACTTAATTATAAAGGAGGACATATATTGTACTATTTGGTTAGAATTTTTCTTACGATAATAATGATGACAGTATACCTTTTACTTTCAAGAAAGCATTACAGCAAAGAACAAAGGGTATACTTTATTTTAGCATCACTGATGTTATTTATTGGTCTTGCTGTTAATATAATTAGGATATCAAATATCATTAAATTAATTATTCAAATATTGTTATTTATATCTGTACTCATTTTTGTTAGAAATGTAAATAGACCTGAAAGAAAAAAGCTTATACTGTCTATAGTTATCACTTACTGCATAGTTTTTATTTTAACCCTTATACCAATTGAAAACTGTTTTTTTAGATTCCCATCCGCACAAGCTGCATTTGAATACAAGCACAACAAAAAAGTTTTTCAAGTTGTTGAGGGAGATGAATCTACTGTTTTCGTATATAATAGAAATGCGACAAATACTTTTGATATTTTTTCAAAAGACGATGCTGGCTGGAAATTGAGCTCTGAAATCCAGAGAAGGATGAAGCATTTAACCTTAAATCGATATAGTATAATCACTTGTAACAACGAAGACGCAAAAGATTATTTCATTTTTATTAAGAAAATGCAACTTGGAGAAAGTGTTTATAATACACAAGTTTCAGACAATCGAAATTCAGAATACTCATATTATATTGAAAACACAAATGTAGAAGATTGGTATACCGTAGTTTACTATTCAGTTGTTGAAAAAAGTAATGATGCTTTTGAGTTAACAATAAATGGTGAGACTATGATTATCAATCCGTAAGTATTATAATTCAATGGTTAGCACAGTCCTTTAGAAAAAAACATTAAGCAACTGCTAAATAGCTAAAATTTCGAGAGACAAGCAAATCCGTCTAGCTCTCTTTTTGCCCAAAATCCTTCCTGCTCCCTTATCTCCTAGAAAATATTAGCAATAGATGATATAATAAGTTGCTAGATAGATATGGAAAATAAAACCTGGAAAACTAGAGGAACTTACAAAAGAAACTGCAGCCTTCTTCGCAAGATGAACTATTATAAAGAAAGCTGCTAAAGTTTTCAATTATTATAAAGTCAATAACCGTGGTGGTGTTCTGCTGCCTCAGCATCAGCTTTTGTTCTATGAACTGTACCCCGCGGATGTTCTGGTGGTGCATAAATAGTATACAGCTTCATTGGTTTATATCCTGTATTTGTTATGTTATGCCACTTTCCGGAAGGAATAAATATTGCATCACCATCACTAACTCTGTTTTTATAATACAAATTATCCTTTGTATCCCCCATTCTCACAACCCCTTGACCTTCTTCAATTCGTATAAATTGATCAATTTCAGGATGAACTTCTAATCCTATATCCTCACCGGGCAGTATACTCATTACGGTAAGCTGTAAATTGTCTCCTGTCCATAATGCATTGCGAAAGTTGTTATTCCGTCTCGTCGCCCCTTCAATATTGATTACAAACGGTTCTGGTCCATAGTCCTTAAAACTACAATGATCCGAAGGCGTCTTCCTCTGACAATGGTAGGGGTATTGTCTGTATCCATTATTCATAATACAAGTTCCTTTCTCTCAAATATACTATTATCATATTCTATATTGCTAATAGTTGTGTTTTAAAGAGCTGAAAAGCGAGAACTGTATTTCATCACCTTAAGATCTTGTGCCAATATTAATGTACACAAAACAGGACAAAAGTATTTCTCTGATTAGCATTTATATAAGATATGCTTTTCCAAAAATATAGTTGTATTAGTATGAATCGTTACTTTTATGATTTGAATTTATGAATATCTGGATATATATCAATCGATAAATAGACCAAACAAAAATGTTTAGAAAATCGATTTTTTATTTCCGTACTATGCGGCTAAGCTTAGAAAAATCTATATCATCAAGATTTCTCAATAGCAGATGTGTCCCTATAAGCGCATCGTTCCCCACGCCTACTGCGATCATTCCAGCCGCCAATGCCGCATCAATTCCTGCTTGAGCATCTTCTATTACTGTACAATCTTTTGTCTCAATACCCAATCCCTTTGCTCCTAACAAAAAAACCTCAGGGTCAGGTTTAGATTTACTTATCGCATTGCCGTCCACAACAATATCGAATACGTCGTGCAATCCCAATCTCTCTAAAATCTTGTGTGTGTTCCGGCTGGAAGATCCAATACCGATTTTTATACCATTTGCTTTTAAATCATCAAAAAGGTCGATAACGCCATCAAGTATATCTGCAGGTGAAATATTATCCAATAAACTATTGTATATTGCATTTTTTTCAATCAATATCGCTTCAAATGTTTCACCATTAAGCACTCTACAATTCTTGTCCAGAATAATCTGTAGACTCTCTGCTCGGCTAACACCTCTTAATTTATGATTAACTTTATAATCAAATTCTAATCCGTATTTTCTCGCTATTTCCTTCCATGCCTGATAGTGATAAATATCCGTGGATACGATTACCCCGTCCAAGTCAAATAACGCAGCTTTCAAAAATTCCTCCCTTTCAAATAGACCGAATATTTCATCACTTTTGGACGACTATCCTGCAATTTCCGTCTAGATAATATTCTTTGTTATAGACAACGATTGAAATGTCTCCATCATCTTCATTTTCGATAACTACTTCACAAGAATTGATTGAAACGCAAATTGTTGCTCCCCGAAAATATAGTTTAAATGAGTACTCGCTCCACGGTTTTGGAACAATCGGATTCAACCGGAGTTTATCATCTTTTATCCTTAACCCTCCAAAACCATGGACAATCGCAAGCCAAGACCCTGCTGTGCTTGTAATGTGCAGCCCGTCTTCTGTATCGTTATTATAGTTGTCAATATCCAACCGTGATGCTCTAAGATAAAGCTCATAAGCTTTTTCATGATATCCAATCTCTGATGCGATAATCGAATATATGCAAGGTGATAGAGAAGATTCATGAACTGTTTTGGGTTCATAAAAATCGAAATTTCGCTTTTTAGTTTCAATATCAAAATCTTCCGAAAAATTATAAATTCCGTGTAATACATCTGCTTGTTTAATAAAACAAGAACGAAGTATTCTGTCCCACGACCAATTCTGGTTTAGTGGTCTATCTTCCCATAATAGGCTTTTAGTCGTTAATTGTTCCTTATCCATATAACCATCTTGTTGAGAAAAGACATCCAGCTCAGCAATATAGGGATAGTACATGTTCTCAGCAATATTTTTGAATATTTCAGTTTCTTTATCTGTTATTACCAGTCGCTTCTCAGCTTTCAGGTACTGTTTACTCCTGCCTTCTTTTAATTTGCTAACCACTTCATATGTATATTTAAGAGAAAACGCTGCCATTTTGTTTGTAAACCAATTGTTGTTAACATTGTTTTCATACTCATTTGGACCTGTAACGCCTAATATCATGTACTTTTTTTCTCTATTACTATAGCTTGCTCTGCTGACCCAAAATCTTGCAGTTTCATAAAGCACATAGATACCATACTCACTTAGATAGTTTTTATCACCAGTATAGTCCACATAGTTTCTTATCGCCAGAGTAATCGCAGCATTCCTGTGGATTTCTTCGAATGTAATTTCCCACTCGTTATGACATTCCTCTCCATTCATTGTCACCATCGGATATAAGGCACCTTTGAGTCCAAGTTTTTTTGCATTATCCTTAGCTTTTTCAAGGTGATTATACCGATAAAGGAGCAAACTTTTTGATACGTCCTCCTTGGCCGTTGAAAGAAAAAAAGGCAGACAAAACGCCTCCGTATCCCAATATGTGCATCCTCCATACTTCTCACCAGTGAATCCCTTTGGTCCAATGTTCAGTCTATCATCATGCCCCGTGTATGTTTGGTTAAGGTGAAAAATATTAAACCTAATCCCTTGCTGAGATTTTATGTCACCTTTTATCACAATATCACTGTTGTTCCATATCTTTCGCCATACAGTTTTATGATCCTCCAGCATTTTCTCAAATCCTGTTTTCTTAGCGAAAAGCACCTTTTTTTTCGATTCTTCGATAACCCTATTCGAGTCGTAGTCCCTGCTTGTTGTAACAGCGAAATACTTATAAGTTGTTAGAACTTTGTTTTTACTGACTTTTATATCGTATACATTCCCAACATATAGTTCATCATCAGTAACAACCTTAGAATCGCTTATCCATTTATTGTCCAAAATCAACTCATCTGTTTTTGATGTAGAAACCAAAAAATCCGTTTTCTTTGTCCGCAAAGCAATATTCGATATCTGCTCATCACAATGGATCGATTCCCTGCACCAAAACATTTCGTTGTAATTTGCATCCTTGTTTCTAACATCACCGTCAAGATAAGAAATGAGTTCCACTTGTATTTCACAATTGATAGGTGAGATTGCATACTTTATCGCTCCAATCTCCTTCTCATCCATTGACAAAAATCTAAGCGAAGAAATATGTACTCTCTTCTGGCTTTTTGTAATCAAGTCAAATTTTCGCTCCAATGTCCCATGCTTCATATTTAATGTTCGAATAAAGTTTTCTGTTTTACATTTGCCTATATCAACTACTTCTTGGTCAATAGTTAGTTTTAAAGAAACAAAATCACATGAATTTAGAACCTTTGCAAAATACTCAGGATAGCCAATCTTCCACCATCCCACTCTCGTTTTATCCGGATAATAGACGCCGGCAATGTAAGTACCTTTCAGAGTTTTTCCTGTGAAATCCTCCTCGAAATTACCCCTTAGCCCCATATGCCCATTAGCCAGGCTCATCACACTTTCAGTTGTTTCGTTTACATCATTATCGAATCCCAGCTCGATTATTTTCCATTCATCTGCTTTATAGATTTCTTTCATTATTTGCTATCCTCTTACTTTTATATAAACAAAACCATATAAAACATATTGCCGTTGTTTCAAATGAGTTTTAGCTCAAACCACTTATGTTGATTTAGTTGATTGGAATTCTTTCTTGGGTATCCTTGTCGAATAGGTGGACTTTATCCATTTCAATCAATAGTGCCATTTCTTGACCAGGCAAGACGGATAAAGTCTGTGGTATTTTTGCCATAACCTCTCTTCCTTCTAGTGCAAAGTAAAGTAATGTCTCAGAACCTAGAAGCTCAGAGACCTCGATTTTCACATTTACCTTTGTTTGATTTTCATATGTATTATCTTCTTCCCACAAACATATGCTCTCTGGTCTAAACCCCATCATAACTTCTTTTCCTGAATATTTCTCTAATGCCTTGTCGATTACGGATTCTTTCGGGAATTCAAACTTATACTTGCCTAATTCAACTGCGGTTTTACTTTCTGATTTAGTTAGAAGCACTGAAGCAAAATTCATCTCCGGTGATCCGATAAATCCTGCGACAAATATATTCCTCGGTTTTTCGTAAATGTTCTGTGGTGTATCAATCTGTTGAATCTCTCCATCTTTCATAACCACAATCTTTGTTCCCATTGTCATAGCTTCCACTTGATCATGTGTGACATAGACGAAGGTTGTAGCGAGTTTCAAATGAAGCTTGATTATTTCAGTTCTCATCTTAGAGCGTAGTTTTGCATCCAAGTTCGAAAGTGGTTCGTCTAACAAAAACACCTTTGGCTCTCTCACAATCGCTCTGCCCAGAGCCACTCTCTGCCTTTGTCCGCCAGACAACGTTCTTGGTTTTTTCTTAAGAAAATCTGTTAATCCCAGTATTTCCGCTGCTTCCATAACGCGTTTTTTAATATCCGGCTTTTTGACTTTTTTTATCTTTAAACCCAGCCCCATGTTTTCATATACCGTCATATGCGGATAAAGAGCGTAGTTTTGAAAAACCATCGCAACATTTCTATCTTTGGGCTCAACATCATTTACCAATACATCATCAATAAATATACTCCCGCTGGTAATCTCCTCTAGCCCTGCAATCATACGTAATGTCGTTGATTTCCCACATCCGGAAGGTCCAACAAGCACCACAAATTCGTTATTATCAATATCTAGGTTGAAATCCTTAACTGCTAAAAATCCGTTATTATATTGCTTATATACTTGCTCTAATCTTACACTCGCCACTTTCTTTCCTCCCGACTCTGGTGATTTTTTGTCTATCCTTTAACCGCTCCGGATGAAAGTCCGGAAATAAAATACCTTTGAAGTAGAATATAAATGATTATTATCGGTATCATTGAAAGACAGGTCATAGCAAAGACAAATCCCCAATCTGTCCGATTGTGCGCCTGAAAAAATTGAGTAATCGCTACAGGCAGTGTTCTTAATTTATCTGAGCGAAGTATGGTCTGTGACCATCCAAGCTCTTCGAATGCAAATAGGAAATTAAATATGCTTACAGCTGCAATCGAAGGTGATGCCATCGGCAAAATCACTCTTCCGTAAACTGTAAATACACTTCCCCCATCCATATATATTGCTTCATCCATTTCTTTTGGTATATTATCTATAAATCCTTTAATCAAAAACGTAGAAAAAGGTATAATCCAAGCTATATAGAACAGGATCACTCCCCAGAGTTTGTCTACGAGTTTAAACGTAACTGCTAACTCGAATTGCGGAACTATCATTGCCAGACCAGGGATCAGCATCGTCATTATTATTGTACTATAAAGAATTTTTCTACCAGGAAATTCAAATCTTGATATACAATAAGCAAGCATTGATGAGATAAAGGCTGCAGAAATTGTTGTCGCAAAAGCAACCGTTAAAGTGTTTAAAATATAATTAAAGAAATTTTGCTCAAAGAGAACATATCTGTAATTTTCAAAAGTTAGCTCTGATGCCGAAGGTATGATTTTTGGCGGATAAGAAAAAGTTAATTCATTCGGTCGCAATGACGATGACAACATATAAACCATCGGCATAACCATAATTACTAAACCGAAGAAAAGCAATGCATATCTCAACACTATGGAAATTCTTATGCGTTTTCTGTTTTTAGCAAATTGCGGAACGTTTGTCGTTAAAACTCGTTTCATTTTACAACTTTCTCCTTCTCTGGTCTCAAAACCTTGAATAGTACAACAGCTATAACTGCAACTATAATCGTCACAATGAAGGATAATGCTGCAGAATATCCCATCTTAAGTGAGTCAAATGTTTGCGAATACATCCAAGTCAGAACAACATCTGTCTGATGTGCAGGGTTTCCTCCAGTTATTACTGCTATCGGAGTGTAGGTGTTAAACGCCCCTATCGTGAGCATTACGATACAGAATAGAACCGTACCCTTTATATTTGGCAGAGTTATATAGAAAAATTTCTGAACCGATCCGAGACCGTCTATTGATGCCGCTTCATAGAATTCCTTTGGGACAGCTTGCAGCGCGGCTAAAAATATTACCATGTTCCAGCCGATTCCCTTCCATATCCCAAGCATTGTCGTTGCCGGCAAAGCTGTCCATCTTGTGCTGAGCCATCCAATTGGTTCAGGTATAACTTTAATAACATCTACTAGAAGATAATTAAGCAAGCCTTCATTATTAAAGATATATCTAAACAAAAGAGCAACAACTACCCATGAAGTGATGACAGGTAAATAGTAAAGCAGCCTAAACGTAACGCTGAACTTCGTTATTCTATTAATCAGCAAAGCTACTAGGAGTCCAATAATCATCTGTGCCGGAACCGTAACTACTGCATAAAAACCAGTGTTTACCAGTGCTCGTGCCGCTATTGGATCGGAAAACACATCCCTATAATTTGCAATTCCTACAAATTCAGATATTTGATTAAATCCGATTTTCCAATCAAAAAAGCTCATTATGAACATCTTAATGATTGGATAAAATGTGAATAATGTCATGAATGCTAGACCAGGCAATAATAGGACAAGCATGCGGATATTGTTTTTACTTTTAAGAAATCCCTTTTTTCTGTTTAGCATGATCAATAGCTTTTATCCCCATCAATTAAAAATCGTTGAGGGCTATCATAAAAACAACCCTCAACTTAACCATTCTCTTACTTGTTCAAGATAGCATCTATTTCTTGTGCAGCTTCATCAAGTGCCACTTGGACGTCTTTTTGTCCTAATACTGCTTCAGTCGTTTTAGTGTTGATTATTCCGGATACATCACCCCATTGAGGTATAACCGGACGTGTCTTGCATGTTTCCAGTGCTTTGGCAAAGACAGGCAGCAACGGCATCACAGCAATTACTTCTGCATCCATCAATGCCTCTTTGTTGACGGGCATTTGACCAGCTTTTGCCATAGCAATTTGCGCATCTTTTCCTGCCATGAACTTAATGAATTCCCACGCTGCTTCTTGCTGTGCATCCTCCGATGTCTTAAACATCATAAAGTCCTCTCCACCAAGAACGCCTATTGAACCAGCAGGACCAGCCGGCATTTGAACTGCCTTATAGTTTAGGTCTGGATACTTTGTTGTAAGATCCTTGGCTTTCCAAGGTCCATCTATGGTCATTGCATATTTACCGGCACCCAGTCCATCCGTGTCTCCTGGTGCTCCGGGATCTATGCTTGGTCCATTAAATGCACCTTCGGAATGTAGGTCTGCAAGTTTTTGGATAACTGCGACTGCTTCCGGGCCATTAATATATCCAGTTGCTGTGCTGTAGTCCGGAGAAAGAACATCTCCGCCATAACTCCAGATATATTGGCACATATTCCAGCCGCCCATCCAGGCTTCTACAAAACCTGTGACGTCCTTGTTACTTACCGCTTCTGCTGCTGTCCACATTTCATCTAAAGAAGTCGGCTCAGTTGTAATCAAATCAGCATTATAGTATAATATCTTTGTATTTGTATTGGCGGCTAATCCGTAGAAATGCCCATCAGCCTTTGCTGTGCTGTTTGGTGCATCCATCACGGCATTAGCTGCTTTTGCATAATCATCAAATCTTGTGTCCATCTCAACCAAAACGTCCAAAGACTGAAATTGTGGAACAAATCCAATATCACCGCGCAACACATCAGGCAGCATACCTGTTGTAGCTCCGGTAATGATATTGTTTTTAAGCGCTGACCATTCTAGATATAGGTGTTCAACTGTAACATTTTCATTTTCCTGTTCGAATTCAGTTATCAGTTGTTCCAGAACATCTATTTGCCCAGCCCCAGCATCATAATTGTGCCAAAATGTAATAGTAACTGGCTCCTTTTTTGCTTCAGCTTCCACCACTTCTTTTACATCTGGCTCATCTGCCTTAGTCGCTTCTTCGGCCACTGGTGTGCAGGCAACAAACATCGTCAACACCATAAAGGCCACAAGAATCAGTGTTATGAATTTTTTCATCTATCTTTCCTCCTTTTTTATTATCTCAAGATTAAAGCCTTCCAGCTCTATCTCGAAAAACCCGTTATATATATCCATATCCGAATTATGAGAAGCCTTTTTGCTTTCCATGTTCTTTGCATGATATGTATTATCACTTAAGACACTTTTATATGTAAGCTCCCTAATATTATCAATTATCGGAACCTTAATTGTTCTCTTCTCTTCGTTATTATTAATTATGACATATACCACGCTGCTGTCGTGTTTTCTTGCATATCCATATAGTCCATCTTCACAAACAATGCAATGAAAACTACCTTTTGTTAGTGCTTCTGTTCGTTTTCTTATACGGATCATCTTCATGTAAAACTCTTTGATTTCATCATTCTGATCGCTCCAGCTCATTCCTCCTCTGCACCCGGGATCATTTTCGCCGAGCATTCCAATCTCGTCGCCATAATAAATTGCAGGGGCTCCCGGGAAGGTCATTTGCATTCCGACCGCGAGCTTAAGTTTTCTAATATCGTTATCACAAAGTGTCAGGAATCGCTCCGTATCATGACTCCCAATCAAATTGTAAAGTCCGTCATATACATTGCTCTGATATATTGAGAACATTTTCCCGATTATATCACCAAACTCACATGCGCTTATTGTACCCTTCGCAACAAACTGAACAACAGCATCTCTAAAAAGATAGTTCATTATGGAATCCATCTGATCTCCGCGCAATAGATCTCTTCCGTCTGTCCAAGTTTCACCTATTATCACAGCATCTTTTTTAACCGCTTTTACTCTTCTTCTGAACTCTTGCCATAATGTAAAATCTACCTCATCAGCAACATCTAGCCGCCAACCATCAATATCTAATTCTTTTATCCAATACTCACCAACACCTAGAACATAGTCGCGAACCTCCTGGTTCGCATGTCTTAGCTTTGGCATCCATTTATAGTAGCCTACGCACTCATAATTTGCAGGATCGGTTTGTACTGGAAACTCTGCAATGTAAAACCAACTTTTGTACTTGGATTTTTCTCCATTCCGAATCACATCTTGAAATGGTTCAAAATAGTAACCACAATGATTGAATACCCCGTCTAGCACTACTTTAATTCCTCGTTCATGACATTGTTTTACTAATTCTCTCATATCCTTAATGCTTCCAAACGACGGATCAATCGTATAATAATCAACTGTATCGTATTTATGATTGGACGGAGATTGAAAAACAGGAGTTAAATAAATCGCATCA